>Ga0164297_10001662_pt1 | contig 23189 bp, 21 predicted proteins | sample GEODES058metaG_FD_113539 | JGI IMG/M metagenome (GOLD analysis project Ga0164297, IMG submission 113539) | Dystrophic lake water microbial communities from Trout Bog Lake, Wisconsin, USA - GEODES058 metaG | ecosystem: Environmental > Aquatic > Freshwater > Lake | place: USA: Trout Bog Lake... | reverse complement strand
TTTGATTGCGCTGGGTGGCCTGCGCGAATTCCATATCAATACAATTTAAGGAGTGACTCTCAAGATGGCGATAAAGAATCGCTTGCATAGAAGCGAGCTTGCAGTTCCCGGCAGCAACAAACGCATGCTTGAGAAAGCACCTGAGTCCGGTGCCGATATCGTTTTCTTGGACCTTGAAGATGCCGTTGCACCTGATGATAAGGAGCAGGCCCGCACAAACATTATTGAAGCGCTGAACACATACGATTGGTCCAAATGCGCCGTATCGATCCGCATGAACGGATTGGATACTCATTATGCCTACCGTGATCTAGTGGATATCGTAGAAACCTGTGGCGATAAGCTCGACACCATTTTGATTCCGAAAGTGGGAAGTGCCGCGGATGTTTATTTCGTATCCACCATGCTTTCGCAGATTGAAGCCTATAAAGGCTTCAAGCAGATCAATATTCACGTCCTGATCGAAACCGCGATGGGTATGGCCAATGTTGAAGAAATTGCCCGCTCCTGCCCAGAGCGTATGGAGGCCATGGTGTTTGGTGTAGCTGATTACGCAGCCTCCGTTCGCGCCAGGACCACCCAGATTGGTGGCGCCAACCCTGACTACGGCATGCTGACCGACTCTGACGAACAAGGATCGAGGTTTTATCACTGGGGTGATCAGTGGCATTACGCCATCTCCCGAATGGCTGCCGCGTGCAGAGCCTATGGCCTTAGACCCATCGATGGTCCCTTTGGCGACTTTAGTGATCCAGAAGGATACAAAGTGGCTGCTCGCCGTGCAGCGGCCCTCGGCTGCGAAGGAAAATGGGCTATCCACCCATCGCAGGTAGCCCTTGCCAATGAAGTCTTTACGCCTACCGAAAAAGAAGTCGATCGCGCCCGCCGTATCCTCATAGAAATGGAAAAAGCCGCTAAAGAAGGTAAAGGTGCTGTTTCACTCGATGGTCGCCTGATTGATGCTGCATCCATCCGAATGGCTGAAAACGTGGTGACACAGATCGAACAGATTGAAAACAGAAACGCTTAAGGTTTCTAACTACACCCAATTGTCCGAAGAGGTTTAACGAATAGTGAATATCCACGAGTACCAAGCAAAGGAACTGCTTCAGACCTATGGCGTCCCCGTTCCCATCGGAAGTGTGGCCTTTAATGCAACTCAGGCAGGGCAAGCTGCAGAAGAAATTGGCGGTAGCCGTTGGGTCGTGAAAGCCCAAATCCATGCAGGTGGCCGAGGTAAAGCCGGCGGGGTAAAGGTTGTCGACAACCTAGACGATGTTAGAAAAGCGGCTGACACCATGATTGGAACGCGCTTGGTGACTCATCAAACAGGCCCTGAAGGATCGGTCGTACAACGCGTCTGGATTGAGCAAGCGAGCAGCATTCAAAAAGAATTTTACTTAGGATTTGTCATTGACCGCGGTACGCAACGAATCACCCTAATTGGTTCCAGTGAAGGCGGCATGGATATCGAAGAAGTCGCGAACAAGACTCCTGAAAAGATCATTACCGAAGTCATTGACCCAGCCATAGGGCTTCGTGACTTTCAATGCCGAAAAGTGGCCACTGCGATTGGCCTTAAGGGCAAACTCATGCCTCAGGCCGTCAAGGTCATGAAAGCCATTTATCGGTGCATGCGCGATAAGGATGCGCTTCAGGCTGAGATCAACCCATTGGCCGTAGTTGGAAGCAATGACGGCGAAAAGTTGATGGTCTTAGATGCGAAGTTTAACTTCGACGACAACGCGCTCTACCGTCAAAAGACCATCACCGAGATGCGTGACCTTGCTGAAGAAGACCCCAAAGAAGTTGAAGCTTCAGGTCATGGACTCAACTACATTGCACTCGATGGCAACATTGGTTGTATCGTCAATGGTGCAGGTCTAGCCATGGCCTCTTTGGATGCCATTACTCTGCACGGCGGGCAACCTGCGAACTTTTTGGACGTTGGCGGCGGAGCTTCACCTGAGAAGGTGACGAATGCCTGCCGTATCGTGCTAGAAGACCCAAACGTCAAATGCATCCTGGTGAATATCTTCGCAGGTATTAACCGTTGCGACTGGATTGCCAAAGGTCTGATTCAAGCCTGTGAAAGCCTCAAGATTCAGGTACCTCTGATTGTGCGTCTTGCTGGAACCAATGTCGATGAAGGCCGAAAGATTCTCGCTGAATCCGGGCTCGCCTTCATTACCGCTGAGAATCTAGACGCCGCAGCCGCCAAAGCGGTTGCCATTGTGAAGGAATAAGCCACCATGAGCGTATTTGTTAACAAACACTCCAAAGTTATTTTCCAAGGGTTCACGGGTGAGCACGCAACCTTCCACGCCCAGGATGCGATGAGCATCGGCACGAATGTCGTGGGCGGTGTCACCCCTGGCAAAGGCGGCACGACTCACTTGGGTCTCCCTGTGTTCGATACGGTCGCAGAAGCAGTGGCTGCAACCGGCGCCGACGTATCAGCCGTCTTCGTTCCACCTCCCTTTAACGTCGACGCCCTCATGGAAGCAATTGATGCCGGCATCAAAGTCGCCATCACAATCGCAGACGGTATCCCCATCTATGACATGATCCGCCTCCAGCGCTATCGGATTGGGAAAGATGCCATCATCATTGGACCCAACACTCCAGGCATCATCACGCCGGGTGAATGTAAGGTCGGCATCATGCCCTCGCACATTTACAAGAAAGGCAACATCGGGATCGTTTCGCGCTCCGGCACCCTCAACTATGAGGCGACTGAACAGATGGCTGACTTAGGCCTGGGTATCACCACCTCTGTGGGTATCGGTGGCGACCCCGTCAACGGCACTGATTTCGTGACGGTCCTTAGAGCTTTTGAAGAGGATCCGGAAACCGAAGTTGTGGTCATGATTGGTGAAATCGGTGGGCCACAGGAAGTCGCTGCGGCCCGCTGGGCGAAGGAGAACATGAGCAAACCCCTGATTGGTTTTGTCGCAGGTGTTGCAGCACCTCCTGGTCGCCGCATGGGTCATGCGGGCGCCATCATCTCCAGCGAAGCGGATACCGCGAGTGCGAAAATGGATGCCATGGAAAAGCTAGGGCATTTCGTTGCAAGGAATCCAGCCCACATCGGTGAAACGGTTCTTCGGGCGATGAAGGAACGCGGCATTGCCGTGAAATAATCTAAAGATTTTTATAACAAAAACCCGATTCAAAGCCACTCACCCGAGTGGCTTTTTTCTTCGAAGGAGATCAACGACTGATGCAAGACTTATCGGCTATACAGCTTAAACAACTCATGGATGAAGGCGAACCGCTTTTTATCTTGGACGTCCGAGAACCGCACGAAGTGGCGGTAGCGCACATCGAAGGATCACGCCACATCCCGATGAACACCATCCCCACAAAACTTCAGGAACTCGATCCCAATCAGGCTATGGTCATTATGTGTCATCACGGCATGCGTAGCCGCATGGTCGGAGATTTCCTTGAGAGCAGAGGATTCACTCATATCGCGAACCTTCAGGGTGGCATCGATGCCTGGTCTACCGACGTTGACCCATCGGTTCCGAGGTATTAAGTCTTGATCGGGCTTATTCAGCGCGTTACTGAAGCAAGCGTCAAAGTAGAAGGAACCATCATCGGCCAAATTCAGCAGGGCCTACTGGTGTTTGTGGCTGTTGAAAAGGGCGACTCAAAAAAGGAAGCTCAAAAACTCTCCGAAAAAATTCTTGGATACCGCGTCTTTGGCGATCAGGAGGGCAAGATGAACCTCAATGTTAGCCAAGCACATGGGGGACTTCTGCTGGTCTCCCAATTTACCTTAGCCGCCGACACTCAAAAGGGACTCCGCCCCAGCTTCACCCCCGCCGCCGATCCCGAACTTGGCCGAGCGCTCTTTGATCACTTTGTCGAGACCACGCGATTATCTTTACCGTTAGTGGAGACAGGTCGGTTCGGCGCCGATATGCAAGTTTCGCTGGTAAATGATGGACCCGTGACCTTCATTTTGAGATGTCAAAACGTTTAAGGTTTAGGGTTCTCTAGTTCGTTACTGCAAATGAACGTTCACCCGTTATCATAGGTCTAACATGGGGTCAGTTTAATACCTCCGCCTAACGACGAGATCAGCACTTAATCCAACATGGAACTCATTCGAATTCGGGGCGCAAGGACCCACAACCTTAAGAATATTGACCTTGATCTCCCTAGAGATCAATTGATCGTCATTACGGGTCTTTCAGGTTCCGGTAAATCATCCCTCGCCTTCGACACCATTTATGCGGAAGGGCAAAGGCGATATGTAGAATCTCTCTCGGCCTATGCCCGCCAATTCTTATCGGTCATGGAAAAGCCCGATGTGGATCATATCGAAGGTCTTTCACCTGCGATCTCTATTGAGCAGAAATCGACCTCCCATAACCCAAGATCCACAGTAGGCACCATTACGGAGATCTATGATTATCTCCGCCTCCTCTATGCCCGCGCGGGAACCCCAAGGTGCCCCGAGCACGATGTATCCCTAGAAGCCCAAACCGTCAGCCAAATGGTCGACCAGGTACTTTCGAAGCCTGAAGACAGCCGATGGATGCTGATCGCACCCGTCGTCAACGAACGCAAAGGTGAACACCTCCAGATACTTGAAGACCTTAAGTCCCGTGGATTCATTCGAGCAAGAATCAATGGCGAAGTCTACGAACTCGATGACCCACCCAAACTCGAACTCAGAAAAAAACACACCATAGAAGCCGTCGTCGATCGATTTAAAGTCCGGCCGGATCTAGCCGTCCGTCTAGCTGAATCCTTTGAAACCGCTCTAAAACTCGCCGATGGCATGGCTCTGGTGGTTTCAATGGATCAGGCGCACCCCGATATGGTGTTCTCCGACAAATACGCCTGCCCTCACTGTGGTTATGCCTTAAGTGAACTGGAGCCGCGTATTTTTTCATTCAACAACCCAAAAGGTGCCTGTCCGACCTGTGATGGCCTCGGCATCAAGCAATACTTTGATCCTAGGCTGGTTGTCCACAGCCCTCACCTGAGCCTCGCCGAAGGCGCCGTGCGCAATTGGGATAAACGCAACCAGCACTATTATCAAATCGTCCTTTCGCTCGCTGAGCACATTAGATTTGATCCTGAGCAGCCCTTTGAAACACTTCCTGAAGCAGCCAAACACTGTTTACTGTATGGCAGTGGAAGAGAAGCGATTCCCTTTAAGACCCTATCCTCCCGAGGGACCCCAGTCACGCACCGACACATCTTCGAAGGCATTATCCCCAGTATGGAAAGACGCTATCTCGAAACCGACTCTATGAGTGTTCGGGAGGAGCTCATCAAGTACCAGGCCAATAAGCCCTGCCCCTCCTGTGAAGGGACTCGACTCAACCGTGAAGCGCGACACGTCTTTATAGCCGGTCAGCCGCTCCCTGCCTTAACGGCGCTTCCTATTCGTCGGGCGGTCGATTTCTTTAGACAACTGGAGCTCCCAGGGCAACGAGGGCAAGTCGCCTCGAAAATCGTCAAGGAAATCTCGGAGCGCCTTGATTTCTTGGTCAACGTGGGCCTCGATTACCTGACCCTCAATAGAAGCGCAGACACTCTATCGGGCGGGGAAGCTCAGCGGATCCGCCTTGCGAGCCAGGTCGGTGCAGGGCTTGTGGGCGTTATGTACGTTTTGGATGAACCCTCGATTGGGCTGCATCAGCGCGACAACCAAAGACTCCTCGATACCCTCATCCGTCTTCGTGATCTTGGTAATACCGTCATCGTAGTAGAGCATGATGAAGACGCCATACGTCTTGCAGATTATGTGGTGGATATTGGACCAGGCGCGGGCGTTCATGGCGGCGAAGTGGTAGCGGAAGGAACACCCGAGGCGGTGATGGCTAACCCTAAATCACTCACGGGTCAGTATCTGAGCGGTGAAGTAGAGATCGAAATCCCGAAGCACCGTACACCTTATGATCCTGAGCGAATACTCCAATTAAAAAGCGCTTCGGGAAATAACCTACAAGGGGTGGACGCCAAATTTCCTGTCGGGTTATTGACCTGTGTTACCGGGGTGTCGGGCTCTGGGAAATCAACCTTAATCAATGACACGCTCTATCGCTATGTTGCAAGGGAACTCAATGGTGCGACTGAGCCGCCGGCTGCCTGTGAAGGGGCAGAAGGACTCGAGCAGTTCGATAAGGTCGTGGATATTGATCAAAGCCCCATCGGGCGGACACCCAGATCCAACCCTGCCACCTACACCCAAGTCTTTACACCCATTCGAGAACTTTTTTCAGGGACTCCAGAAGCTCGGGCCCGAGGGTATACCCCAGGACGCTTCAGCTTCAACGTTAAAGGCGGACGCTGCGAAGCCTGCTCTGGGGATGGCGTGATCAAGGTCGAAATGCACTTTCTGCCGGATATCTTTGTTCACTGCGATGTCTGTAAGGGTAAACGCTATAACCGGGAAACACTCGAGATACGCTATAAGGGCAAGACCATTAATGAGGTCTTGAACATGACGGTTGAAGAAGCCGCCCAGTTCTTTGCTCCGATCCCAACCGTTTATAGAAAGCTCGAAACCTTGATGGAAGTGGGGCTAGGCTATATCACCTTAGGGCAAAATGCTGTCACCTTATCAGGGGGCGAAGCCCAGCGAGTCAAACTGGCGCGAGAACTTTCCAAGCGCGACACAGGTAAAACGCTCTACATTCTGGATGAACCCACCACAGGCCTGCATTTTCATGACATTAAGCAGCTTTTAGGGGTTCTCCACCAACTCAGAGACCACGGCAATACGGTCATTGTCATTGAGCACAACCTGGATGTGATCAAAACAGCGGATTGGATTGTGGATCTCGGCCCTGAAGGAGGAGATGGTGGTGGCACCCTCGTCGCAGAAGGAACACCTGAAGCCGTTGCCAAAAACCCAAAGTCACATACGGGCACTTTCCTAAAGAAGGTATTGAACCGAAAACGCCAGAAAGATCTAGTGAGGATCGCCGACAGGCGCACTCCAGGCATCTAGGACCAGGGCCTCAGCATCATGACCGGTTAGAGACTTCAGGAAAGCCTCTAAGTCATCCAGCTGGGCCTCACTTAAACCCAATCGCTTCATCAAAGGATCCAGGGTTTCATTGGGGATACCGCCCTGATTATAGAATTTGAGTACATCCCGAAGAGTAGGCATTGAGCCATCGTGCATGTAGGGTGCGGTCAATGTGATGTTTCTTAAGGTGGGCGTTACGTATTTCCAGCGATCGCTTGGGTCCTGAGTCACCTCATAGCGCCCAAGGTCATTCTGAGTCTCCTCAGAAACCGCATCGATATGCTCATGATCCAACTCATAGCTCACACCGGGCGCTACTTGAACCTGAGTCTTTAAGGCGCCCTTCTCCTGACTGATTTTATAGCCAAGACCTGTGTTATGCATTTGGTTATCGGTGAACAGGGCCTGTATCTTCCCCACAGAATGACAGTTTGAACAACCCGCCTGCCCCACGAATAAGTCATAGCCTTTTTGGGCCCCTACCGTTAGAGCTGATCGATCGCCTTTGTACAACCAACGATCAAAAGGAGCATCCCCCAAAATCAGGGTACGTTCATAAGTGGCTAGTGCATTACCCAGCGTTTCAATACCCACAGGACGCTTAAAGGCTTTCTCAAAAAGCCCCTGATAGTCGGAAAGGTTGCTTACTTTCTCCAGGATAAAACCCATGGAGGGATTCGCCATTTCATTGTGAGACAGTAAAGGTCCCCACACTTGATTCTCTAGAGTTAACTCACGACCATCATGAAACAGTAAGGACTTATAAGCGACGTTAAGTAGTGTTGGAGCGTTCCTTCGAACGGTCCTCCCTTCAACCCCAATCGAGGTCTTTTGCTCTTGGCTCGTGAACCCTTGCTCTGGCACATGGCACATGGCGCATGAAAAGGTGTTATTGAAAGACAGCCGCCGATCAAAAAAGAGTTTTCTACCCAATAGGACTTTATCTTTGCTGAGTGGATTGTCTTTAGGAGCTGTGACCCTTGGAAGCCCTAAGGGCGTATCTAACGCACGCCTTAAGAGATCCAACGATTGCCCCGTTCTCTGCGGCAAAGCCATCGAGTGGGTTACGTAAGACGTCGCCTCATAGCCACTTTTGTCATCACCCGCACCGAGATGCTTTTGAGATACCGATGCTGTATTCCTTAGATCAAGCCTAGTTTCTGCCATCAGCAAAGTCTCCACATCAGCCAACACCAAATCAGGGTGCAAAACGGATGTGGAATAAATATTTCGTATTCTTTTTTGAGGGTCAATTAAATAGACCCGAAGCAGGTGAGCAAAACGTCCATTGGGTGATCCTTTCGAATCCATTTCCTTGTCGATCACTTGCTGATAAGCCTTAAGGATCGGCTCAAGATCCTTCTCTGAGCGTGTGGTCAAAAACTGCCATTCGAACGAATCTTTCTGTAATGACTTTCCATAGTCGGCCATTTTAGCTGGGGTATCGTGCTCTGGATTAAAGCTCAAGGTCAGAAAACGTACTTTATGCTGAAGCGCCTCAGACTTTAAGATCTTAACTTGAAGTCGCTGCATAACCGCTGTTGCCAAAGGACAACCATTTACATCATCACAAGTAGCGTAAATAAAACTGAGGAGGGTGACTTTCCCTTCACCATAGAGCGACCGAAGAGCACGTGAATGCGCTTCACTGTCAAGGACTTGGCCCTCTTCAGCGTTCCCAATGATGGGTAAGCTATAGCTTCCAGCCTTTGGAACGGGATAAGGGAGTGCTCCGTACCCAGGGGCCATAGCTGACCCTAAAGGCATTTGGGCCACATCAGCCATCAAATGAAAGGAGGTGAGCAGAAGAGCGGCACATAAAAAGGGCCACACCCAAATTGTTTGTGTGTGACCCCTGTTCATATTCGTACGCCGATCGCTAGGAAGCGTAAAGAGGACCGTTCAGTAACTTAGAAAAATCAATGTGCCGCAACAACAGAATCATTCCCTTGAACTTTTGCGAGTCCAGTATAGAGAGCATACGCACCAAACCGCATCTGATGGGGTCTTCCAAGCTTCTCTGCATAAAAATCGATGGCAAATTTAGGGGTCAACTCTTTTCCGTCCCAGGCATACGCCTTAAAGAATTGCTCATTGTCTTTGCCCTTCTTATCCCAATTAGCCAAAAGCGATGAGGTGTAATAAAGACGTTTCCCATCCCAGCTAGACGAAACCATGTTCACTTGAGCACCAATATGCTTTTCGTATACCTGATGGGGCTTTTCTGGGTTACTGATATCAAAGGCCCGGGTGTTACCATCCATGAATGTATTGACCCATAGGAGTTTGTCATCACTCGAGATTGAAATATCAACGGGGAGAGGAATCTTCTTAGGCTCGCCAATATCAGCCACAGCCTTAGCCTGCCAATCGCCACTCTTGTCCTCATGCAGCAGCCATACTTGTGATGTGAGCGCAGTGGTCGTAAAGCAGTAGTTATGATCTTCGCCCCAGGCACAGCGGATTTCGAGCGGTGCTCCAGGGACATCAAAGACTTTTTTAGGTTGTTTGGTATGTAGGTCCCAAGTCACCATCGTATTACCGAAATGCTTCATAGCCTCAGGATCTTTCAGCATTTTGCCGAAATCCATCATGTAGTTATTCCACCCCGTAAAGGAGGACGTTACGAGTAGGTTCTTACGGGGTAACGCTCTCACATCATAATCATAACCATCGGCATATTGTCCGGTTTTAATGGCGCCTTGGAGATCACTATCCGTGGGGATCCAGTACGTCGCTATATACGCACCTTCATTGGTGTACTCCACCAAAGCAGTTCTTCCCCCGTGATCTTTATTATTGGAAAGGCCCGTCACAATCATCCGGCCAGGGAGTGCATAGAGTGTGTGAGGCCCCACAACCCCTCCGCTTTTTTCAACGAAATCAGTAATCGTTTTTACAAGGGCCGGTTTTTTGGGGTCTGCCTGAACGTCAAAGACGAAGATTTTGCTGGTATCGAGACCACCCGCCCATAAAAACCGCCGATCGTCAGTAAAGTCCGAATGATGCGCTTCATTGCGGCCGCCGACTGAGAGTGAATTCACGACCTTACCGTAGGACTCCGATTTTGGATTCACATCCACAGTCACGAGCTTATCCTGAGCATCCCCAAGGCCTTCGACGCCAAGGGTCCAAACGTAAACAAAATCTTCCTGACCGGTGATTTTTTTCATGTAAGGCGATGCGCAGGTTTCATCAGCCGAGAGGTGACTGGTCCACAACCCACCTAACGCGACAATCGAAATAACCGCCGTCATCAATACCTTTGATCGAAACCGACTGACTGCATAAGCCATGATGTGATCTCCTCTCTTAGTTTTATTTTTTGGGGGTGGACACAGGAACCTGTGTCATAAAATCAGTGTGTGTTGTGAGCAGACCCTTCTTCTTTTAGAGGACCCACTTCAAAAATCACCATTTGAGCATCGCTACCACCGATACTTTCAATGGTCATGGGCGCTCCAGTCTCCCAGAATACGTCTCCGGGGCCATAAACTGCGATCTTTCCTGAATCCTCAACTCGAAGTTTTCCTTGAAGAACATAACGAGGACCAGCCGCATCATGGGTATGGAGCGGCGTTTTAAAACCCGATGGAAAGTTCACTCGAATCACACGCACTTCAGGACTATCAGCCAAAGGCGGCAGCGCTTTCTTCATCAAAAGCTGTCTCGACATCCCAAGGCTTTTAACTTCATCACCCCAGGAGGGTGGAACGAGTAGCAAGAGAACCAAGCCCATCCAGAAACTCATAAGGGTTCGAATAGTCATGTTGAATGTCCTAGGTAAAAATTAGGGCTTTAAACCTTGAAGACTGAAGAACCACATCCTCAGCCTCCAAGATTTAAGGGGGGCGCTTAGAGAGGGCGACCTGCCTTCATGGCTTCTGGTACTTCAATCAACTTACCGGTACGAACATCGTACACAAAGCCGTAGATTGGAATGTAGCCAGGAACCAGAGTGTGATTACGGATGCGCGCAACATCTTCAAGAACACTTTGTTCTTGGTTCTTGATGGTCAACCAGTTGATGTATTTGCCATCGGCAGATCCTGGGCCTTTACCCACATCATGCCAGCCACTCGCATCAACAGTTGCGGTATCTAAGCTGCTGCTTAGGAGGTCACCCATGATGTCGTTATTAAAGAGTTCCATACCGCAATCGGTATGATGAATAACGAACCACTCATTGGTACCGAGAAGCTTATGAGAAATCACCAACGAACGAATCGCATCATCACTGGCGCGACCGCCTGCATTTCTTGTGACATGAGCATCCCCCTCTGAAAGACCCGCATATTTTGCTGGATCGAGGCGTGCATCCATACAAGTCAAAATTGCAAACCCACGGGCGGGTGGAAGAGGCAAATGACCTTTATCAAAAGTAGACACATATCCCTGATTCGCGTTCAGGACTTCCGTCAGAATCTTGCTCATGCTCATTGTCTCCTAGTTCAGATTGTATTTATTTTATGGAAAAAGAACTCTTAAGCGAGTACTAACCGACTGTAGGACTTTAAAATCACCTAAAAAATCCCAACCTATCGTTAATAGTCTAAGGTTAAACATAGAATATTAGACTTGCATGATATTACAATGCAGCCAAGGTACCAACGAAAACTGATTATAGTTTGATGAACTCTGCCATGGTCCAAAGATCAAAAGTTTTCGCAGGGGCTTTTACCCCATGGACAAAAAAAGAATTCTGAACCCATCCAAGGTAAAAACATGATCAAAAAAATAATGGCAGGCTGTATCGCCCTTTTGCTCATTTCCTGCGATAGCGGATCCTCTTCTGCTAAAAGAAGTACCACTGAAATCATAGTAACCGGTCAGGTAGTGAGTGAAGAAAAGCTGATGACCCATTCTGAGGTCCAAGCAAAAGACCGAAACGGCAACCTCATCACGCAAACGCCCCTAGATGGTACCGCCCACTTTTCTCTTAAACTTCCTAAAGGGACCATATACCCTGTGATCTTGTCAGTTCGACCTGATGAACAATCCACAGAACTTAAAGCGGCTGTCCTGAACGAAACAGTGAACGCCCAAGACATCAGCAACACCACAACAACACTGGTTGATAACGCGATGGTGCTTGGCGGTTTAACGGAAGAAAACCTATCTAAAGCCGCGCAAGGTGCTATGACACAAATCAAAACGGTTGGAGGATCGGGTGGAGGCAAAGTGAACCCACAAAAACAATACGGCGGCTGGCACTGATTGTATGGACCACTTAAGCACCAAATGATCTGTGTCCATACACCACAGAAAGCTTACAATGGTTTCAAACTGAAGCAGACATCAAATCCATTTCATCCTTATGAGTCATCGCCCGCCTATATTGTCCCTTGAAGGCTTGCTCCAATCTCTTGGGCGATATCTCGTAACCAAGTGCCAGAAACTTTACTTTCGGGCGATTGAATCGACGGGCCATCATAAACGAGATATCTTGGTCAGCCGAGTGGAGCATGCACGGGATAGTCTTGAAGAAGCCAAAATTCAATTCCAGACTGCTTTGGACAAGTTCAGTCAGTTGACCCGCTTTGATGGGGGAAGCTTAGAAGACATGTATCGTGAGCTTAAGTTGGAATTCGACTATAGCCATTCGAAAGCAGTAGCCGTTCAAAACCGAATTGATGCCGTTCAGGATGTAGCTTTGGCACTCTTTGCCGAATGGGAAGTGGAGCTCGATCAATACAGTAATCGCTCACTCCGTAACAGTAGCCGACAAAAGTTGAAACTCACCCAACAACACTATACTCAGCTTATTACGGCCATGCGTCGTGCCGAGGGCAAGATAGACCCTGTTCTTAGAGTTTTTCACGATCAAGTGCTTTATCTAAAACACAATCTAAACGCCAAAGCGATTGCATCTCTAGAGCATGAGCTGGGCGCTTTAACGGTAGGCGTTTCAGGTCTGATTGGTGCCATGGAACGTTCCATAACCAGGGCCAATGACTTTGTAAACTCCTTAAACGGCTCAACGACAAAGGCACTTCCTGTAGATCGCCGATAATTAGAGCTCAATTGAGTTCTTTCGTAAGGATTTTGGGCCAACCACTATCTATCTTGCTATAAGCTCTCTTTACTCATGAGGTTTATGACGAGCTTCCTACCAGAACCTGAGACCCTGAAGAGATCAAATAGTGTTGCCTCCACTTCTCCATCTCCGTGGAGAGGGATTGGAGGTCAGGAAAGGATAATCCAAACCTTAGGAAATTATGCTGCTATAAATCCATCACCCTAAGAGAGTCAGATCGAATTGCTTTCGCAGCGTTTAGTCATTCACTAGATAAATTCTTAGCAAGTTGAGCTCCAATAAGCAATCCCAAGAACTTGACCAAAGTGCAAACATTTTCCAGTCGCATCACGTCTAGATAGCCAGAAAATCCGCAGCAAAAAAAGGGGTGCCAGTTGGCACCCCAAGGCAAGAGCCACTCGGAAGAAAACTCAGTGATGATAAGCGGTTTCGCCGTGCTCGCTGATATCGAGACCTTCACGTTCAACTTCTTCAGTCACGCGAAGACCCACGATCACATCAACGATCTTGAAGGCAATGAGTGATACCACACCCGACCAGATGATCGAGGTACCCACACCCCAAGCCTGACTGATGAACTGTGTACTGATGCTGTATTCAGCCACTGCATTGGTCACGTAGTCCCACACACCCGTACCGCCAAAAGCCGGAGCAGAGGTTACAGACGTACCCAAGGCACCGATGATCCCACCAATACCATGCACTCCGAACACGTCAAGCGAGTCATCGTAGCCCAGGAACTTCTTGAGTGAAGTGACCGCCCAGAAGCAAACCACACCCGCAACAACACCCAGAGCGATGGATCCCATAGGACCTGCCCATCCGCACGCAGGAGTGATGGCAACCAAACCGGCAACGGCACCTGAAGCGCCACCCAGCATGCTAGGTTTGCCTCGGATCAGCCATTCAGCACCGACCCAGGCAAGGGTTGCAGCGGCTGTAGCCAGCAGCGTATTTACGAACACAAGGGCAGCAAGGCCATTGGCTTCTAGGTTAGAGCCGACGTTGAAACCAAACCAGCCTACCCACAGGAGTGATGCACCGATCATGGTCATCGTTACGCTGTGTGGAGCCATGGATTCTTTGCCGTAACCCGTCCGCTTACCAATGAGGAGACAGCCAACCAAACCAGCAATCCCTGCGTTGATGTGAACAACGGTACCGCCAGCAAAATCCAGCGCACCTTTCTGGAACAAGAAGCCAGCTGTTGCAGCTGCAGCTGAACCTGCTTCAGCACTGGTGTAAGCATCAGGACCTGCCCAATACCAAACCATGTGAGCAATCGGTAGGTAAGCGAATGTGAACCACAGAATGATAAAGAGAAGTACTGCAGAGAACTTAATACGTTCTGCAAATGCTCCTACGATCAGCGCAGGCGTGATACCAGCGAAGGTAAGCTGGAAGGCCACATAGATATATTCAGGAATGACAACGCCTTTGCTGAAGGTAGCTGCTACTGAATCTGGAGTAATTCCAGCAAGGAAAAGTTTGCTGAAGCCGCCAAAGAATGGGGTTCCTTCAGTGAAGGCCACACTGTAGCCATAGAGTGCCCAAAGGATTGAAGTCAAGGAGAAGATCACGAAGACCTGCATCAAGATGGACAGCATATTCTTAGAGCGAACCATACCGCCGTAGAAGAGTGCAAGACCTGGGATGACCATCAAGGTCACGAGAATCGTGGATACGATAACCCAAGCGGTGTCGCCTTTATTAGGGACGGGAGCAGCATCGGCTAGAGCCAAGCCTGCCTGGCTTAGCAACAATAAAGCCGTAATGAGTGAAGCGGACATTTTCTTCATGGTGTTCTCCTTATAGGGCGTCTGCGCCGGTTTCACCCGTGCGAATTCGAATCACTTGCTCAAGATCCGTCACAAAGATCTTCCCGTCACCAATTTTTCCGGTGTTCGCGGTAACGGATATAGCATCCAGAGCGACATCAAGCTGTTCGTCTGTTACAGCAATTTCGAGTTTGATTTTAGGTAGGAAATCGACGACGTACTCTGCGCCACGATATAACTCGGTGTGGCCCTTTTGCCGGCCAAAACCTTTGACTTCTGTCACGGTGATACCGGAGATACCGGCTTCCGATAAAGCCTCTCGGACATCGTCCAATTTGAAAGGCTTAAGAATGGCTGTCACGAACTTCATGGGTTTAATACTCCTTGCATGGAACGGATCAACTCTCGATTGAGAATCTCACTTAGACTCATGCAGAAGGTATGCCAAGGATCTAATTGAGCACCCATTTTAAACATAAAGAACCCAATCGGTTGAATCTTTGGAGATTAGCCAGCTAATTTAAGGACCCAAGCATTGGATTGTGAACAAGCCCACACAGACGAGCGACCAAGACGCCCCATATTGGGGCGGATAGCCGTCAATCATCATTCAAGTCGCGCCCACAATTTTGAAGCGGCTCAAGGGACCTTGTTGTTCATATGTATAAAACATCCAACGCACTCCAAATATCGAGTGCAGTTAGTTTGTTAAAGATTCGATGGTTAGGCATCTCAGGATAAAAAAAACCGCCCGTCAGAATAACCTGACGAGCGGCTCTTTGAGCCTAATTAGCTAACACCTTAGAACACAACCGTCGCATCGAACGAGAAGGTGAACTGGTAATCCAACATTTGGCCATTGCTACCCATGTACATGCTCGCACCTTGCGAGAAATCATAACGAGCATTTGGTCTCAGAATAACCCACTTCAAAGGTTTGTAGTTCAAACCGGCCGTCAATTCGTAGTAGTTAGCTCCACCACCCATATTATTCCCCCAACCAGCAGTTGATCCTACATAAGGACTATTGAGAGAAGTTTGACCACTACCTGAAGCCGGGTTCTGACTAGCGCAAGAGTAGGATTGCGCTGTACCAGTACTATCGTAGTTTGTTGAAGCACCACAACGCGCAGGCCCCTGAACACGATACCCGTTAGCATCTCTGAACCACTCAGCACGAAGGCCTACACCTAGGTTATCCTCAATGTCATAGGTTAGATATTGGTTAATACCGTACCACTGCGCGTTTACATTCAGAGCATTTTCATTCCAAACGTTGTTAGCATAGCCGTGGTCATGCTGAATGACATAATGCAAATCATCATCCAGCCAGTTAGCCTTACCCACCAAGCTATATATACCCCAGAAGTTGTTGCTACCAGGCTGGCTGTAAGACTGGTTACCCGCGGTACCTGTCAAATTCAGTGAGTATGCCTTGTCATCACTGGTCCACCCAGTACCACCTAAGAAGCTCCAGTTTCCTAACTGCGTATTGAAGCTGCCGTCCCATCCGCCTGTTCCACTACCTGTTACACCACCACCACTAATAGTCCAGTTCTCATCCAGAGCATAGTTTGCAAGAAAACCCGTGTGTGTGAAGGGCTCGCCGTATTGGAAGGTGTAGGGTTTAGACATGAAGAAGTTGTCCGGAGCGGTTACTACTTCATAACCAACCGGCGTATAGAAGTGACCAACCTTGAGATCAACACCATTTCCAAATGGAATATTCAAAGAGGCGTAGGCCTGCGGCAAAGCAAATGCGTTATATAGGTTGTTATGACTACCTAGATTTAAGTCCCAGTTACCACGATTATATGGAGAGTAAGCTGAAGCCGCCTGATTCTGGTAAGGCGTTCCGTAAGCCTGGGTAAAGATCGAGTCAGAACCATACATGCCGTCGAATCGACCACCCCAGTCCCACTCGTCACCACTTACAGTGATCGCTTTCTGCAGATAGAAATACACCTGGTTCATCTGCACTTGGTTAGCCCTGTCGTTGAAGGTCATGGTTCCATTGTAACCATCCTGTGGCGCGTTAGCATTCGCTGTGATACTCGCCTGTAACCAGCCACCCCAAGTCACACCATAATCTTTTAAAGGTTGCACATCGGTGCTGCCCGCAATGTAATCGGCCAGACCGGTGGTATCCATGATATCTTCTCTCGCGTAACCGCTCTGAACAGCAAGTGCCGCGATGATCGCGGTCCCAACTTGCGTCAGGCGGATTTTTCTCGATGTTTGCCAGCTCATAATATTTCCTCCAAGGTAGAGCACGTCTTTTTATTTGCAGTATCCGTGCCAGCAACAAAACGTAGGAAATACACAACAAAACCATTCCTTTCTGTTGCAGACGCGCCACCTCGGAGCAGAAACCACTTTTTCTGCACCAGAATTGGGAGCCCTCCTAATGTGCTCCGCTTAGGCGCAATAGGATTGCAAACACACATATTCAAATAATCAATATAAACCCAAACACTGACAGCCGGTTCCCCGATCTATAAAATTCATGAATTAGTCACGGAAGCCCCATAATACAGAGCGCCTAGGTCAAAACATCATCCATCTGCCACGATGAAACCAATCCAGACCGCACAATCCATTCTCCATAAAACGTTTGGTTATGAGCGTTTTCGTGGTCTTCAATCTGACATCATTGATCACGTATGCACCGGAGGTGACGCTCTGGTACTTATGCCAACGGGTGGTGGAAAATCACTGTGCTACCAAATCCCGGCCTTGGTGCGCCCCGGCATGGCTGTTGTTATTTCGCCACTGATTGCGCTCATGCAAGACCAAGTCGAGGCCTTACGGCAGTCTGGCGTGAGTGCCGCCTTCTTGAATTCTTCATTATCTCTAGAAGACCAAAGAGATGTAGAGCGACAAAGCCTAAATGGTGAATTAAAGCTTCTATATATAGCACCCGAGCGACTCAATACCGATCGGCTACTTACGATTCTCACCAAACTAGACATCAGCCTTTTCGCAATTGATGAAGCCCATTGCGTATCCCAGTGGGGACATGACTTCCGGTCCGATTACCTTCAACTATCCATCCTGCATCAGAAGTTCCCTAATGTACCCCGCATTGCGCTCACGGCAACTGCAGACGAACGAACTCGGCACGAAATCATTCAGCGACTAGGACTTCAAGAGGCACGATTGTTTCTGGGTGGCTTTGACCGGCCTAACATTCGCTATTCAATAGCAACAAAACATAACGCCAAAGCCCAGCTTTTACATTTTCTGCGTGAAGAACACAGCGGAAACTCCGGGATCGTTTACTGTCTATCACGAAGAAAGGTCGATGAAACGGCTGAGCTCCTTGCAAAACAAGGTTTCAATGCGCTTCCCTATCACGCAGGTCTCCCGATTGAGGAAAGACAAACCCATCAACGTCGCTTTTTGATGGAAGACAGCATCATCATCGTAGCTACCATCGCATTCGGAATGGGCATTGATAAGCCAAATGTTCGATTTGTGGCCCACTTAGATCTTCCTAGGAGCCCTGAGGCTTATTATCAGGAAACGGGTCGAGCGGGTCGCGATGGGGAGCCTGCTCACGCCTGGATGGTATACGGCCTTCAGGATGTCATTACCTTAAGGCAAATGGTTGAGGGGTCTGAAGCCGATGAAACCCACAAGCATTTGGAGCGACATAAACTCGAGGCCATGCTGGGTCTTTGCGAGATCACGTCCTGCAGACGACAAACTTTACTGCAATATTTTGGTGAAGCACTTCAATCACCCTGTGGCAACTGCGATAACTGCCTATCCCCACCCAAAACCTTCGATGGTACCGAGGCCGCAAGGAAAGCCCTGTCTTGTGTTTATCGCTCAGAGCAACGGTTTGGAGCCCATCACCTCGTTGATATCCTGCTAGGAAAAAACAACGAACGCATTGAAAGAAACGGTCACCAGCATCTTTCAACCTTCGGCATTGGTAAAGAACTCGATCAGAAACAGTGGTTGGCTATTTTTAGGCAACTCATGACGCTGGGTTATCTGGATAGTGATATTCAGTCTCATGGCGCCTTAAAGTTAACCGAGCGCTGCCGCCCCATCCTTAGAGGAGAAACAAGGCTGAGCCTTAGGAAAGACGAACCCTTATCAACCAAAGCCATTCACCTAACTGGCCGCACTACCCTATCTGATGAAGGCAACAATACCTTATGGATCGCGCTCAAGATGCTTAGAAAGGAACTGGCCGAAGCGCAAGGCGTTCCTCCCTATGTCATTTTCCACGATTCTGTCTTGATGGAGATGGTGGAGCGAAGTCCAAAATCTCTTTTAGAACTTAGACATCTATCAGGCGTTGGCGACAAAAAGCTTGAGCGTTATGGAGAAAGCTTTCTCACGCTCCTAAGGTCTTACTCTCAAAAGCCAAGAGCCAAACCGAGCCTCAGCACAACAGCCGAAGAAACCTTAAACCTTTTTAGGCAAGGCATGGATGTTCAAAAGATTGCATCGGAAAGAAACATCAAATCAGAAACGGTTTATGACCACTTGGCCTTAGCCGTCCGCTCGGGTGCCGCAACGAGCCAAGAAGTCAGCGATATCCCCAAGGATGACATTAAGAAGATTAAATCGGTTTGGCTTACCTTAAGCGACGAAGAGAAACGGGGCACAAAAGCACTCTTTGAAGCGTATGACGGCCAGTATTCTTATGGGCAACTCCGTTGCCTTAATTTTGAAGCCGACTAATCGTGCATAGACCCAATTGGGCTTCCGTCATGCCGAACTGATAGTCGGAAGCGAGGCAGTGATCCAACCATCGGAATAAAAAATAGTTGAGCCGCCATTTATAGTCGAGCACCTCGCGCGGCAGAGGATCATCTCGGAGAACATCAAGCACGAAAGGACGAGCGTGATCACTCAATACTTCAGCCGTTTGTGCATCAAGGCAAATCCTAATTTTGACCGCTGGCTCCAATAATCCTCCCGCATCTTCCCCAAAATCATGTGTCAACTCAAGCGTCAGCGTATAAGGAGAGCGCTCGATGATCTCGGCATGAAGGGTGGGCTTCCCCGGAACATCGCATGAAACAGATTCGTTGATCGAATCCAATTGAGGAATCAGCTCTTTTAGCTTTAGGAAGTTATCTTCACAAACGCGGTGAAGCCATAGCGATTTTTCAACGGGCGTAAAGCTTACCATTCATCGCTCCTCAATCAGGTCTCCCGATAGGTAGCACAGGCACTGGTCGTCTCCCAAAGCGTGACGCTCTCTACTTGTATTCCCTGTGACTGAACATGCTGAAAAATCAACTGAGCCAAAAACTCGGCTGTGGGATGCTCATCCAGAAGAATGAAGCGTTCTCCACCTTTCTCCAAAGCAGGAACCAAGGGGTCATCCTTATGGAGCAGGAGATTATGATCCAGAACCTGATCGATATAGCCAGATGCTATCGCGTTGATGTCTGCAAAATCGCAGACCATACCCTGATCATTCAACTTGGATGCAGAAACCGTAATCGAGGCCTTCACACTGTGTCCATGGAGGTGTTTGCACTTCCCCGGATGCCCCATCAATCGATGACCGTAACAAAAATAAACATCTTTTGTGATTGTGAACATAGCGGGACTTTCCAATGCTTTGAATGTTTAGGATTGACTGCGTATCGCCTTGATGGCTCCAGTGATCTTATATTGGAGCCCCTTCAAGGGCTCACACCGATCCACTTCGATGTACGCCAATAAAGCGGGGGCCAAACCACGCACCGCATCGATCCAAACTTCGGCTGATGCCCCAGATTCGATCGCCTTAGGGCCCTGGAATTTAATTTCAGCACCCGTTAGCCTCACCCCTGTCCCTAGCACATGGTCTGACTCAGACACTTGGCGATACTTCAAACCAAACTGCGAGGTCACAGGCTCTTCAAGATGATGGTCGTCCACTCGCGCTCCCAAATAGAATTTTTCGTTTTTGACTGGCACAAACCCAAAAAAGCAAATCGTGTGTTTCGTTCGCTCTGCCTTTGGCAACACAGCCTTTAGGTATGTTATCGTTCGATCACAAGCTTAGCAAAGATCGGCGCATCGATGACTGGGGCACTCCAGGCCAAATGAGGCGCCAACATTTAAGATATACCTCATTCAAAGTTGACCCTACCCCATGAGCAACAAACTTCACGTACTGACCGGCATTACGACCACTGGAACACCGCACCTAGGTAATTATGTGGGCGCGATTAGACCTGCTATTGAAGCCAGTCATCGACATGATGTTCAGCCATTTTACTTTCTAGCGGATTACCACGCCTTGATCAAATGCCAAGATCCCGAACGAGTTCGCCAATCGACACTCGAAATCGCAGCTACTTGGCTAGCACTCGGCCTTGATACCTCTAATGCCGTGTTCTATCGACAATCAGATGTCCCTGAGATAACAGAGCTCACCTGGATGCTCACCTGCGTGACCGCCAAGGGTCTCATGAACCGTGCTCATGCCTACAAAGCCTCGGTACAAGCGAACGAAGAAAGTGGCGAAGGGGATCTAGATAAGGGCATCACCATGGGTCTTTTTAATTACCCAATTCTCATGGCCGCCGACATCCTCATGTTCAATGCTCATAAAGTACCGGTTGGACGAGACCAGGTGCAGCACATTGAAATGGCGAGGGATATTGCCGGACGCTTTAATCATATTTACGGTGAGCATTTCGCGATTCCGGAGGCCGTGATTAGTGAAGAAACGGCCACTCTGTTAGGGTTGGATGGCCGCAAGATGAGTAAAAGCTACGACAACACCATCCCGCTCTTTATGGATGAAAAGCCGTTCCGAAAACTCATTAATAAAATCAAAACCAACTCCCTGGAGCCCGGTGTACCAAAAGATCCAGATACCTGCACCCTCTTCAGCATCTACAAGGCTTTTGCTACAACCGAAGAAACGGCAGCCATCCGAACGCGTTACGCGGAAGGCATCGGCTGGGGCGAAATGAAAGGCGTCCTCTTCGAATACCTCAATGAACACCTCAAGGCCGCAAGAGAGCGCTATATTGCCCTGATGGATGCACCCGATAAAATTGAAGAGGCGCTGCAGGAAGGCGCTGAAAAAGCGCGGGGCTACAGTATCCCTCTCATGAAAAAAGTCAGGGCCAGCGTCGGTATACGACCGCTCGCGTAGGTAACACCATGAAGCTTGTCATCATTGGATCGGGCATGGCCGGGATCACTCTGGCCGAAGAAGTGAGAAAACTGAATCCAGATACTGAAATCACGGTCATCACAACAGAAACCAAGGCTTATTACTCAAGACCTATGCTGTCTCATGGGTTCTCACGTGAAGATATTGAAACCAAAATCATCCTAAAATCGTTTGAGGCCTTACAGGATTCGGGTATTCACGTGCTTGAGGGGATCAAAGCCAAAAGCATTGATCGATCCAGCCACAAAGTTCACTGTGAGCGGGACGATATCCATTTTGATGTCTCCTACGACAAACTGGTTCTCGCCACAGGATCAGATGCGCTGATCCCTGGAGTGTTCAAGACCGAAAGAAGCCTCTTCTTTGTCGTCAACAGCCTTGAGGATCTTCTGGCTTTAAGACAGCTTAGAAACTCCGTTCTCCTGACTGATCAAATACCAAGATGGGCCGTCATCGGTGGCGGACTCATCGGCTGTGAAGTCGCTTCAGACCTCGCCAAGGCGGGCGATCAGGTTGAATTGTTCCATGCCCTTCCCAAATTGATGGAACAACAGTTAACGGAAGAAGACTCTGTTTCCCTTAGAAAAGTACTTGAAAACCTTGGGGTCGAGCTTCGACTCGACACCCTCGTTAAAGGGATCGAAACCAGTGAAGACTCACTCAACACAATCATCACCGAACAGGGTGTTGAGCCGGGATTCCATGGCGTCATCATCGCCTGTGGATTTGCACCCAGAACCCAGATCGCCCTTGAAGCCGGCCTAGCCGTGAACCGCGGTATCTTGGTAGATGACCATTTAAAAACCAATGATCCTGATATTCACGCCATCGGCGATGTAGCCGAATGGGTCGACGGGAAAATTTATGCCTACATTGTTCCCGTTCGACAACAAGCCATCTGGCTTGGACAATATCTTGAAGGAAAGACCCACAATGCTTGGACACTTCCTGACTTTAAGCCTCGCGCCAAAGTCCATGGTTTTACGGCTCAAAACCCATATCTACTTTAGGTCTTCTGGTTCACTATCTTTCTTTAAAAAGAAGCTATTGCAGCTATAAGCTCTAGCCGCTCTTGAAAACCCAAAAGATCGCCCCCACATAATCTGTGACAGTCGACAGTTCCGACACCCTATTCTATTTTCTGGAGGATTTACACGCCATGACGGTCGCTGATGATAAGGTAACAATGGGTTTTGAAGCAGAAGTTAAACAACTCCTGCACCTCAT
>Ga0164297_10001661_pt1 | contig 23215 bp, 23 predicted proteins | sample GEODES058metaG_FD_113539 | JGI IMG/M metagenome (GOLD analysis project Ga0164297, IMG submission 113539) | Dystrophic lake water microbial communities from Trout Bog Lake, Wisconsin, USA - GEODES058 metaG | ecosystem: Environmental > Aquatic > Freshwater > Lake | place: USA: Trout Bog Lake... | reverse complement strand
CGGCTTTCAACTTTTTCATATCTTGAATATGTTTACTTGAACGGTTTTGGCGCTGACTGCAACAACTTGATGTTTGATGACCTTGACGGCTCACGCTCGCATCGTAACGGCATGTTTTTCTTGACTGGCCAAGATCATATGGTGTTTGATAAGCGTAAAGAGAATAGCCACAGTGGTAAATATGCTGATTTGAAAGGGCTCGGCGCTAGTTTAGAAAGTCAAGCTGAACTTTTCTTGGGTACGTTTTACAGATCAAACTCTGATCTCGAGCATGTAGGCAAATTTACATTTGAGTCATGTTTGTGTCAATTCAAGAACGGATTCTTCCGCCGTCGTTATCCAGGAGTTTACGCTGATATGGCTTGGGAGCGGATTCAATGGTATGACAAGCGGGATAAGAAAAGCCTGACCAAAATTTTCAAAGAGATACGTACTGAACGCTTGCCAGTATGGCTCTTGCAAGAGTATGATAAAACGGGAAAGACTCGCGCTGAAAAATGCGATGAGTTTATTGATTTGGGCATACCTTATCGTTCAGAGTATTTCCTATGAAAATCATCTTATCTTTACGCGGAACCAGCGGTAGCGGCAAAACCACTGTGGCTCGTAAATTTTTAACTGATTTCCCGTGCAAAACATTGACCGTAGAGGGCATGCGCAAGCACTGGGGGTATGAGGTTGACCTGAGCGGGCAAGGCTTGAAAGCGCCGCTGTACGTCATCGGTTCTTATGAAAACACATGTGGGGGCACGGATGGAATTAACACTCAAGAAGAGATCGCTGAGAGGGCATTATCTGCATTTTCGCGTGGTCACGTTTTGTTGGAAGGTCTATTGCTTAGTAAGGTTGGGCCGAAAGCAATCACAACTACCATGCTCCGGCCTACTCAGGCGTATGTGGCTGCGTACATCGATACTCCTCTTGAAGAGTGTTTGCGCCGCGTTGAACGCCGTCGTCTTGACAGGGGAGATGATAGACCGTTCAATCCTGAGAATACAATCAGCGCGTTCAAATCCACGTTAGCCGCTTGCACCAATTTGCATGAAATGGGCGGGGTGAAGGTCATTACCGTTGATCACACCAACGCTTTTCAAGAAACACTAAATATATTCATTAGGGCTGAAAATGGACAACTTCGAATTACTGATTAAATTCGCTATTGAGCGGGATATCATACGCGTACGCAAAGAGCGCGGCGAAAGCGTCTTGACCGAAGACCCTATTCTGAGTCAATACCGGTTTTGCAACACGCACCGCAAATATGATCGCGTTACGAAGTGGTTAGTTGAAAATTACTACACTGAATACAGCGTTGACGCATGGTTTCAGGCAACAATCGCGCGGTTGATCAACTGGCCCCCCACGTTGAAGTATTTAAAAGACAATAAACTCATACCCGCTTTAGCCAAAGATTTTGATCCCGTGCGGTTCATTGACTTCATGGATGAGCGTTTGAAATTCGGTATGAAGCTCTACAGTTCAGCATATATAGTTTACCCTACAAATATTGTAGGCAATACGAAGGCTCACAATATGTGCGTCCATATTATTCTACCTCTGGTTTCTGAGGCTGAAAAGTATCGTGAAGTATTGAAAGAAAACAGTATTGAAAAGTTCACTAAGTTGATGGCCAAATCGTTCGGCATTAAAACTTTCATAGCCGGTCAAGTGGCTGCTGATTTAACATATCTTGACAACCAGCTCGAGACTGCGAAAGACCTTTACACTTGGGCACCTATGGGTCCTGGAAGTCAACGCGGCTTGAATAGGCTTTTCAACCGCCCCCTTAAACAGTCAATGAAGGAAGAGTCATTTTTAGAAGAGCTGACTCAAATACTTTACCTGCTAATCAAATATGATAGCGGTCGTTTTCTTGACTTGAATCTGCATGACGTTCAAAATATTATGTGCGAGTTTGACAAGTACATGCGTGTTTTGACCAAAGAAGGCACACCCCGACAACTTTACAAACCTGAATGGAGATTTTGATGGAAATAACGGCAATCAATGTAAACCAACTTTTCACTGAAGGGCTCTGGCGTATGCGGACCTCGGGTGTTGAGACTGAAACCCGTAATGGGCCAGCTTTGTATATACCTGAACCCGTGATGACCACGATTCTTGAACCTACTGAACGGGTTCTTTTCTATGGTCGCCGAGACTGCAATCCTATTTTCCATTTGATGGAGTCAATCTGGATGTTGGCAGGTCGCAATGATGTTGGGTTTTTGAAAAACTTTAATTCAAAGATTGATCAATACAGCGATGACGGCGTGATTTTCAACGCCCCTTACGGTTATCGTATGAGGTCGCAGTTCGGCATTGACCAGCTTGAGCATATCATTCATCATTTGAAAGCTGACCCGAAGTCTAGACAGGCGGTGATTCAGCTTTGGGACCCCGCTGATTTGAATAAGAGTACGAAAGACCGCGCCTGCAATACGCAGTTGATGTTTAGCATTCGTTCGGGTGAGCTCGACATGTTAGTTGTAAACCGTTCAAATGATTTTTGGTGGGGATACTGCGGGGCGAACCCAGTTCATTTCTCAATTATTCAAGAGTTTATCGCCATAGCTTTGAATTTGAAAGTTGGCTTGTATCATTCAATCTCGAATAATCTGCACCTCTATACAGACCTTTATAATGCCATGCCTGATTTTGAGTGCCCACCTGATGACGGGCTATTTGATTATTACTCATCAAACAAGGTCAGGCCACGTCGTCTTTTTGAAGGCGAGTGGAGATCATTCCTAGTTGAGTGCCGCCGTTTCTGTAATAATCCTTTTGAAGAAACCAATTACTCACATGAGTTCTTTTTACACACTGCGAGACCAATGGCTCGGGTTGCTTTGGCGCGTCGTGAAAAGTCTTCCAGCGGTATCGCTGAAGCGCGTTCAATCAAGTCATCCGACTGGAGACGCGCAACCATTGAATACATTATTAGAAGGGAAAGAGCAAATGCAAGCAAATGACAAACAAGTGGGTGGAACACATTATAAATCCGCGATTCAGCACTGGGACTATGTGGCGGCAAATGATCTTGATTATTTTCAAGCTCAAATCACCAAATATGTAACCCGCTGGAAAAAGAAAAACGGCATAACTGATTTGAAAAAAGCCGAACATTTTTTACAGAAATACATCGAGCTTCAACAAAAAGAAGTCGATGCGGGTGAGCCCACTTCAGGTTACGTGAATCAAGACAGATGAGCACTATAGTATTTGATACCGAAATTTTCAGCAACCTTTTCCTGTTCGCTGGCAAGATGGTTGAAACGCAAAAGTATTTCTATATCTGGGGTCACGAAAAAGACTCTCGTCAGATGTTGAAAGATCTATTCAAAACAGGTCATACTTTTATTAGTTTCAACGGTATCAGGTTCGACATGCCCGTTATAGCGTACTTCATGGCGGGACATTCAATCAAAGAGACTAAAAAATTGGCCAACGATATTATTGAACAAAACTTGATGCCTTGGGCGGCCGAGAAAGAGCACGGATTCAAAATACCGTTGATCGACCACATTGATTTAATTGAAGTCGCCCCCAGCTTTGTGAGTTTAAAAACTTACGGGGCGCGAATGAACATGCCTTTGATTCAAGACTTGCCTTTCAATCATACTGCTGAAATAGCAGATGACGATTTTGACCTTGTAGCTAAATATTGTGAGAACGATCTTGACACTACCGAAGAGCTCTACAACCGGCTACAAGGTCAACTCCAATTGCGCGTTGAAATTAGTAAGGAATACGGTTTTGACGCGCGCAGTAAATCAGACTCACAAGTGGCTGAGAACATGTTCATAAAGAGGTTGGGTTTGAAAAAGAGCTCAATCAACGTGCCGAAGACCATTCGCTACTCAGCGCCCAAGTTTGTTCAATTTCAAAGAAGTGACCTGAATCAACTGAGAGATATGATGACTGAGCACGTTTACGAAGTCCGCCCTACCAGCGGCCACGTTGAACTCCCCGCCTTCTTGAAGGACGATTTAGTGAAGATAGGTGACGGCATTTATCAAATGGGCGTAGGCGGGTTGCACTCTCAGCATGACCGTAAAGTGTGTTACGTCTCAGATGATGAAAATTGCGTAGTTGATTTTGATGTCGCGTCTTATTACCCTGCAATCATGTTGAATTGCAATTTAATACCGATGAATACCGGTGAAAAGTTTTTGAATGAATACCGCACTCTATTTGAGCGCCGCCTTGCCGGTAAGAAAGCCGGCAACATGGTCATCGCTGATTCATTGCGCATCGCGTTGAACGGTACGTTCGGAAAAACGGCGAACAAGTTTTCACCGCTTTATTCACCTGACGTTATGATTAATATTACTTTGACCGGACAATTAACGCTTTTAGCATTGATTGAAAAACTCGAAAACGCCGGCATCAGAGTTATTTCAGCTAATACTGACGGTATCATGTTGTATTACAAAAAGTGCAACGAAGAGAAAGTTACTGAAATCATTTCAAAGTTTTCTCAGCTGACCGGTTTTATATTTGAGGCTACGCCATACCGCGCAGTGGCGCTGAAAGATGTCAATAATTACTATGCGGTTAAGAAAGACCGTAAGGTTAAAATTAAGGGTATTTATGCCGCTCCTACTCTGAGCAAGAACCCTACCGCCCCCATCGTTTCGAAAGCCGTGGCCGAATGGTTAGCCAACGGTACACCTTTCACTGAAACATTCAGTAGTCGCAACATTACCGACTTTATCAGTGTGCGTAACGTAACCGGCGGCGGGGTTCAAGGTGATAAATATTTAGGCAGAGTTGTAAGGTGGTATCAAACCATTAATCAACTCCCGCCTATAACGTATGCGAGCAACGGCAACAAAGTGGCCAAAACCGATGGTGCCCGCGCTTGTATGAAAATGCCTGACGGCATACCGCCGGACTTAGATTACTTATGGTACTTGGCGGCGGCCAAGAAAACCGTAGCCGATATTGGCGCAGCAAGTTTTTTGTGAAAAGGAGAGAGTATGGAAACTGAAGCTCCCGTGTGTTGGATTGTTGATAATTCTTTAAACAAGACTATCAAAGATGCAGCGCGTTTCGGGGTATTAGAACATGTGTTTACTGACGTTGACGTTAACAGCGTTGACTTGGTTGAGCACGCAAGAGAGGTGTTGAAAGACTTTAACGAAGGAGATTATCTATGTCTTATTGGTAACCCGCTGCTATCGGCAGTTTGCATGGGCGTAATTGCTCAAAATAATCCTGGTATCTTATTGAAAGTTCTTCAGTTTGATAGTAGGGCTTTCCGCTACTTTGAAGTAGCCGTTCAATTTTAATAAAGGAAATAACATGAGTTTTTTGAATACGCTTGTAAAAGGCAAGCAAGAGCTCCCGCCCCGTATTTGTATATACGGAAATCACGGCATAGGTAAATCGACCATTGCCTCTCAATTTCCTTCGCCTATTTTCATTAATACTGAAAATGGCTTAGATTCACTTGATGTGACGTCTTTTCCGAAAGCCGTTGAAATCAATGACGTTGTTGAGAACATCAAGACATTGCTCAAAGAAGAGCACGATTTTAAAACGCTGGTAGTTGACTCGGTAGATTGGCTAGTTGAGCCTTTGATTTCGAAAGATATTGAAAACTCTTATGACGCTAAAGACTTGGGTTACGGTAAGAATCAAGTTTACGTAGCTGAGTCTTTCCGTGAGATTCTGCAAGGGCTTGATTCATTACGCCGCAAGCGTATGATGAATATTGTTCTCTTGGCGCATTCAAATGTGGTTCGTTATGAAAACCCTTTGACTGAACCTTATGACCGCTTTTCACCTAAGCTGCCCAACCGATGCAACGCTTTGCTTCAAGAGTGGTGCGACGTCATTGCTTATGCTGGCTTCAAAGTCATCATCAAGAAAGCTGACGTAGGCTTCAACAATACGGTAACGCGCGGCGTGACCACGGGTGAGCGACTTCTACATGTGGTTGAAAACCCCGCATATATCGCGAAAAATCGTTACGCTTGCCCCGAGTCATTTGAGATGACTTATGAAGAGATTTCTAAACATATTCCCGTCATTCAATAAGGAGATTTGAAAATGAGTAAATTTGGTTTTGATTTAAACGACTACACCGCCGAACAACGCAACTATGACCCTTTGCCCAAAGGCGATTACATGTTGACTTGTACTGAAGCTGAAGAAAAGACAACCAAAAGCGGCGGCACTATGATCGCAGCTACTTTTGAAGTCGTCAGCGGGAAATACGCGGGTCGTAAAATTTGGAATAATTACAACATTCACAACAGCAGTGAAGTAGCTCAAAAAATTGGTCGTGAACAAGTGTCCGCATGGGCTAAGGCGGTGGGCAAACCTAACGCCACTTCGTTTGACGATTTGATTGAGAAGCCTTTCACCGCCGCCGTTGATATCGAAAAGGGACGTGATGGCTACGCAGACAAGAACCGCATCGTAGGTTATATACTCAAAGACTCTATCCCCGCTCCTTCAAAGGGTGGTAAGTCAGGCTTTGATGATATGGCCGACGACCTTGAGGCGTTGGAAATCAAAAAACCCGCCAAAGATTCAGGCAAGAAAAAGAATCCTTGGGATTGAGTCAGAGGGGCTTCGGCCCCATTTTAATAAAGGTAATATATGGCTAGCAAAAAACCCGTTCCGATACCTATACCCGCCCCCGAAATGGCGCTGATAGATAAAATTTATGAGGGTATAAAAATTACTCATTCATCACAGCTCAGACTTTCAAGACTAGGTGCGTCAAGCATAGGTGACAACTGTTTACGCAAAATATGGCTCGGGTGGCGAGGGTATGATAAATCTGAGTTTGACGGCAGAATGCATCGGCTTTTTCAAACCGGTCATCTTCAAGAACAAAGGGTTATAAATGACCTGATTCAAGCGGGTTGTAGCGTTTGGGCGGTTGATTCAAAAGGTGAGCAATTTGCTTGGACTGACAAAACCGGTCATTTCGTAGTAAAAGTTGACGGCGTGATAAAAGGTATTGAAGGCGCTGAGGATAAGGCTCATATTCTTGAAGTCAAAACTCACAATACGAAGTCTTTCGCTGATCTTGAAAAGAATGGGGTTGAAGTTTCAAAGCCCTCTCACTATTTTCAGATGCAAGCGGGCATGCTATTTTCAGGCATTGATCGCGCGTTTTACGTCGCATTGAATAAAGATGACGAACGCTACTACGTGCGGAGAATCAAACCTGATTTGACGGTTCAAAGCGAAATACTGCTTAGAATTAAAATCCTGCTTGAAGCTGATTTGAGACCTGCAGGGGCGGGCGAAAATATTGAGAACTTTCCGTGTCGTTGGTGTGACTATAAACAAGTTTGCTACGACAAAAAAGCGCCTATCAAAACTTGCCGTTCATGCGAGTTTTCTCACCCCGTTGAAAACGGTAAGTGGAACTGCGCTTATCATGAAAAAGAACTTTCGTTGAATGATCAATTGAAAGCCTGTGACAGTTATGAAATTAAAGGTGGAATATGCAACATTACTTTATAGGCGTTGATCCTGGAGCCAGCGGCGCTATTGCTGTGCTAGATCGAGATTCAAGCATCGTTCAAATTTTTGATATGCCCGTGCTTGAAACAAAGGTAGGAAAAACTACTAAGAAAAAAGTCAACCCCCAAGCCATCTGTGCTGAGCTTAGAATATTCAAAGAAGAACGCATAGAGGCTATCCTAGAGCTGGTCGGAGCCATGCCAGGACAAGGCGTTACCAGCATGTTCAATTTCGGTCGCTCTCTTGGGATTCTTGAGGGTTGTCTGGCGGGTATGGACATACCTTATGAGTTTGTCACCCCCGCCACTTGGAAAAAGAAAATGAAACTCACAACCAGTAAGGACGCCTCCCGCGAACTAGCAATGAGAATGTGGCCTGAAAAGGCTGAATTATTTTTGCGTAAAAAAGATGATGGTCGTGCTGAAGCGGCCTTATTGGCTCTGTACTTAATCAACTCAAAATAAAAGGACTTTTATGATCATCGGTAAAAAATCATTCGCAACGACTGAAGAGGAGAAAATGCGCGAAGCGTATGAAGACTGGATTAAGCTCTTGGAAAATACCAAAAATACGGATCTTCTTAAAGACCCGTACAATATTTGGATTGAAGCGTGGCACGTTGCCCGCGCGACTCAAAGCCTTATCATTTAGCCTTTGAAAGCGGGGCTTCAGATTCAGGTTTGAGTTCGTTGTATACATCGTACGCTATTCCTGGAGCCATAAGCGCCGTACCGATGCCTTTTGTCAAAGGGAACGGTATGGTTGCTAAAGCCCCGCCCAACGCTGACGCACCATGAAGCGCCGCCATAGGGTAATTGCCCTTGTTGAACTCATTGTAGGCTTCAGCGCCTTCATATCCTGCAGAAGCGCCGCCTATAGCTGGGCCAATGAATTTACCGGCGATGCGGCCAAACTTAGCCACATTTGATTCTTTCAAAGCGTCTTCAAGATATTGAGCTTTTGTTGCTGACTCTTGGGCTTTCAAGTTTTTATCAATAATCTTATTTTCAAGCTGAGCACTCATTGGGCCTTTTTTCTCAAGTGAGGCTAACCGCCCTTCATGCTCAGCAACTTGATTGGCTGTGCCTTTATCTCCAAAAACTTCAGCGTGCGTGTCAATAACGCGTTGTTTGGCCAACTGTTGAGCCGGAGTCAAAGGGGTTTGAGAAGGCAGTTCATTTGGTATGATCAACCCGCTACGACTCACTTTAAATTTTGAAGCCTCAGTGGGCGACAAACTATTTTGAAGTCGATAGTTGCTTGCGGCTTCGGCCACGCTTTTTCCGCCCGCATGCTCAGCGCCAATGATGCCCGTTGAACCGGTTTCAGGATTGCCAAACGCCCACTTGTCACCTGAGGCGATTTTATTTTTAGCATTGACAAGCTCATGGTCTTCAGGCATCGCATTGAGCTTTATCGCGTCTTCTCGCGCTTGCATGTGATTTGCCGTGGCCTGCGCATGGTCTACGCGAGCATTATTTAAATTTAATTTGGTTCTCTCAATCTCTTTAGCATGTTCAATCTCTTGAACTCGCGCGAAATCATTTATCTTTTTGGCCGACTGGCCTTGGGCTTGAGCCGTAGCCTGAGCATTCAAAAGTGAGTTGTTTTTAGGCGCTGGGGCCATGGCCTGTTTACCGCCTAAAATAGCCCCTGCCGCCCCGCCTACAACCGCTGAATCTGCAGGTGACACTTCAGTTTGAGTGGGTTTGTTTCCTGACCCGCCGCTCAAATCAACGCCCGAGTTCTTATAGTCATTGGCTTGATCAATAGAACTTTGAGAAGGACCAATAGGCTCATTGAACATTGGATTTTGACTCGCCAAACTTGTAGGCGGTAAAATTGTGTTTTGATTTTGAGCTTGCGGCTGCGGTTGAGCCTGAGGTTGAACTTGAGGTTGAACCTGTGATTGAGCTTGAGGTTGAGCTTGTACAGGATTACCGAACAGAGAGTTTACCTGATCAAGAGGGCTGGGGTTTGTGGTTGTGGTCATTATTGATGTCCATAGAATTGATTAAACAACTTCATTCTAGAATCTGAATAATCTTTCACAATATTATGGTAGCGGCTTTCAGGTCTAAAGAACAGTCCTGGGTCAGCGGTTTTTCCTACTCTAGCTTCATGCTCTTGAAGAGCTTTATAGAGCTCAAGTTTCTGATAAATGTCAAGAGCGTGTTGGCGCGTCCAATGTTGAACTGACTTGGCGCTGTCTTCAATCGTAGCCATAGGTGCGGCTAGCAATCTTGCATCATTGTCAGTCGGGTTAACGCCCAATAAGCCTTTATTAGTTTTGACGTTATTCAAAAACTCTTGCCCAAATATGCGCCCAATTTCACGTATTTTTGCTTGATCTTCGGGTTTGAATTTGGTAGTTTGGAGAAACTTTTCAACCGGAAGATTCAATTTCATTTGAGCCGCCGGCGTATCAAGGCTAGCCCCTTCTTGAGCCGCATTCAAAAGACCTTGAAAAAGACCTTGCTTCTGCATCAAGCCCCAAAGGTGAGCGTCATGCGTTGCAAAGTAATTCAACTTCTGCATGTCTTCAAGCGAACCTTGAAGCATTCCTGGGTTTGTGTTCCTAATTTCAGATAAAAGCGCCTGATTGCCTTTGTTCGCTTCGGCTAAACGCTCGGCTTTGATTTTATTACGTTCGGCCAGCGGCAAACCTGCAAGGTCATTGTCAGCTGAGGCCACTTGAACCCCTTGAGGGGGAACGTAAACTTGCGGGCGAGAGGCTTCTATATGTTTTGACTTGAAATAATCATTTGGATCAACATTTACGCCACCTACTTTAACACCGAACTCAACGTGTGGACCAGTGGTTTTACCCGTCATACCCACACTGCCGATAGGCGCTCCGTCAGGTATTTTATCACCCTGTTTTACGTTTAGCTCTTTCAAATGGCCGTAATAAGAAGACGATCCGTCACCGTGATCAACTTCAACGTAATTACCGTAACCGCCATTTGAGCCCGCCATTTTCACGGTTCCGCCCTTCACTGCAGCCACGGGTGAGCCTTCAGGCGCAGCAAAATCAATACCCCCGTGCATTTCCCTTTGAGTCTTATCAAAAGGGTTGGGCCTATCTCCAAAACCGCTTGAAACTCTTGCTCCCTGAACGGGAGAGTTGAAATTCAAACCGTTTGTTCCAGGAGTTTCAGTATTTTGAGAAATCGCGGCGGGCGCTTGTGGGGCAGGGGCGGCTTGAACGGGCGCAGGCGCTGCTGCGGGAGCCGGTTGAGCCGCAGGTGTAGGTTGAAGTTGAGTTTGAGCAGGAGGAGCCGCTTCAGGCTGAGGCGCAGCAGGTTGAACCCCCATTCCCGTTTGATCTTGCCCTCTGTATGACCCTTTAGGCAACAGATTTAAAAACTCTGAACCCGAACCTGCTAGTTCTTTAGCCAAAGTTACGTCATTTCCTCTTGCGCTTTCGCCAAGTTTTTGACGCTCAACTGACATATTCATTGCGCTTTTCAGAGCATTGCCTAGCTCAGGGTATTTGAATTCAATCATAGCCAGCTGTTTATCACTAATTTGATCAAGCAAATTTGAAGGCACGTTGCCTGAAGCGATAGCTTGCTGGGTTTGTTGCGGGTTACTTGTACCTAAAACCGGTTGAAGCATTTGAAGCGCTTCTTGCTTATTGGCTAGAGAATAATTACTCGCCGCGATATCGGCTTTCATTTTAGCGATTTGAGGCGCTTGTTGCTGTTGAAGCTCTTGCTGACGACCCACCTCAGTTGAGGCGTTACCCAACGCTTCTCCGAAGTTACCCGTACGGCCAGGATTTAAAAGCGCCCCCGCTACGGTAAACCAATTCATTCCGCCGCTACGCTGGTCAAGCGCCTTACTCAAATTTGAGTTGGCTTCGTACATCTGCTTCAGCGCATCATTTGAACTGAGCAGCGGGGATGAGTCTTGTAATGATTCTAAGGCCATAATTCACCTTTTAGGTTGCAGTTGTACCGTCAGTAGTTGTAGTACTTGAGTTCAAATTGTTATTAAGCCAAGTTGAAACGTCGCCACCTAAAGTTGACAACGCTCCGCCTAAATATTTACCCAGATCAGTTTGCCCAATACCGGCTGCTAACGCGCCCAAACCTGAAATTTGTTGCAACGGTGAGGCTTGATAAGCTCCAGGAATAGGGCCAGTATAGGTTGAAGAAACTGAAGTTGGGATCGTGTACCCTTTGAGCAACGTTGACTCGTTTGTGAGCTGTTGCATGGGGAAGTTTTGAGCGTTTTGAAGATTAGTCTGCTCTTGAGCACCCATGGTTGAAAGCGCATTAACATCCCCCAGCCCCAAGGTTTGAGTTTGATTGGCGATGTTTTGCAGTTGACCTGACGCCGCCAATTGATTTGTAATATCTTGCTGCATCGCTTGCTGCTGTTGCGCTTGCGTAGCAATATCAGCGTTTGATATAGTATTACCCAAAGCTGCAATACCGCGTGATGAACCGAAACCGCCCGCCCCCACAATTCCCGCGTTGGCTTGGGGTGACAAGTTTTGAGCGATATTGTTTTGATTCAAATTACCTAGCGCGGCGGCCGTATCAGTTGAACCTACATTTTGAGCAAGATTTTGAGCTGAATTCAAAGCTCCTTGATAATTACCAACATTGGCTTGAGTTTGATCAATGGCTTGGTTTTGAAGGTCAGTTAACCCAATATACTGTGAATTATTTGCCGCATTAGCCCCTTGAGAAGCTAAATTGTTCAAATAGTCAGTATAAAATTGTGGGGCAACCGTTTGCTGCTGTTGACTAGTAGTAATATTAGGTAAAGGCGCACCTTGCGTAAACGTGCCTTGAGATCCAGGAGCTACTGGGGGAACAACCGGATTTGGTAGAGTAATTGGAGCACCGGCCAAACCTGAGCTTGCTCCTGAAGAATCACTTGAAGAAGTACCTAAAATATTTCCGACGGTGTCAGTCCCGCCAATTCCTGTTGGTAGTGCCATGATTATTTAACTCCTTTAAGGTACTCCAGAGGCGACTTTGCCTTAGGAGGAATTTTATCAACAGGGGCTGAACGCTTGTGTTTACGTATAGCCTCACGCATTTTATCAAGAACTTCAGCGCCCGCGTCTGACGACCCGTTGCCTAAAGCTGCCACAGTGTCAGCATCAAATACATACTCACCATCAGCAAGCATGGCAGGAATATCATCAGATTGCCCATCGCCTTTTCCTTTCACATAATGACCCGTAGCGCCGGTTATGAACTCAGGGACATGAACGTTTCCGCCCTTTTTAAAGCTCGGCAGCGCTCCGCTATTACCTGACATCAATTGTAACCCCGCATTTGTTAGAGCGCTGTAATTTCCTTGCATGAGCGGATTATCCATTGTAGGCGTGCTCAAAGCGGTAGTAGTTCCTGGTTGAGGAGCAACGGGCATTCCTGGGATAGCTCCTGGTAGGGCTCCGCTTGGACTTTCATCAGGTGAAGCTTCTTTTGAACCTGATTGAATGGTTTCAAGAGTTTTAGGGTCTATGTGCGCGATTTGCGGATATAGTTGTTTTAGATCTTTCATAATTTTTTCCCTTTGAGCAACTGGTATTCCGGCCAGCACCGTCCCTAATAAATTTCCTGGCAAGGTTCCGCCACCTGAGCCTGAAGAGCCCCCGCCTATACTAATTGAACCGCCTGTGTTACTGCTTGAGCTAACATTTCCGCCCCCGCCTGAACTTGAGGTTCCTGAAGAACTTGTACCCGAACTTGAATTACCGGAACTTGACTTACCTGAACTTGATGAACCTGAGCTGGAGTTGCCTGAACTCGAAGTGCCAGAGCTCGAATTTCCAGAACTTGAGTTTCCTGATGAGCTTATTCCTGATGAGCTTGTTCCTGAACTTGACGTACCTGAACTTGACGTACCTGAACTTGACGTACCAGAAGAGCTTGTTCCTGAACTTGAAGTACCCGAACTTGAAATGCCTGAACTTGAAGTACCCGAACTTGAAGTACCCGAACTTGAAATGCCTGAACTTGAAATGCCTGAACTTGAAGTACCCGAACTTGAAATGCCTGAACTCGAAGTACCAGAAGAACTTGTACCTGATGAGCTAATGCCTGAGCTTGATACGCCAGAAGAACTAATTCCAGAACTCGAAGTACCTGATGAACTTGTACCTGAATTTGAAAATCCTGAGCTTGAAGTGCCTGATGAACTTGCACCTGAACTTGATACGCCTGAGCTTGACACACCCGAACTCGAAACGCCGGAACTTGAAACGCCGGAACTTGAAACCCCTGCGCTAGAGATTCCTGCGCTAGAGGTTCCTGCGCTTGATTGCCCCGCACTGGTTGAGCCGGAAAGATTATATCCGGTAGAAGCTTTGATTAAATTATTTGCATCAGATTTGCTATAGCCTAAAACTTGTTGTAAATAGGCGGCTATGTCAGAAGGTTGAACGTTTTGAGATTGAAGCAGCTTTATAGCGTCTTGTGCTTTTTGAGCCTGAGCTGACGCGCTATCTGAACTGCTGCTTGAAGAAGGCGCACCCGAACTTCCGCTAGCTGAAGCTTGATCTGATGCGGCTGAACTTGCGCTAGATGAAGCTGCCACAGCTGCTTGATCTGATGCGCTCGCCCCCGCAGTTGATTGATTTGATGCTGAGCTGGCCGAGCTTGAAGAAGCGCTGCTTGAAACTGCGCTACTAGAAACTGCACTACTAGAAACGGCGCTGCTTGAAACCGCGCTGCTTGAAACCGCGCTGCTTGAAACCGCGCTACTAGAAACATTTGATTCTTGTGTTTGTTGGGTCTGATCGGTTTTCTGAGTTTGATCAGTCGTATTGGTTTTGTTCGCAACCGTATTCGGATCAATATTGGTTGTTACGGGCGTAGGGGTTTTATTTTGAACCCAAGTCACTTTTGACTCATCAAAAGGTACTTCTTGCGCCGTTCCGTTTACCACGGCCAGCGTGAATTTATTTCCGTTGTCATCTTGATAAACTTCGTTACCCGTACTGCCATCACTTGCAGTAGTGTGCCCAATTATGTTAAAAGGCAGATCCCAAAGTCCAGGTGTTGTTTTATCTGGGGTAAAAGTCGCTCCACCAGTAGTGTCAGACTTGTTAGCCATAATATTACTGAGATATTGGCTTTTTTGATCAGGATTCAAATCTGCAAAATTGAATCCGACCGTATTAGGATTTTGACCCAACGGTTGCGGGGTACCTGTTAAAGGGCTCCCCGCCGTTCCGTCAGTTGCCGTTTCAGCGTATGAAACCGTTCCGTCTTTATTGACAGTCGCGTCGGAAGCATGCCAATTATTACTTGAGTCTTGATACCAAACTGTTTTATTGGTCGGATCAAAATAAGAGTTATCACCCAACGACTGCAAAACAGTATTCGGATTTGAAATTTCATTCGTTATGGCTTGTGATAAGCCTTTTTGCGCAGCTGCATAGGCATCGTCAAGTTGCTGTTGAGTAGCATTTGGATTATTAACTAGCGCAAGATAAGCTGAGCTCGCATCAGTTGCAATTTTCGCGTTAGCAGAATTAAACCCTACAGGATTCAAATTTCCTGTAGGATCCATAGCGAAAAGACTGGCTTCTTCCGGTGTTTTTCCTTGACTAATAGCGTAATCGTAGTACTGTTTAGTTTTATCAACTGTGGTTTCACTTGACGCTGAACTTGAAGATGCGCCAGCTGAATTAGCAGAAGTGCTAGTTGAACTTGACAACGCCGCTTGAGCGCCAGAGGTTGCTAATGAGGCGATGATAGCCGTTCCAACTGCAGTCTTATCACCTCCGCTCAAAACTGACGTTGTGGCCGCGTTTGTAACATTTCCAACTGTTTTTGCAATCGTGTTTAGCGTACTGTCTGAAATTTGACCTTTAAAGGCGTTTGAAATTTGACCCGCAGCACTTGTACCCAAGCCGTTTGCAATCAAGCCGGTTGTAAAAGTGCTTAATATCTTTGAAGTATCACCCCCCGCTACTCCCGTAGAAACCGCTCTAACAAAAGAGTTTGCTATAATGTTACTTACTTGTTCAGGCGTATAAATCCCGTTCAATGATTTTGAAATATCACTAGGGTTAATGATTGAATTTACAAAACTCGTAGCGTTAGCCGCTACCCCGCCAGTAGCCGCACCAGTTAAAGCGCCTTTTGTAATATCGGTACCATTCAAAGCAGCAAGAGTAGCGCCAGTTGTAGCCCCAATTACAGCTCCGCCTACCGTTAACGCTGCGGTTGAGTCTGCGGCCGCCCCCGTTATATAAGCGCCGAGTTCGCCCGATCCAGGAAGTAGTGCATTCAAACCTACCGAAACTGCTATTGAACCTAGAGGTCCTAAGGAGTTGATAGCAGAACCAACGTCACCTAGTATATTACCGACAACTGAACCTGAGCTTCCAGGTGTATAAGTTAAGTTTTGAGTAGGGTTAGAAATAGCAGTAGTTTTTCCAGTTGTTGGATCAACCTTGAAAAAATAATTTAAAGACCCGCCAGATCCATCAGCGCTATTGATGTAATATGTATTAGGGTCGGCGGTAACCATGTTACCGGTGGCATCTTTGTAGGATGAGACACCATAGATCTGATAACCTTGACTAAGAAGATCATTTGCATTGGCACCTGCATTGACCTGTTGCATCACAGTATCAAGACCAGCAACCTTAACAGCATTTTGTGTTTGATTGTTATACTGAGTTAAAGGATTTGTAATTGCTGTGGCTTGGTCAGAACTAATACCAAGTGTGGCTGCTGCTTGAGCAATTTGGTCACTAGTTGCGGTTGGATTAGCAGCAAACCAAGCCTTGAATGAATCAGTGTTAGTTGCTGTAATACCGCTTGTAGTACTGGTTGTTCCTGATGTACCTGAAGCCCCTGTAGTTACATTGCCTTGCGAAGCACCAGCCATTGATCCGGTTGCGCTGCTTGAAGCTGTAGCTTGATTGGCCGAACTTTGAGAATCCGCCGCCGTTTGAGAAGCTGCTGCCGTTTGAGAAGCCGCCGTTTGAGAAGCCGCCGCCGTTTGAGAAGCCGCTGCTGCTTGCGCCGCTGCTGCAGCCTGAGCAGATGCCGAATCTGCCCCTGAACTTCCCGAAGAACCTGAAGGTGTTTGGCTGTTTAGAAAATCATTATAAGCTGAAGTGATTGTTCCGGTATCAGTACCGTAATGAGCGGCTAGAGCTGAAGTTAAATCAGGGGTTAAGCCCCCGTAAGCCTGAACCGCTGCCGCAGCTTGATCGTTTGTAGCGTTGGGATTCGCGGCGAACCAATTACTTACCAGCGTGCTCGCATCTGAGCTGGGTGCACTTGACGACGCGCCATCTGAAGGTAACGCTCCGGATTGAGAAGAATCATCAGCCATTTGTAGGGTTTATCCTCATAATGCCGACCAGCGCTGCCGCCCAGTCTTGCCAAGTTTTAAATCCGCGTTGATCAGGAACCCCGCTTTCAACAAAATAACCGATGCCTTGCATGCCGTCTGCCCAAAGGCGCCAGTCATCTTCAGGCACGGTTCCAAGTTGATTGCTTGAAAAAAGCTCGGCCATCAACGCGCACCAATAATCCCAAGTCATATTGCGAGGATCATAAACTATCATGGGTTACCCGTTCCGCGCTCGTCACCGAAGTCAGCGCTTAACAATATGTTGCCCATCTCATAGTTTCCGTTGAAAGTATTGCTCTCAAAGCGTAATCTCATCTCGCGACGTTGTTCACGCATGTCGATTTTAAGTGTTGTTGATGAAAAATTATAAGCGCTTGAAGGCGCATCAACATCATCAGCATAACCCTTACCGGTAACAATCAAATTCATGCTGCCGCTCATATTGAAATCGGGTTCAACCCGCTCAAGGCGTATCCACTTATTGTCACCTGAAAGTTGACGATTTCCTGGGCCACCGCCTACCCAGCCTAAACTATTTGTCTCGATAGCTGAATAAACGGCGTTAACATTAGTCAAATAAGTTTGATCTGTACCGGTCTCATGCTCCCAAAGCGTGTAAACCGTTGAAGTCATCAATTCGCTGGTTATAGCTGAAGCGTAAGTTGCGCTGAGCTGATAAGTGCCGGTTCCGCCCGCCCCAGAAACAAATGAGGTAATATAAGCAGAACCTACACCAGTACCTGAAATAAATTGACCTACGCCCAATGTACCTGATATGACTGAGCTTACTGTCAAAAGTCCTGAAGTTGAAATTGAACCGTTAAAAGTGCAGGCGGTCAGCGGCGTATTATCGGCCCAAATAGGCTTAGTAAATACTTCTGAGAAAACGCCTGATGACCGGCTTGACCCCAACGCTTGGCCCGCGTCATACCAAGTTTGCTCACGCACATTGTAAATGATCGCGTCATTGCATTCAGTTGAAGCCCCTCTTGGGTAAAACCACCAAATCTCACCCCAACGCGGAACTTTTGTTGCAAAAACCTTTTGACGATAATTGTAGTTAATATTGTCAAAGAAATAATTCAAATTGGTTTCATTTTTTATTTCTTGAACCACACCGTTATAAGCTAGAAAACGGTCAATTCCGCACCAATAATAAATACCATCATATTCAATCACTGATTGGGCCGACATGATTGACGTTTGACCTGAAATAATATCGTAACGCCAGTACAAAGTCGAAGTTCCAACGGTTTGAGGGGCGTAAGTAACGCGGGTCAACTGATCAAGCGACCAAAACAAACCTGCAGGTGAAGTTGTACCGCCACGCAAAGCCATACCCCTGACGATTTTCGTAGCCGAGACGTTATTTGCGTTCGCATCAGCAGCAACCCAATTATTCGAATTTCCGGCCGAGCAGTTTTGAATCAAACCGTTGTTACCATAAACAAACAAATAAGGGTACAACATACAGCACCCGCCTGATACTGAAATGTTGTTGTCAAAAGTCACCGTTATATTGCTTCCGGTAGTAACGGCGGCTGAAGCGGTAATCGTCGTAGTCGGCCCACCAATCATAGCGACTAGATTTGCGACGCCACCCACAGTTTGAGAATTATTAACCGTATAGGTTCCAACACCACCCGTTCCCGTTCCGAGAGCGGTTATAACTGTACCAGAAGTAATGTTTACACTGGTAGCGCCAGTAATACTTTGACCTACAATCAATGACCCTGCAGTGACAGAAGTAACGGTCAAAGTAGTACCGGAAATATAACCTATAAAAGTTGCGTTCGCAATTACTATTACAGCTGTAACAGTTGTACCCGCCGTAATTCCGGTTCCAGACAATGTTTGACCCACCCCGATCAAATAATTCGCTGAAGGTAAAATGATTGTTGTGCTATTCAAGTATGCACCTGAAACGCTGAACACTCCGACTTTTGACATTGAACCATAAGGAAAATTACCATATAAAACGGGCGTGTTGACGGTGCTATCAATATTAGTTAAATTTTGCCCTGGATGAGCGTAAAGTGTTAACGCCCCTGACCCGTAACTATTATATGAAACGTCAAACTGCCAAAGATTATTAGCGTTATAGCTAAAGTCAGAAGACAAAGAAATTTGCGTCGGCCCAGAACCTTGACCTTGAGTGGTTGACGTTTGCCAACCGAAAATCCCGTTACTCACCCCAGCATAAACATAGTTTGTGCCGGTTGATGACTGCATAATCATCCCGCGAGCTATTCCAGGAGAATTCAAAAAGATGGCATTATATCCACCAATTTTACGCGGACGCCCGCGTTGAAACCTCACCCAAGATCCATCAACATATCTGATCGAATCGAATTGAGTTCCGTCTCTTTGAATTCCTGGCTGAATAGCAAGGGAAATGACTTTTGCGGTCAAAATGTTCCCCCTTGAATTCCAGTTGGAAAGTAGGCTTGGGTTGTGCTCAATTGAGCAACTGAAACCCCAGAAGCTGAAATTCCAAAAGCACCTGAAGTTGGTAAATACAGCCCCGTAGTACTATCACCAACAAAATTCAAAGACGGAGCGCCAACTGACCCATTACCTAGAATTAAATTTGTAAAAGTATTATTTGCACCTGAAGCCGCATTGAAAACATTCGTTCCATCACAGGCCAACACCAATGAAGAGTTTGACGTCATCGTTACATAAGCGCCACTACCCGCAGAGGTTTTTACTGTGAATGTGTATGATCCGTTAGTACAAAGATTTGTAATGAAATAAAGTTGAACCGTTTGCGGAACAATGATAATTTGGTTGCTGCTCAACGTGCCTGAATATTCTTGAATTTGATTCGCCGCTTGAGCTGAGGTGAGCGTGGTTGTGCCGCCGGTAACCGTTAAGGATAAAAGCGTATAAGCAAAATTATTCGACCGCCCGTAAGCAAACGTGACCCAGCCGGAACCGGTTGAAACGAAAAATGCTGATTCAGTTAATTGAAGTTGTTTATTTGAATTTCCATCAATCAAATCGCCGCCAGAAGGATTTATCGTTACAATCCCTGAGCCGTTATTACGAATGATCGTAAACCAACCTGACGTTGCGGTTGAAGCAGCGGGTAAAGTCAAAGTGCCCGAACCGCCCGCCCAAATTAGAAACTCTGATCTGACATTCGTAGTCAAAGTTGAGCTTGAATAATAGGTTACGGGTACGTAATTTTGATTGAGCGTTGCCCCCAATGCAGTTAAACCTGACCCTGCAAGTGAGCCCGCGTTTGCCGCTGAGGTTCCCGTTCCGAACGTGAAAGACGCCCAAGTGCCGTTGTACGTTGTATTATCAGTTACATAAATGTATTGAACTGCGCCTGACGGTACGTATGCAATGGTGTTTCCGCTAGCATCAGTAATCGTAAACGGGTTTGAACCCACGTTATTGATTAATGCGTCTTGACCGGTTGAAACCTGAATCGCAGGGGGCATCTGAAGCTGAAGCCCTGTAGTCGTAGCGGTCACCGCCATGATTGCTGCTGCAACTGTGGTTGAAGTTGACGTGCCGTTAATAGGCCAAGCCAAGAGAGTATTCGCGGAAATCGTCAGCGCTTCATAACCGACCTCTGAAGGGGAGATCGTTTGTCCTGTGAACGGGTTTACATATGAGGTCATGATTAACTTTCAATAGCCATTGTGTTTCTGTCACCTAACCGAACTTCATCTTCGGCTTTCAATGCGTCCATAGCTTCTTTGTATTTTTGTTGGAAAATTTGACGCGAATCATTTTTCAAAAACGGCATCGCCTGCATCAAAGTGCCGTAAAGAACCGCATTTGGCGCGTATTGCGTTAACCAATTAGTTTGATTGTCAGACGCCAAAGGTTGAATTCTCTCGTAATAGAGCACTTCAAACGCATATGCCTGATCTGGCGTAGGCGCGACAATCCAGTGTTGATAATCGTAATCTGCGTAATAAAGCGGAGTTGAGGTTGTGGTTGAGCTGCTCGCATATGACCTCAAGTATTCGTATTTGCGCAAAAACACCGGTTGAATAACGCCGTTGAGCGTCAAATTCATTGAAACCGTTTTTCTCCATCTAGCCGGTTTTGTTAAAACAGGATTATTAGGAGACATGTTGGCTTGAATAACTTGCTGTTGCCCAAGCGTTTTGATCTGCTGTGCGATTTCAAATTCACACAACGTGATAAAAGTCGGAATTTGATTCACCGTAGCCGCATCATTACGTTCAAGATACTGCTCTACAGTGGTAATCAAACTGTCGTAAGTCAGGGCAAAAGAGGCGGTCATAGTCGTTCCTTTTGAGCGTAATTATAAGCCTCAGCTTAAAATTTGCAAAGCTCGTTCTGTTAAGGCAATTCGTTCATTTAAACCGAAATTTCCGCCATTAACCCGTTTTGTTAATAGTTCCCAGTTTTTAGCCTCAGCTGGCTCATTACAATTATGAGTTGACCAAAACCACCCCGCCGAAAGCGCCGCATACATCGGTGTGAGAACTGGAGCGGGGTTATGAACAAAATCCATTCCTACTGATTGCCCGAAATGCCAGTAATTATCATGTCCAGTCAACTGTATGCAACCCCTTCCGTGATATAACCACCCGTCTCCGCTGGATTCGTTACGGTTTCCCATTCGGCCAGCGTAAATGCGGTTGGCGATTTTTTCAGGTTTGTGGGCAAAAACGGCGTATTCTTCAGGTTTGAAGTGAGTATGGAACAGTTTTTGTAAGGTTTCGGGCTTATAGTTAAGGTTTTCTTCCAGTGTTTTGAAGTGGTCGCACTCGTGTGAACATTGTCCAATAAACGCAGCTTGGCGGTTAACATCGTTTATTCCAAACTTTTGAAAAGTATGATTGAGCGGATCAACCCACTGAGGCCCAATTTGAAGTTGATGAAGTTGATCAGCAGTAATCATTTAACCCCCTCATTCACGGTTTCCATTACTTGATTGTAGCGGGCGACGCAGGAGTTGTAGCTGACGATGGCGCTGTCACCGTCTGCGGCGATTTGGACAATATCTTTAATAGCCTGTCGCTCAGATTCGGCTCCAGCGGCTCCATCCCCAGAGGCGGAACCTGAATCGGCTTGTACACCACAGGTGGAGGGGAGGCGCAACTCGCCAGCATCAATGCGAGCATCAATACTAGCTTGCTTGGTCTTAATATCATTTTTAGCCTGCTTTAGTTGGCTGGTGGCTCTTGCGAGCTTTTGTCCGAGTTCGACTTCTTTTGCGCGAGCTTCGCCATTAAGTCGTTCAATTTCTGCTTTATCTTCGTCAACCCGTCTTTGATAACCGTGATGATCTGAGACATAGTAACCTCCTGATATAACCAACAACAAACCCACTGCCTTCATGATGATTGCGTGGGGCTTTAACATAGGGAGAAACCCTACAAGATAACTCAGCGCATAAGCCGCTGCTCCACCTATAAGCGCAATAACGGCTACCCAATAAAATAGGTCATCAAAGAACCATGACAACCAACTAAGCACGATGTGCCTCTGCACGCGCTTGCGCCATGCGCTCGCGTTCAAAATCGTTTTCTAGCGTCGGCGGCGTAGTTGGCGGAGGAGGTGGGCTCCAATTAGGGCTAGCCATAACAATAGGAGCAGGTGGTGGGGGTGGCGGTGCGACATAAGCGTCCTTATTGGCTTTTGCAGCGTTCATCATGTTAGTGGCTTCGTTGGTCAAGCCCTTAGTTAAAATGCCGCCGATACCGCCTACTATTAGCAGGACAATATCATTGAGCATTTTTGTGTAGGCTTGATCAATAGGCGCCATGGCCTTTATCGGTTGAGACACAAAGGTCACCGAATAAAGAAGCGCCATCACAATGAACGCTAGAATCAAGGTCACTACGATGATTACGAATGACCTAACTCTGATTTCTATTTCATCTGCAGACAGCCGTTCCTTGGGGCTGTTGAGCAACAGGAGCAGGAGTTCCTTCAATTTTCTTCTCCAAAACAGGGGCTACAAGATATTCAGGACAGTCCTGATTGAACTCACACAAAGGTTTTTGACACCGTTCGGCCTTGAAATTATCAGGATCTTGGCAGAAATAGCGATATTGGTCATGACAACCCGTCAGCAAGAGCGATAATAAAATTGCGTATTTCATTTGCCTTCAATCCTTGTTAAAGCCTTATTGACCCTTAACTCCATTTGCCTCACATCAACATACATCCAAGCTATCAACGGAATTATCAATAGAAGAACAACCAACAAAACAACAATCAGTAAGATGGCGAGTGTGTCATGCTTAGAATCATTATCCATGCCCACATCAGCATCAGCGCTGTAATTGCTGTAGCCGCCATTCTTCCCTTTATTAGATCCGCCTTTTGCTCCCGTTGCCATTTTGCCCGACGCTCCCTTAACATTTCCTCTCGTCTCGCT
>Ga0164297_10001659_pt1 | contig 23225 bp, 15 predicted proteins | sample GEODES058metaG_FD_113539 | JGI IMG/M metagenome (GOLD analysis project Ga0164297, IMG submission 113539) | Dystrophic lake water microbial communities from Trout Bog Lake, Wisconsin, USA - GEODES058 metaG | ecosystem: Environmental > Aquatic > Freshwater > Lake | place: USA: Trout Bog Lake... | reverse complement strand
TTGTTGCACCATATTTGCGACGGTGTTGGCATGAGACATTCGATCCTGCTCGGTATCAGCAAAGGTGATCGTGTTGTAGAGAGTCATTCCAATCGAACGTACTCCGCCGGTAACGAGGAGCAAGAGAGCTGTCCAGATGAATGGGATATCTGAACTTATAAGTCCCAGGGAGAGAGTTAAGGGAATACATAAAAAGGTCGAGATCAAAATCATGGGCTTAAATGGATATCGCTCCATCAGAGGCGTTGTAAATATTTTGAAACCCAAATTTCCCACCATGTAGAAGAAGAGAATGCCTCCTGCACGCTCCGCGCTCCATCCAAATTTATCTTGAAAGAGTAGGGGGAGGACAAATGGAGCGGTATTTTGTGCGACCCGAAAGAGCAGACCACTTGTGCTGTTGAGATGGAAGGTTTGAATTTTAAGGACTGACAAATCAATCAGAGGGTTGTGATTGCGTAGCAGGTGAAAGATTGTTGGGATCCCGACAGCGAAACCGATACTAATCAACAGGAGAGTAACTGGCAGATTAATGCGCGGTGCTCCTAAATTTGCAGCCGCAAAGACAAAAACTCCCAGACTTGTTGTTGTGCCAAGAAAGCCACGCCAATCAAGGCTTTCAACTTTTCCACCAGGGATATCAGGAACAATCTTTGCCCCAACGAGAAGCGCAAGAGCGCCGATCGGAATATTGACCAGAAAAATCCAGTGCCACGAGGCGTGCCCAATAAGGAATCCGCCAAGGACGGGAGCTACGACAGGAGCCGCCAATGCAGGCCAGACGGAGTACGAAATAACCCGAATCACATCGGCCTTATCGGTAGAGCGCATCAGAATAAGCCGCCCAACAGGGACCATCGTTGCAGCGCCTACTCCTTGAAGAATTCTCATAACGGTTAATTCAAAGAGATTCGTGGAAAGCGAACAGAGGAGTGAGGCGGTGGTGAAAATTAAGATGCTGGTAAAGAGAATGATACGAACACCATATTTATCGGCAAGCCATGCAGAGATGGGTATCAAAACAACAATTGTCACTATGTAACTCGTTACGCAGATACCCAACTGCGCCGAGATAATATGAAAAGACTTAGCAATGGTCGGGGCTGCAGTCGGAAGAATCGCGCCATCGAGAAACTCCATAAACATGAGCCCTGCAACCAAAAAGGCTACCGGGCCAATTTCTAGTGGCTTTCGACGTGACTCCACTCGAGTATTAATTCACGCACATAATCGTTATTTGATAACGAATACTTTGGAGTAAATGATTCGGGACTGGAACTCGACGACGACAAGAGAGCTTCCTGGTAGAACTTTGTTCTTCCCAATTTTCACTAATTTTCCATTGATATGGGCCACCACAGGTCCACCCTTTGAAGTGATGTTGATATAGCGGCCACTTGCCTTAACGATGACCGTAGGCACCACCGGCCTATGTGTTGGCCTAGGGGTTGGAGTCACACTAGGTGTTGGCTTTGGCTTAGGGATAACCGTCGGCGCAGGAGTTGGCGAAACGATCGGAGCCGTTTTAATTGTGACAGTGGTTTGAACAGTATTGGACTGACCATACTTGCCAGCTGGTTTTTGAACTGCCGATAACTTTGTTGTTCCGACAGTTACTGCTACTAGTTGTCCGTTAACTATTTTGGCGATAGCTGGGTTAGATGTTGAGTAACTCCAGGCCCCGGTGGAATTTGAGGTTGGATTTACGATGGTTGCAGGAGTAGATCCAAGAGTCAGATTGATTGGTGCCAACGACCCAATAGTCGGAACCAATCCGCTCACGCCGACCGTAAAGGTTGTGGAATTAGCTAACCACGTTCCTTGAGCAGCCTGGGAGAGCGTAATCGTCGCGGTTCCAGCATTACCAACTATAAGAGCCAGACCATTTACTGAAACAACAGTTGGATCGCTTGAAGTCAGAGTCCAAGCTCCTGTTGATTGAGAGGTGGGCGGGGTGATTTCAATTGTGGGGTCACCCACTACTTGATTCAAGTTTGGCAGGGATGGAATTATTGTTTTCTGGTTAACAGTGAGAGCAGAAGTGATCTGATTTGAAAAACCAAAATTGCCTGATGGATTTTGTTTGGCAGAGATAGTTGTTTTTCCCGCTTTAAGAAATGTAAGCATTGAGCCATTGACAGATGCAATAGTTGGATCGGCAACACTGAATATCCAACTGCCATTTGAGTTGGAAGTCGGGGGAACTATTTGTACTGAGTTATTTGTAACAGAACCAAGGGTGTAAGTAATTGGCGTCAGCGCTCCCACAGTAGGTGGTGTTGCAGTAATTGTTAAAGTCATAGTCACGGTGGCTGATTGATAACCACTTAATGGAAGCTGATGCGCCGTGATGACAGTCGTACCAATTCCCACAGGATTAACAAGTGTTCCTGTAATGGTTGCGACCGAGAGGTTAGAAGAGCTGAATTGCCATGGGCCGGGTGAGGTAGATGTAGGAGCCTTAAGGTTGAAAGTGCCAAGACTGTCTTTGGAAACAGTCAGATCCGAGAAGGGTCCAACTACGGGTTTAATGGCGGTGATTTGTAAGGTATTTGTGGTCGTTGCAGATAAATAGGTGCTTGTACTCTGCTGTGCCGCGTTGATTGTTACTGTCCCACCGTCTTGAAGAGTAATCGTGTTTCCGCTCAGCGTGGCAATGGTGTATCCGTCGACCACATTATTTGAGAGCGAATAGCTCCAGAGTCCATTCGATGTCGAGGTGGGCGGGGTGATCTGGTATTGACCGGTTGTTAACGCCGTGGTGAGGGGTGCCCAGGCACCAAGAACTGGGGTTCCCGGAGTGACCCGGAAAACGGTGGTGCGAGAGGCTGAGGTGTATGCACCCGAAGCGGCCTGGGTAAAAGTCAATTGCCCAACTCCAACGCCCAAAAGGGTAAGTGTTAGGCCGTTGATACTTGCGATCGCAGAGTTATCCAAGGAGAGCGACCACTGACCAGGAGAGTTCGACGTTGGCGGAGTAACGGTTATCGTCTTTTGATCAAGTGGAACGGTAATGATCGAGAGGGGTCCAAGCTGAGTTGTTGTGGCAACCACAAGTGATGACTGGCTCACCAACAATGAAGTTGTAGAAATGACAATGGCGGCGCTTAGAAATAATTTTCTCACGCCGCCATTATCGCGAATCTATCCACATAATGTGGGGATTCCACGCACAGAGATCCGCAAGGATCCCTTAATCAGCCTTACAGATTGTGTTCTATCTCATGGAGAACAGCCAGGCGTTCTTCCTTGGTTGGCATCTTGAAGTACACATGTCCTCGAGACCAGTACCAAATCATTGGTATCAATCCAAGAGCAATTGTTCCAAGCCCAATCCACTTAGTCGTGGTGTTGAGAGTTGGAAGAACTTTGAAGAACATGATTGTCATAAAGACACCGCCAAGAAGTGGCCAAAGACCCATCAACAAAAGATTCTTAGGGCTACGGAAGATCTCTTTACGGAATAGAACTACAACAGAGTATCCAGCGAGTGCGTAATAGATAGCGATCTGTAGACCGATCGCGGCAATCGCATCGCCCATAATCGTTCCGATCGAACCAATGAATTGCGAGCCGATGAACAATCCGATGCCGACTACTGTAATTGTTGCTGTAGCGAACACTGGTGTCTTGTACTTCTTGTGTACGGTTCCAAATGACTTCAATAGGGTTCCATCGCGACCCATGGAGAACATGGTGCGAGTAACCTGGATAAGTTGGGTTTCAAGCGTTGCAACTGTTGAAAGAAGTACGGCAACAACGAGAAGCTTTCCGCCGTTACCCTTCCAAACAGCCTGACCTAGTACTCCAAGTACGTTAGCGGCGTTATCGCTTACCTGCTTGTTGGTAAGAACCATATTTGAGCCGACGGTGAAAACTTCGAAGAGGGCGAATGTAAGAAGCATTCCGATAATTGCACCTTGTCCAGGTGTCTTACGTGAGCCCTTTGTCTCTTCATTGAGGTTTGCGGTTACATCCCAGCCCCAGTAGTAGAAAGCTGCGAGTAGCGCACCAGCGAAGAAGACTGAGTTCTTTCCAAATGGATTAGTCCAAGCAAACCAATGCCAGCTAAATGGATGTGCTGGGTGTGAATGGAAAATCGCGAGCAAGCCGAAGAGGAGCAAGAGACCGACCTCGATAGAGGACATGATCACTTGTACTTTTGCAGTAATTGTCACTCCAAAGGCAACTGCTGCAACCATCAAAAGGAAGAAGACGGTTCCAAAGAGTGTGACCCAACCTTTGCTGTTGGAGAGTGATTGTGAAAATAGGCCCAAGAAGGATGATCCGGCAGGAAGTGTTGCCGCCACCATAAAGATGGAAGAACACATAAGAAGTGACCATCCAGCGATATATCCAAGTGCTGGGTGGAGTCCACGGCGCACCCACGCGTAGGTAGCTCCGGCATTAGATTCTGTGCGGCCAAGGTAATTGAATGCGAAGACAATTCCAAACATAGCAATTCCGCAGTAAAGCAATGATGCTGGTCCGGCAAGACCAACAGCTGCGATCAGACCGGCGGTTGTTGCTGCAATTGAATAAGCAGGCGCAGAACCTGCGACGCCCATAACCGAAGATTCGAACAACCCCAAGACATTGGGGGCGAGCTTGTGTTCATGGTGCGAGGGGTTGGCCATCAAGGAACCTCCGAGGATGTAAGGGCATCGCGCGATGCACTGCAGAATTATTCGCCGACCCTACAGCCTCAAACCAGCCAAACGCGAGCGATTCGCAGATTAAATCGAGGGTTTGACCGAGCTTATTCTGGGGTAGCAGAAGCGAACTGGCTCGCATAAAGGTCGTAGTAGAAGCCCTTTGCGGCCATCAACTCTTCATGACTGCCCTGTTCGACCAGGCTGCCCTTATCCATCACCAAAATGGTGTCGGCGTCGCGGATAGTGGAGAGGCGGTGGGCGATAACAAAACTGGTACGGCCAATCCGCAATCTAGACATCGCATGCTGAACCAGAACCTCGGTTCGGGTATCCACTGAGGAGGTAGCTTCGTCCAGGATCAAGACGGCGGGGTCAGCCATAAATGCCCGTGCGATGGTGAGCAGTTGGCGCTCTCCATTGGAGACGGTCGAATTGTCATCGGTAAGTTCTGAGTCGTACCCACCTGGCAAGCCGCGGATAAAGTGGTCGATATTGGCAGCCTTTGCTGCTACAACGATCGCGTCCAGCGAAGGATTCGTGGATCCAAAGGCGATATTCTCTCGGATCGTTCCGGAAAATAGCCAGGTATCTTGAAGCACCATTCCAAATTGCTTACGAAGATCATCGCGACTGATATCCCTCGTATCAACGCCATCCAGAGTGATTACTCCGCCATTGATTTCATAAAAACGCATGATCAGGTTTACCAAGGTGGTCTTACCAGCACCAGTTGGTCCCACAATGGCGACGGTCTGGCCGGGCGATACCTCGAGATTGAAGTTTTCAATTAAAGGTTGATCCTCTTGGTATCTAAATGAAACGTTCTTAAAGGAGATGGCCCCAGTTACGCGATCAACTACTAGATCATTCTTGCGATCTGGTTCTTCCTCGGGAGCATCTAGAAGCTCGAATAGCCTTTCAGCTGAGGCAACTCCAGATTGAACGGTATTCATAAGTCCCGCAATTTGCGCCAATGGCATACCGAATTGTCGAGAGTACTGAATGAAGGCCTGAACATCTCCAAGTGACATAGTGCCGGTCGCTACTCGATATCCACCAAGCACTGAGATTCCGACATAGATCAGGTTTGAAATGAAAGTTGTCGAAGGCATGATGACGCCCGACATAAATTGAGCATTGAATGAGGATTTGTTCAGATTCTCATTTAGCACTTCAAAATCCGCGATGGCTTGTTTGCGACGGCCAAATACTTTTACTAGTGCCGCGCCGGTATGCATCTCTTCGACATGACCATTGAGTTTTCCAGTCCAATCCCATTGTGCGATGAATTGTTTCTGTGATGCCTTAGCAATTCTGATCGAAACAAACATGGAGAGCGGAATTGCGACTAACGAAATGAGCGCCAGAAGGGGGCTGATCCAGATCATCATTACAAGTACAGATACAACAGTAAGAACTGAATTAAGTATCTGGGATAAACCTTGTTGCATCGATGTTGAGATATTGTCGACATCATTGGTAACCCGAGAAAGCAGATCTCCTCTAGAAGTTTTATCGAAATAACTAAGTGGGAGTCGACCGATCTTCTCTTCGGCTAGGCGGCGTAATCTAAATACCGTCTTTTGCGTAACACCCGCCATCAGGTATTGCTGCAGCCATAAGAATAAAGAGGAGATGATGTATAAGCCGATCGCCAAAGAAATCCAATGCGCGACCGCTGTGAAATCTATTCCTCGACCTGGAATTACCCCGCTCTTATTAACAACATCCGCGAGGGTGTTCTCACCCTTCGCACGAAGACCCGCAACAACCTGGGCCTTTGTTAATCCTGCCGGGAGTTTGCGTCCAAGAAATCCATAGAAAATATCGTTCGTCGCATGACCGAGAATCTTTGGACCAAGAGAACCAATTGTTACGGCAGTGGTGATGAGAACGAATACAGCGTAGAGAGACTTGCGCTCCTCTCCGACTTCGCGGAGCAAGCGACGAAGTGAACCTTTGAAATCCTTCGACTTCTGAGGTGGCCCACCCATCATTCCTGCCATCGGACCACCACGGCCTACCTGTCCAGCCATTGGTGGACGCCCTGCTTGAGGTGCACGTTGGCTCACGATGCTGCCTCCTCGGGGCTGAGTTGTGACAAGACAATTTCTTGATAGGTCTCGCTGCTCTTCATGAGTTCTGCATGAGTACCAATTCCAACAACTCGTCCTTGATCTAGGACGACAATCTGATCTGCTTTAAGGATTGTCGAAACTCTCTGCGCAACGACGATCATGGTGGTGTGGCTCATTACTTCATGAAGTGCACTACGCAATTTAGAGTCAGTGGTGTAATCCAAAGCGCTGAACGAATCATCAAAGATCAATATTTGCGGCTTCTTCACCAGCGCTCGGGCAATCGAGAGTCGTTGGCGTTGTCCGCCTGAAAAATTGGTTCCGCCTTGTGCAACGCGGGCTTCTAACTTCTCAGGCAGCTCTTCGATGAAATCTCTGGCTTGTGCAATCTCTAGGGCGTGCCACAACTCTTGATCTGTGGCATCGGATTTTCCATAACGTAGATTCTGTGCCACGGTGCCACCGAATAAAAATGACCTTTGCGGAACTACTCCCAGCTCACTCCATAGTGATTCAAGTGATTGGTCTCTAACATCAATTCCGTCGAGGGAGACACTGCCACTCGTCACGTCAATAAAACGCGGAATGAGGTTGAGCAGTGTTGTCTTTCCCGAGCCAGTGGATCCGATAATCGCAGTGAATTGACCGGGGGAGGCTGTGAAAGTAATCCCAGAGAGGATGGGATGTTCGGCCCCTGGATAGCGAAATTCAACATCATTAAAGCTGATAACCCCTAACCTTTCTGCGGGGTCGCGGGGATTAAGACTTTCGACGACAGATGATTTGGTGTCCAACACTTCTTGAATACGCTCGGCGCAGGCCGCAGCACGTGGGATTTGAAGCGACATAAATATCGCCATCATCACGCTGCTGAGAATTAACATGATGTAACTCAGAAATGCCGTCATATTTCCAATTTGTAGATGCCCCGAGTTGATGAGCTTCCCGCCAAACCAAATAACGGCTACGGAAGATAAGTTCAGGATCATAGATAGGGAGGGGAACATCACCGCAAATGTGCGAGTGACTCGAAGTTGGGATTTCATCAAATCAACGGAAGCTTCTTCGAAACGTGCTTCCTCTTGTCGGGTCTTTACAAAGGCGCGTATGACGCGAACACCTGCAACTTGTTCACGCAGAACCAGATTGATGCGATCTATCTTTACTTGCATGACCCGAAATGCGGGAACGATTCGGCGGAGCAACAAGACAATAAGGAGAGACATGATCGGAAGCACAACAAGCAGTAACGACGAGAGTTGTAAGTTTGAACGCAGCGCCATGATGATTGCGCCAACGCCTGTGATAGGTGCACCAATCATCATTGTGAAACCCATAAAGAGAACGAGCTGCACTTGTTGTACATCATTTGTATTTCGGGTGATTAGGGAAGGCGCACCAAATTTATTTAGCTCTCGCGCAGAGAATCCTTCTACAGCGGTGAAGACCGCAGCGCGAAGATCTCGGCCAAATGCCATTGCTACGCGGGCCGCAAGAAAAGCCAACAGAATGGATGCACCCATTACCAGGGCGCTGGAGGCCAACATGATTTCGCCGATGTGCCAGATATAACTGACATTTCCCTTTGCGATGCCGCCATTAATGAGGTCAGCATTTAAATTTGGAAGGTAAAGGCTTGCAATCGCTTGAATTAACAGCATGGCGATAATGAGATACACCTGCTTGGTGTAGGGCCGCAGGTATGTCTTCAGAATCTGAGTAAGCAAACGGAACTCCTATTAATTGAATTCCTAGAAGCCTACACCGATGGGCTGAGAGTGGATTTCTGAATTAAATTTCAACCCCGATGTACTTGGTTTCGAGGAACTCGTGAATACCAGCGAAACCTCCTTCTCGACCCAACCCCGATTGCTTCACTCCACCGAATGGAGCAGCAGGATCTGAAACTACGCCACGATTAATGGCAATCATTCCCGCTTCTAACGCCTCTGCAGTGCGGATAGCGCGTTTGAGATCAGATGAGTAAACATAGGCAATCAATCCGTATTCGGTGTTGTTGGCCAGAGCAATTGCCTCTGCATCACTCTCAAAAGTGACGATTGGAGCTACAGGACCGAAGACTTCGTATTGAAGAATTGGATTTTCCTTCTCGACAGCGATGACCGTGGCCGGATAAAAGGCACCCTCACCCGATGGAATTTCCCCTCCTAGGTGCAGCTGACCACCTGCAGCAACTGCGCTATCAACTAGCTCTGCAATCTTGTCACGCTCACGGATTGATACGCTGGCGCCAAGCTGAGCTCCCTCGGAGAGGCCATCGGCCATTTTGAGATCTGCCATCGCCTGGGTGAATTTCGTGGTGAACTCCGGTGCAATCGACTTTGCCACGAAGAAGCGGTTAGCGGCGGTACAAGCAGCACCACCATTGCGCATCTTGGCAACAATTGCGCCCTTAACTGCCTCCTCAATATTCGCATCATCAAGAACTACGAATGGAGCATTTCCACCGAGTTCTAGAGAGGTGCGCAGAACTAGATCCGCTGATTCCTTGATCAAAATTCGTCCGACTTCAGTTGAACCGGTGAAGGAGACATTTCGAACGCGTGGATCATGCATCATTCGAGAAATCATGGCACCGGTCTTCTCTGGCATTACGAAGTTAACAACTCCAGCAGGAACACCTGCTCGATGCATGATGTCCACAACCCATAACGCAGTGAGAGGGGTCTCTGAAGCCGCTTTCAAAATAACGGTGCAGCCAGCCGCCAGGGCAGGGCCAATCTTGCGGGTCGCCATTGCTGCAGGAAAGTTCCATGGGGTAATAAGCAGAGATACTCCAATAGGTTGATGCGTAACCAAGATCCGCTTGTCTCCACTTGGGGAGTGCCTAAAATCTCCTGGAGTTCGAACTGCTTCCTCGGCAAACCATCTGAAGAACTCTGCTGCATAGGTAACTTCACCCTTTGCATCGGAGAATGTTTTGCCATTCTCCATTGAAATCAAACGCGCAATATCATCCGACTCCGCTGTCATGATCTCAAAAGCCTTACGCAGAATTTCCGAACGCACACGAGATGGTGTCTTAGCCCAGGCGGGGAACGCTTCATGTGCCGCAGTTATTGCCGCGTCACACTGCGCTTGATCAGCAGTAGAAATCTCCGCGATGACCTGTCCCGTGCTTGGATTCATAACGGGAAGAGTGCTGGCCCCCTTAACCCACTGCCCATTAATAAATAGGTCTGTCTTCAATTCCATTTCTATCCCCTGTCGCTAATCTTCCTAGTTGATGTTAAATCGTCCAGCTTGCACAAGTGCTTGTAACTTGATGACAACTTCTTCCTTCTTGGCAATCGCCGCTCTCTCCAGTACTTTACTTATTGATGGAGATGCTTCACCACCTGTTACGCGCTCAACAGGACCTTTGAGATCGTTGAAGAATCGGCGTTGAATCTCATCCGATAACCAACTTCCATAAGATGTTCCGAGTGCTCCCTGCTCTGCGATGAGCACGTTGCCGGTCTTCTTGATTGATCTACCAATAGTCTCCCAATCAATACTTGCACGATCTAACCAGCGTAGATCAATTACTTCAGCATCAACTAATGAGTACTCGCCAACGGCTTCTAGTACATAGTTTGTCATAGCGAGATAAGTCAAAATCGTGAGCTGTGATCCGGGTCGCCGGATTGCAGCCTTTCCGACCTCAATGCAGTAATCAAGATCAGCAAGAGGTGTTGGTCCAGTTGAGTTATACAAATCGACATGCTCAAGAACAATCACCGGGTCTTTACAGAGAAGAGCGCTATTCATCAAACCAACGTAATCAAAGGGGGTAGTCGGTGCAACGATTCTCCAACCAGGGTTTGTTGCCATTACCCCCGCGGGGTCCATGGAATGTTGTGATCCATATCCAGTACCCATTGCTACTTTACTTCGCAAAACAAACGGGACGGAGCCATCTCCGCCGAACATATGACGCATTTTGCCAATTTGATTAAAGAGTTGATCGGCAGCAACCCACATAAAATCGGCATACATAAATTCAACGACTGGCTTGAAGCGGCCATCGATCGCGATGCCTCCACCAAGACCTGTGAATGCATTTTCACTAATAGGGGTTCCCAGGATGCGATCTGGGAAACGATCTTTCAATCCCTTGGTTGCACCATTAGTGCCACCCGCTAGACGGTGAATGTCTTCACCCATGATTACAACCGAACTATCCTTCTCCATTTGGCGACCCAGGACCCTTGCCACTGAGTCGATGAACTTGGCATCCCCAATTTCACCTTCATGAGTTGCAAGCTCTGAATATCTCGCCCCGTTAAATTCAGAAAGGTCTCCACGTACGCCAGTATTTACAAAGGCAGGATTCGGCCACTCGCTATCCTTAATCTTGCGCTTCGGTGGATTTGAATCCGGAATTGGCTCAAGGAGGAAATTCCCGGTCTCCTCCATCATTTTTTTACCGCGCGCGATGAGTGCATCTACTTCGGTTTGTGTAATCAGTCCGCGAGCAATCATCTGGGTTGCAACCTGCAGGATGGGATCTCGAGCCTTATAACTCGCCTCTTCTTCCTTGGATCGGTATCCAAAAGCACTTCCAGGAAAAGTTCCGCTCTGGTGGTAGTAACGATAGACATCCGCTTCGATCATTGTAGGACCATGACCAGCTCGCATGTGGGCCACAGCCTCACTCATAGCAATATGCACTGCGAGTGGATTCATGCCATCGACTTTCCAGCTTGGAATATTGAAACCTTGACCACGAGCCGACAGTCGAGGTTCGCCTGTTGACTCAAGAACGTGCGTAGAAACCGCGTACATATTATTTTCGATAAAGAAACAGATGGGCAGCTTCCATGCAGCCGCTAGGTTAAAACTCTCTAAAGTAGAGCCGATATTGATAGCTCCATCTCCGAAGTAGGTCACTGAAACCGCATCGGTTCCAGCATGTTTGTGCGACCAAGCAAAACCAGCTGCGAGGGGAACGCCTCCTCCGACAATGGCGTTAGTTCCCATCGCGCCAGCTTCCTTCATCTGTAAATGCATAGAGCCACCTCGTCCATGGCTAAAGCCTCGGTCCAGTCCGGCAATTTCGGCCAATGTACGTAGGACCGCATCACGAACTTCTGGTGAGAACTCCGCACGAGGGTCATAACCGTGAGGCTGTAAATGAGTGAGCACCTTTGCTAAGAATTGATGATGGCCGCGATGTGAACCATTGACGCTGTCTTCACTTCGCAACAAGAGCGCTGAAGCAACTGCTCCGCCTTCCTGCCCAATACTTGAGTGAACTGGTCCATGAATAAGCGTTGCCGCAGCGAGTTCCAGCAAATACTCTTCGAAGGTACGGATGATCACCATCTCCACAAGCATCGTAGAGAGCAAGGCTGGATCTGCGCTCTGCCAGTCAGATGGCATAACTCCGACTTCAATCCAAGGAGCTGTTGACTTGTGCTTGTGATGAAGTGACATTTATTCCCTTACCTTCTTTTCAAACTGCTCGGGGTCATGATCAAAAGCCTTACCTTTAGGGTACGAAACCAATTCAAATTGCATTCCCCATGGTGAAAGGAAGTAGACCCAGTGTTGCCCCTCACTTGGCCCCCTACTTGCAGTTGGATCTCCAAAAACTTCGATGTTGTGGCTTTTGAGGTGAGCTAAAGCGGACGCCATATCATCCACGTAGAGCGCGACGTGATGACCCCCGACATCACTATTTTTTGGAACTTCCTGCTTTTGATCTGGTGACTCATATTCAAAGACTTCAAAAATTGCCACACCCTTCAATCTGAAAAAGTGCAGTTCCTTCATGACGGCACGAGGGTGGACGCCCAGGTGCTCACTCATCCAATTTTCATCACTCTGGAATGGCCCCAGGGTGTACATGTATTCACAACCAATAACATCGATAAAAAATCGCGTAGCAGATTCCAAATTAGGAACGGTGAGACCAATATGGTCCACTCGTTGTAGACCAGGTATCCCCTTCGTGAGTTCCATAGTCTTAGTATGGATTGGCTACAAAAAGTTCTTGGGCGGGGAACTTAGTAAGGATGTGAGTTCCGCTCTCGGTCACAACGATTTCTTCCTCGATTCGCGCAGCAGAGAAACCATCCGAAGCTGGGCAGTATGTTTCCAAGGCGAAAACCATGCCAGGGCGAATCTCTACTGGATTTTCTAGACTGTTCAGGCGAGAGATAATAGGACGCTCATGCAATCCAAGTCCTAGGCCATGACCAAACTGCAATCCAAATGCCGCAAGCTCATTGTCAAATCCAAAATCTTGCGCCTTGGGCCAAACTTTTGCAATCGCTGCGGTGTCTGTACCAACTTTAACGGCGTCGATTGCAGCATCCATCCATTCACGAGCCTTCGTATAGGCATCGCGTTGTGATGGGGTAGAGCTGCCGACTGCAAATGTCCGGTAGTAACAAGTGCGATATCCATTGAAAGAATGGATGATGTCAAAAAATGCTTGATCGCCAGGGCGAATAATACGATCCGTGAAGTTATGGGGGTGTGGATTGCAGCGTTCCCCAGAAATCGCATTGATCGCTTCTACCTGATCCGAGCCCATCTCATACAGACGCTTATTAGCAAGAGCCACGATCTCGTTCTCTCGAATACCAGGCTTCAGCACATCGACGATGTTCTGGTAAACCCCATCGACCATTGCAGCTGCTTGATTAAGCAACATAATTTCATCTTGATTTTTAATAACGCGCGCATCGAGCATATCTTGTTGGCAATCAACAACTGTTAGACCTTGACGTTGCATTTCAAAGAGAAAAGCTGGTTCGACAATATCGATGCCTACAGGTAGGTGAGCAACGCCAGCATCTTCAAGCAGCCCCTTGATTTCACGGACAGCAGATTCCATCAACCCTGCGGAAGGCGCAACAGCACCACGCATTCCGAGCATGCCAGGACGATTGTTCTCAACTTTAAGCCAAGGGGAGTACAACTTATGGTGGCGAACAGCAGAACCGAAGTCCCACAACATTGGATCGCCATCACGCGTTAGTAACGCATATCGGGTCATTTTGTCACCGAGTGCACCACCAACCCATGACTGCGTTGTATATCGAATATTGTAAAAATCAAACAGTAAAAAAGCGCCGCAATCGCTGGCGTTGAGCGATTCTTTAGCGCGACCGATGCGGTAGTTGCGGAGGCGATCGAAATCAACACGCATTTCATAATCTACGCCCATATGACCCGGTGCGTGGAGTTGCGTTCCCTTATTCATCGCCTTCAACCTCTAGTCCGCTGAGAACTTTCTTATTCTCCGAGACAAGTGTCATTCCCGAACGTCGAGCTTGTTCAAGCAAGAGAACCATGAAATCTTCTTCAAGAAGGCCCGCTCCACGAGCCGATGCAGTGAGCTGTTGCGCAGCGGATGTAATCGGCATTGGAACCTCTAAGTTGTAAGCCGCTTCAAGACCTAAATCAAAATCTTTAAGCAGTAGAGGGATCGTGAAGGTTGGAGTGAAATCTAAATTAACGATGGCAGGCGACTTGTACTTTGTGAAAGTAGAACCCATAACTGAATCATTCAAGAACTCGAGAAATGCCGCTCTTTCTACGCCAGCTTTTTCAGTCAGCGTGACGATCTCAGCGAGAGTTTGAGTTACAACACCGAGCATAATGTTATGCGCGATCTTTACTAAGCGAGCAACTTCACCTTCACCTACGTAAGTAACTTTACGTCCGAAGAGATCGATGAGTCCGGAAACTTCTTCGTAAACCGACTTCGGCCCAGAGACCGCAACGGTTAATTTACCTGCTGCAATCACCGCAGGGTTTCCGCTGACCGGAGCAGCAAGCAGCTCTGTGCCTTTAGTAGCAGCAAAAGCCCGTACTTTTTCAGAGACCTCGGTGGATACGGTAGAAGAATCAATAATTACCTTCGGTGACTTACCTGAAACAGATAACACACCATTTTCACCCATGGTGACTTCTTCGAGATCTTTAGGGGCCGAGACCATAATGAAGACAACATCGAGACCTGCGAGATCACTTGGCTTGTCTACGACTTTTGCACCCTTTGCGACCAATGGTTCAGCTTTTGACCGCGTTCGGTTGTAGACGGTCACATCGTGTCCGCCCTCGAGCAAGCGAGTAGCGAGTTGGAAGCCCATTCGACCAGCTCCGATCCAACCAATTGTTGGTTTGGGACTGATGCTCATGTTTTCTCCTTTGGTTTCTGGGCAAAATTATGCAATCGTTTGCGGAACCCATTATCAAGGATTTTTTTTCGCTCGTCAAGGCATAAATTGGACTATAGAGTTGTGGCATGCGATCTCGAACAACTTTGGCCGATGTGGCTAAAAGAGCAGGGGTCAACGTAAGCACCGTTTCTAGGTCTCTTAACCACGAGACGCAGGGCCAGGTCAGCAAGTCGACGGTCGCTAAAATACGCAAAATTGCGGAAGAGATGCACTACTCACCAAATACCGTCGCAAGAGGCTTGCGCACACGAAAGTCCATGACAATTGGGGTGATAGTCCCCGACCTCACAAATCCAATCTTCCCGCCAATCGTTCGTGGAGTTGATAGCGTTCTTTTTTCTAAAGGTTATTCGGCTCTCGTCGTGAATACCGACAATAACGCGGATATAGAAGATGCTCTTTTTGACTCCTTGATAGAGCGGCAGGTGGACGGGCTCATAATTGCAACTGGACATACAGAGCGGAGCATGATCACCAAATATCAAAATCAAGGCATCAGAGCAGTATTGGTAAATCGTGAGTCAGCCGGCGTTCCATTCCCTTCGGTAGTTGGAGATGATGCTGCGGGAATTACTGCGGCGCTCGAATACTTAGCGAAGCTCGGGCACAAGAAGGTTCTCCACCTTGCAGGGCCAGCGACATTTTCTACGGCCACGGTTCGAAGTACCGCTTTTTCACGGGCCGCTAAAGATCTCGGCTTAACTATCAAGATTATTAAAGCAACCGCCCTCGTTGTAGGAGCTGGCGAGTTGGCCATGAATAAGTTTTTAGACAACAACCCACGTGCTGTGACCGCAGTAGTGGCTGGAAATGACTTGCTAGCGTTGGGAGTTTTCCATGCACTGCGAAAACACGGGCTACGAGCACCGCAAGATATCTCAGTTATTGGCTTTAACAATATGCCATTTTCCGAGGACTTTAGCCCTTCGCTAACAACGGTGAGTGCTCCGCACTACGAAATGGGTGCTGAATCAGCGCGGCTTTTAATCAATCAAATTGAAGGTAAGACTTCGGGTCCAAGAAAAATTACGCTTCCGGTATCTCTTGTCATCAGAGAATCATCAGGTCCTGTTCCGAAAAAGTAGTGACTTTCGGTAGCTATCGCATTAATGTGGTGAGATGAGAGATGCGGATATTCAGTCAGCAATAGACCACTGGGCACCTCGGTTTACAACACAAGGCGTTGACCCGAATGATTTTGGTCGAGTTACCTCAAAACTCGAAAAATGGTCGGATTGGTTAGATGCATGGGTTGCGAATGGTGATATGCATGCAGAGCTAGCCGAGCGAGCAGAACAAGCAGGACATAAGATAAGTGCCGGTCACGCATGGAATAGAGCTGCGCTTAGCTATCACTTTGCTAAATTTGTTTGGGTTGTAGACATGAGCAAACATAAAATAGCGACTGAAAAATCAATCGCCGCCCTACTTCGCGCACACAAGAATTTAGATCCAACTGCAGAGCGCATCGAAATTCCATTTGAGGGATATCACTTGGTTGGAAATTTGCGCCGGCCTATAAATGTCATCAAACCCCCCGTTGTCATTTTGCTTCCTGGTTTAGACTCCACTAAGGAAGAGTTTCTCAATTGGGAGAATGTCTTCATCTCGCGAGGTTTAGCCACCTTCTCTCTAGATGGTCCCGGTCAGGGCGAATCAGGTTTCTACTTTCCGCTTCGGCCTGACTATGAAAGCGCGATAAAAGTGGCAATAGATGTCCTCGCTGCCCGCGAGGACATTGACGCGGACCGCCTGGGAGTTGTTGGCGTAAGCATGGGCGGGTACTACGCCGCACGAAGTGCAGCACACGATTCGCGCATTAAGGCCGCTGTAACCGTAGGCGGTTCTTATGACACTGGAAGTCGTTATGACGCGCGTCCACCAATAAGTCGAGCCGCTTTTTACGAATATTCTGGTGCGAAGAGCGAAGAGGAAGCCCGAGCAATCGCAGAGAGCATTACCTTAGAAGGTTGCTTACATAATCTAACTCAACCTTTGCTGGTTATCTTTGGAAAGAAGGATCGCCTAGTCCCTTATCAACATGCCGAACGAGTTGTTTCCGAGGCCCAGAATGCAACTCTAATAATGATCGAGGATGGCAATCACGTATGCAATAACTATCCTTATTTGTACCACCCCTTAGCTGGAGATTGGATGGTCGATCACCTCTAAGAATTAAGGGCGCTCGGGATTAGTCGGAATAATTGGTAATAGAATTGATGATGGGAAATTATTCCCCGTGTAAATCGTCACCAGGTTGTCAAAAATGTCACCAGGTCGATCTAAGGGATGATCGTGCCTAAATGGTCCGCTTCCCTTCATGATCCTTCCGCCCATTTCCACGGGCTCTAAACCATGATCAAAATCGCAGCCCTTGACGGTCAATCCCATTCGGTATCCGGAAGGAAGAACTAAGCAGGTTGCCCAAATTTCAATCTCTAACTCGTAAATTTCCCCTGGGGTGAGCGGCTCCAGACTTTTATGGCTGTGAAATGGCGCCCATGGCTTCGACTTATCCAAGTCGAGAGCGCGATGTGAAGCTCTCAACCAACCTTGCGACATAGGTGTCTTAGGATCGTTGGCACCTTCGAAGAGCACTTCTCGACCTTCTTCATCGAAGGCTCGTAATGTTAAAAATAAATCAGCATCTGTGGTCGAGGAGGAAATCCACAACTTTGCGCTTACCGGTCCAGTTATTTCCGTTTCTACACTCAGTGGATCTGTGAAAAAAGTGACACCCTCTCCCATCGCTTCGTAGGTCAACTTTGTATCTTGCAGCGAGGGGGAATCATTAATTGATCGGTTCGAAAGCTCTAAAAAGCTTCGTTTCCACTGCGTGCGAGCGAGTGGCCATTCATTTTCCGAACGAAGTTTTACACTGCCATCTACTTTTCTAATGTTGAGAGATACGGGTGGTTGATTCTCCCAATCGCCTTCCCCTTTTAGAAAGTAATCGAAGAAACGTCTCTGAAGAGTCCGCCCATACTCTGTGTAGAAACCTGACCAATGCGTTCCATTATGAATTTCTAGCCACTTCTTTTCGTTGCGAATTTCATCCCATGCATAAAGGTTGCCACGTTGGTGATTACCCAGACCTCCCCAGTTCGCCGCAGAGAGGGTAGGAACCTTGATACCTTCTGGATTACTAGAGTGCTGCGAATGCCACTCATCATCAAAGGGGTGTTCCAATATTTCTCTCGCCAGATCACACCTATTGGCAATTAACTCTTCATCAGTTAAATCCGTATCCCCGCAGGCAAGCAGTCCGCTCTCTGGATTGCGGAAACCTCTGGAACCTAAACCATTCTGGATCGTTGACATTCGTTGATACCAGTCCGGCAGGAATGCGTTATGTATTCCTCCGTGGTGAGTCATATCCCGGTAGTAGTCATTTGCGCCCTCCCATGGGCAGATCGCCGCAAGATGTGGGGGGTTAAGTTCGGCAACTTGCCATTGGTTCTTTGCGTAATAGGAAATACCTGCAAGTCCAACCTTGCCATTTGACCACTCTTGAGAGGCCACCCATTCGATGCAGTCGTAATAATCCTTGGCTTCACGCTTGCTCCAAACATCAACAAAGCCTGGAGATCTACCCGCTCCTCTTGAATCCACCCGAACTAGTGCATAGCCGAATGCGGTCCAATGCTCGGGGTCAACAAGTTCCCATGCCGCATATCTACCTGAACTACCTTCTAAATCTTTGGCAAAACGTGCGTTAAGCCGCTCCCATTGTCTTGGATAACCTGCCGCGAATGTGAGCCCCTTTGCATAAGGACCATAGCTAGCAATGATGGGAAATTTTTCACCAGATAAAGGACGGTACACATCAGCCCGCAAAACGAGCCCATCATCCATCTTGATTGGAACATCCCAATCTATAAGCATCCCATCTCGTTCTTCAGATTTTAAAGCTCCGACTATGGGTTGCATTAGTTCCCTCTTTCATCGATTCGAATTGAATCTCCCGCCTTTTGCGGAAGCCGGATTGATCCAAGAAGTGCAAAGAAAACCAAGATAGCGAGGAGCGCAAATGAGAAGTTAAATTGATCTTTATTCCCAAAGAGGGCGGAACCTAACTTCATTGCCAAGACCGCCACTGCGACGGCAAAAACTTGGGTTAACTGCTGAATCATGGATGCCAAACTATTTGCTTGTTGCATCTTTGCTTGCTCGATATCTGCGAAAGTGATTGTGTTATAACAGGTGTAACCAAGAGATCGGACTGAACCACTAAAAAGTAAAAGAATCCAGATGAGATAGAGCGGAGTGGTAGTTTGAAGCATAGAAATTAACAAGATGCCGATACACGATAAACTCGTAGCTATCATCAATACGTATCGGAATGGTAAGTTTTTAAGGAGCGGTGTCGTAAACGGCTTAAAGAAGAAGTTGCCGAGAAAGAGAAAGAGAACAGTGCTACCAGCTCGAAGTGGTGACCAACCAAATTTATCTTGGAACATTAATGGAAGTAGAAAAGGTACTGCATTAATAGCCACCCTAAAGGCTGCCCCAGCTGTATTTGCAGATCTAAAAGTGCGAACCTGAAGGGCTTCGAGTTCAACAAGTGGGGCTGGGGTTTTAAGCATATGCCTAACCGCTGGAATTCCTATACCGATTCCAGTTGCTACCAAAAGCGTTGTAGCCCCGATATTTATATGGGGATTACCAAGCGCTGCAGCACCAAAAACCAGGCAAGCAAGTGAAACGCTCACCAGTGCAAATCCACTCCAGTCAAGTTTCTTGGCACCCAATATTTCGCCCTTCGGAATGAGCCTGATTGCAAAGAGAAGTTCAACTATCCCGATGGGAAGGTTGATCGCAAATATCCAAGGCCATGAGAGATGAGAAATGATCAGGCCAGAAAGGGCGGGAGCAATTATTGGAGCGGCTAGGGCTGGCCAAGTTAGATATGAGATCGCACGAATCATGTCTTTCTTATCCGTCGCTCGCAAAACTACCAATCGACCAACGGGAACCATCATCGCTCCTCCAGCACCTTGGAGCACTCGCATAAAAGTCAGTTCCGCTAAGGTGGTGCTCGCTGCACATAAGAGCGATGCGCCTGTGAAGAGAAGAATGCTCGCAAACAAGACTGGTCTCGCTCCCCATTTTTCAACAAACCAAGCGCTCACTGGTATGAGAAGAACAACTGTCATCAAGTAAGCAGTAGCGCAGATTCCAACTTGCCCCGAAAGGATATGAAATTGTCGTGCAATCGTAGGTGCAGCTGTCGGAATAACGGCGGCATCTAAATTCTCCATGAAGAGTAAACCTGCAACTAGTAGGGCTATGGGTCCGACTTCCCAGCGTGCAGCTATTACTTTCACAATCCTGCCTGTGCTAACGCGCCTTGCAGCGAACGACTGTAAGCACTACTTGTAACACTCGCCCCCGTGACCCCTTGAATTGTCGCGGAATTTCTATGTATAGCTTCATTTCTCAAAATTGGTACAGACAAATGCGCAAGCTCAATTGATTTGGGATCAGAATTTGGAAGCACCAATGGGATGACATCGAGAATCCGCTTGTCTTTTATAACAACCTCGACTTGAAGGCTACTATAAATTGTCTTTATGACTGGGCCCTTAAAAATTTGAAATCCTGCTTTTGGAGATCTCGCCTTAGGAACTTGGCTCTCCCCAAGAAATGCAGCTCCAGCTATCGAGACTACGACCAGTAGAAAAAAAATGGAGATAGCAAATTTACGGCGCACTTAGACCGCCAATATGAATTTGCCTAGAGCAGAACGAGCTTCGAAAATTTCATGTGCTTTTGCAGCTTCTGCTAAAGGAAAAACTTCAGTTACTTCAATCTTGAGAGTTCCATCTTGTACAAGTTCAACGGAGCGACGCAAGGTTTCTGCAAGTATTTTAGGACTGTGTTCAGAGAGGGATCCATTCGAAATTCCAACAAAACCAATGCACTTGCTTCTCATCCACAAAGCCGATGGTAAATCTTGAGGAGCACGGGAAATGTTGCTGTATGAAACCAACCTTCCGAAAGGCGCAACAATCTCTAATGAGCGTCTCTGAACTTCTCCGCCCACGGGATCAAGAACTATATCAACGCCCCTTCTATGAGTCAGTTCCATAACGCGCTCTGGAAAATCGTTATAGCTTAGGATTTCGTCATAGCCGTTTGATCGTGCGTAATCTGCCTTGCTCATATCGCTGACTGTTCCAAAGAGCTGAGTCCTGGAAATCTGTTTCACTAGTTGACCGATGACGGATCCAACACCGCCAGATGCTGCATGAAGTAGAACGCTCTCACCTTCGCGAACTTTTGCAGCTCTTTCAACAACATTAAGCGCCAACGGAACCGTGACGAGGACACCGGCAGACTCTGGTCTTTGTGCAAAATCTTCAGAAATTTTCTCGGTGAACTGCTCGAGGGCAGTCACATATTCTGCATATGCATGCCCGCGAGTAAATGAGGTAACAAAATCTCCCACTTTAAACTTAGTACACTGGGGACCAACTTCGACTACCTGGCCGCTAGCCTCTACTCCGATAATCATCGGCACTTTGCCATCCCCATCGCCGACGCGATTTCTCACATCCGTGAAGTTGACCCCGATAAACGCCGATTTGATTAGTACTTCGTGAGGACCAGGCTTGGGCATTGGAGCTTCGCCAAATTCTAAGCACTCCGGACCACCGTAATTGCTGATCACAACTGCCTTCATGGAGTGCCTCCTATACGAGCCTGTGAGGGATTGTTTCACCCAAAACCCTTGTACGCAATCGTTTGCTATGGGAAGATTTACGGAAAGGGGAGGGTAGATGGAAGCAGATATTGTCGTCGCCGGTGCTGGTCATAACAGCCTCATTACCGCTTGTTATTTAGCCAAGGCGGGATTTAGCACTGTGTTACTGGATGCGCGCGCTATTCCAGGCGGAGGCGCTGCTACCGAAGAATTGCTTGATCCTGGATTCCACATCGATACCTGTTCGACGGGCCACACACTGATCCGGTCTAACCCACTCTTGCTACAAGACGAACTCGGCCTCATCTCACAATATGGCCTTAAATACTTTGAGCCGGATCCAGTCGCACATGTTGCCTTTCCCGACGGTAAACAATTTACGATGTACTTAGATTTTGAAAAGACAATAGAAGAGATTGCTCGCTTCAGCAAAAAGGATGCTGCCGCTTACCGCCGAATGTCCAAAGAGTACGACACTGTAAAAAGTATTTTCACAGCAGGTAATTTTACTCCGATTGGATTTGGACCATCACTGGATCAACGTTTAGCAGAACATCCCGATGGAAAAATCTGGGCTCGTCGTCGTGCTATGAGCGCATGGGACATTATTAAACTCGAGTTTGAAGATCGACATATCCAGGCGTTTATGCTCTGGATGGCATTCCAAACATTCGTTTGGTACGACCAACCTGGAACCGGAATGATGGCGTACTCAATATTTGCACGCCAAGCGCGAAGCTGGTCAATCCCAGAAGGCGGATCGGGACGATTGACAGCCGGGCTAGTTGCTTTCTTAGAAGCCCACGGCGGAAAAATTATTTGTAACAAAGTGGTTTCAGAGTTAATCATTGATGACGGTCGTTGTGTTGGAATCAAAACCGAAGATGGTGATGAATACCGCGCAAAGAAGGCCGTGCTATCGACGATACATATCAAGCATTTAATTGATATGGCTCCAAAAGAATTGTGGCCAGAAGATTTCAAGTTCGGCGTAGAAACTTACAACGTTGGCATATCTGGATTTGCCGCTTACTTCACCACGAAGAGCCCACCGGTATTCGATACAGAACTTGGTCCACGTAGCGCAGTGTCTGCTGGCGCGGTTGGTTGGCCAGAAGATATGCTGCAATTGAGCCTCGATGTAAAGCTGGGTCGCCATATCGATACCGTTCCATGGATTCTAGTTGCGACCCCGACCCTGGTCGATCCAGGGAGGGCACCTAATGGCGGTCATACAGTTAAATTCTTAAGCGCACAAAGTTTTGGCTTACCAGCCGGTTCTCCTGGTTGGGACGTTGTTAAGCACGACGTGGTCAACCGTCAACTCGCGTACATGCGCCAATTTATGCCTTCATTTACCGATGATGTAATCATTTCTCGTTACGTAAAATCTCCAGCAGATATCTGGGCAACCAATCGCCATATGATCAACGGTGCTTTCCACGGAGGCGATCGCGGTCCAACATTTAGTGGACCGAACCGCCCCGTTCCTGGATGGGCTTCACACAGGATGCCAATTCCTGGTCTCTATCAGACAGGCGGAACAACGCATCCTGGTGGATCTATTACCGGAGCTCCAGGTCGGAAC
>Ga0164297_10001658_pt1 | contig 23227 bp, 26 predicted proteins | sample GEODES058metaG_FD_113539 | JGI IMG/M metagenome (GOLD analysis project Ga0164297, IMG submission 113539) | Dystrophic lake water microbial communities from Trout Bog Lake, Wisconsin, USA - GEODES058 metaG | ecosystem: Environmental > Aquatic > Freshwater > Lake | place: USA: Trout Bog Lake... | reverse complement strand
CGGGGCTGAAGAGGGCGCGACGTCGCTGTCGGCGTCGCTCGCCAGCGAGTCGTCGTCGTCATCGTCGTCCGAGGTGGCGGCAGCCGGCGGCGGCGGCGCTGGCGGTGCCTCGGGCTTCTTGGCGCCGACTTTTCTGAACATCATCTTGCCGCAAGGGCCCTGCGAGGAGCCTTGCAACTCAGTGCACCGAACGCCGAATTTCTGCGGTGCGCAAACCGGCCTGTGTCCACACATGTTTTGTAATCTATTGAATCGGGCAGCGAATTCCGCCCTTAATCACAAGTGCACCAGCTCCTGGTCCGTAGATGCGGCCATAGACGATTTCTTGCGCCCCATCTTGTTCGCCATGCTGGCTCTTCACTGTGTAGCCCCCCTGTTGAATGTCGCCCTTGACGCGGGCCCCCAAGTTCCCATGTGCTGCGCTGCGTTGCCGCACTCCATTGTGGTGTCACTCCTAGGCATTCCTCCCGTGGCGCCCCCACCTGCTCCGCAACCTCGTGCTGCTCTGTCCATGGCGGTGGAACAGCCCCGAATGCGTCCCGTTGCTCTCCCATTGTCGTAGTCTCCATTTCTCCTGAGCTCCTGAATCACTCTCCTTGCATGAACTTCTTTCTCGGTCGACTGGTGTCTAGAAGCCGTGGATCTTCAAGTCGTCACGCTTGCACAAGCCCTCGTTGATGAGGAACTGACTCACGTTGTTGCGCTGGTCGCCCTGCAGCTGGATCACCGTCCCGTGCTCGGGGTCCTCCACCACACAGCCGTTGCAGCAGAACTCCTTCTTGAGCGCCTTGAGCACCTTCTTGTAGTCGACGGCGGAGTCGATGCCCTACGCCCACGCAGCAAAACAAGTAGAGTCGTCGATGCCGTCAGTGAAACACACAGCACACAGGCGTGCGTTCAGCGCACGCACACACACGCGCGAGCGAGCGAGCAACGCACCTGGACGGTGGTCAGCGACTTGCGTCCGTTGCGTTGCTGGACGCGCACGTGGACGTAGGCCTTGCCCTTGGCAGTGGTCACGTTCTGGGCGTCCTCCGCCTCCTCTTCGGCAGCAGCAGCTGCCTCGTCCGCGAACGGGTCTGCGCAGGCAAGCAGGGTGGCGAGATGCGTGAGCACAAGCAGAGAGGCACAGCGCGTGTCGCCAAAAAGTGACGTCCAACCAACCCTAGGCACTCCCAAAAACGCCGCACGCGGAGCACAGATGCAGGCCAACACGCGACCAGTGATTGTGCGCGACACGAGCGTGCTGCGGCGGCGGCAGGGCAGACGGGACGCGGCGCAGGGTCGCAAACACGAAGGAGTGTTTCTGGCGGAAGCTGACAAGTGCTCAGCGGCACAGGCGGGAGAGGGTGGTGCGCGCACCGAAGCCTCCCGGCAAGGAAATGTTCAAGTCCTCCAGGTCTTTGGGGCCGCTCATAACACGCCTGAGTCTGCTGTTTGGTAGGAGCGCCTTGAGGCTGAACAGGCAGAGCGAAGGGGGCGTGTGTGCTCCTCCTAAGACACGTGGCGCGCGTGACTTGATGATGCATGCATTCCACATAGCGTCGTTTGAGCCGGCAAGCCATCATAGATGGAGATATGCGGCGTACAACATCGCGAGGAGGAGCGAAATCAGGGCCGCCAAGTCCGTGTTCACCCACAGAGGTCGAATCACCAAGTGGTAGGGCGGCACGAGGATGGACAGCATCGGCAGAATGACCCACGCCAGGATATCGACACGCAAACCTGCAGCCATCTCGCTCGTGCCACAGCCTCTGGCAGCCGCTTGAGCAAGTGCACGCAGACGGCGGCGCTCCGGGAAGGCGAGGCCATTGAGCAAGCCGCGTGTGTAGCCCATGGAGTGGAGAACGCCCAAGACATTACCACCAGCGCCGTGGAGCCCAGTCAAGAAATCAGACAAGTCTTGCAGCGTCAATCCTGGCGGCATGCGTCCCTGCCGTGCAGCTGAGATGTCGCCAGGCGTGACTGCCCAGATACCGAGTCCGAACACGAACCAGTGGGAGAGGACAAGAGGGAAGAAGCGGCGCATGGGGCTCGGCACATCTGGCGGCACGCCAGCGAGCGTGCCGCTGTGTAGCCGCATGGCGGCGGAATCTGTAGCCACGGAGGCGAGGAAAAGGCGGCCGAAGGTTGTACGCAGGGACTCGTCCAGAGAGTGGTACAGGCCGTGGTCGAGCAGCACAACTTGAGGCTGCATGACGCCCTCATTTCCGGACGGCGCCGCCATATTTGCAATCTCGTCTAGAGCTAGCGCCCATCCCAATGCACGTGGACGCACAGCCTCTGCGCCAGCTTGCAGGCGCTGCGCGATTTTCACCCTGGCTTTGCGCTCCACATCCGGCGGCACGACTTTGGCCAACGCGCGTCGCACACGCGTGTTGCTCTGAATGCCACTCGCATCAAGTGGCATGGCACGCACGTAGACGTTACCCGCGTGAGGGTCGCCGTGCACATGTCCTGTGCAGAGTGCCATGTGAGAGAAGACTGCACTAAGAGCAGAGCCAACTGCCCATGGATGTAGCCCCGCAGCTCGGAGACGCGGCACGTCATCGACGCGGAGGAGGTTGTCCACGAATGTGGTGGTCAGCACTCGCGGGCCGGACAGGTTGCGTAGAACAGACGGCACATGGACGGCGGAGCCAAAGGAGGCGATGGAGGCTGCGGCAGTCTCTGTGTTGTCTGCCTCTCCGCGAAAATCCACTTCTGCGGACAAGAAACGCTCGAAGTCGTCTACCAGCCATGTGATGTCCATGCCGCCCGGCTTGACCTGTCGGTGCAGAGGGTCAGGATGCAGTCGGAGATCCAGAAACTCTGGGCAAATGCACATGCCTGTGATCCCATCGTTCTGAAAACTGCCAAATCGGATGCCATATTTGCCCGCAGCTCCGGGTATTGCACCTTGAGAGCACACTTCTGCCCATCATGTGTCATTGCCACGTGAACTTGCGCCAGACTGGCAGCCGCAATCGGTTTGGGCTCGATGCTCGCAAACAGCTGCAGACCACTGGCGCCCAAATCCTCAACCAGCACAGAATCCACATCAGCGAACGACCGTGACGGTGCTTTGTCTGTCAGCACTTTCAACGTGTCCACAAACACGCGGGGCACAACCTTGTCGCCACCGCCGCCCTGCATGGACGCCACAAACTGCGCTGCTTTGATATAAACACCCCCGTTTGCGCGGGCAACCTGTGTGTGGCAAAGGCACTGCGTCAGAAGAGGCAGTGGCGAAAGCGCGCATACGCTTCAACACACACCTCTAGCGCCTTGTTCGCTGCACGGGTGTATACTCCCTGCAGCGCGGCCTCGTACGCGGCCGTGCCTTCCTGCAAGCCCCGGACGCTTGTCTGTGTGCGTTGTTGTTGACAGCATCCGGAAGCGCTGTGAGTTCACCCCCAACACACCGGCCCTGCAACCGCTGCGTGCACGCACCTCGTAGTCAGACTTGGCGGCGTAGAACGCCTGCATGGCTTGCATGGCGCGCAGAGTGCCGTGCTGCAACACGAGCAACAGTTTGGTTGAGAGGTGCTGGTGTCAGAGACACACTTTCCCCACGCGTGTGGCGCTTCTGTGTCTATGCATAGCGCATACCATGACATTAGCCTGTACAGGTGGCAGAGCAGTCCGCGCAGCAGGCTCGCTTTCGCCACTGCTTGGCGTCTGTGGCGCACTAGACACAGCCTCAGGCAAGGCATCGCTCACGGCGGCAGCCTGATGCTCGACTGGCGCAGTGGCGCCAGGAACATCAAGGGGCGCGTCATCGGACATCGCTATTACGACACGTTTCGAGTTTATAGCCTAGGACTACCTCGGGTTCCTATTCCGGTCGCGATGGCTGCTCAGGCGACTCCGCGCGTCTCGCACCGCCAGCCGCTACCGCCACAAGAGCAGAGCTCTCCGCCTCCAGTGCAGCGAAGCGCCGCGGCGGTGCCGCTACCCACGCCTGCTGCTAGCACTGTCGTCGGGGACCTGCGGCGCGAGAACGTGCGTCTTCAGCGCGACTTGGACTCGCAGCGGTGCGCATTTCCTGCTATTGTACCCCACAGCAGCGCATCGTACGCGTCCGAGAAGCCACGCTTCTCAACCATATCCTTTCTATTGTCGTGCCTCAATAGCGACTTGCTCGCACGCGCACTGCAACGCTCGCGTGTCATGGCAGCTCCAAGCACTGCGGTCAAAGTCACCAAGTCGCCGAGTGTGACCAAGCGCCTGCTCGTGGAACTGGTGGCGCTCCGCAAAAACGCAGTCTCCACCTCCGCGCAGTTGGTGGCCCTGCAGCACGACAGCAAGATGGCGCGCGCTGTGTTCAAAGTCCGCCTCGATGCGCTTGTATCGGAGCGTGACGCGCTGATGCAGGCCCAAATGAAGCTGGCTGATCAGAGCACCCGGCTGGAAATCGAGGTCGCGACACTCAAGGTGAGCGGGGTTGGATGATGCGTTTTCTTGACTCTTTGACGCGTCTGACTCCTTTCGACACAGCGTCAGCTTGCCGCCCAGGTGCGGCGCACCACCGCCAGTCGCCAAGGCCCACTGCCTCGCGTTGAAGACGCTTCAGCGGATGAAGAGATGCGAGAGGTTCCGGCCTCAGCTGTGGCAGTGCAACCCACTGGCGGCGGCGGGCGGCGTCGCCGTTCCAGCCTTGCACCACCGCCAACAGTGCTGCGCACATCTAGCCGTCTGGCGGAGAAGCGCGCGCGAATGGCGGAAGCGGAGGCGAAGGCTGTTGCCAGCGCTACTGCTCTGCAAGAGAGCCTCATATCGCCACCGCTACAGCCGCCAAGCTCGCTGCTTCGTCGTGCTGTGGCTGCTGCGACTGCGGTTGTGGAGCGAGCGGTGGCTTTGCTGTCGCCGCTACAGAAGCCAAGCGGTGGTGAGGGCGCATCGCCAGCATTGGAGGCGGTGACCGTGGTCCCGCCGCCATCGCTGCAAGTGGCGGCTACCCCAGAAGTAGCACCCGCAGTGGCAGTGCCGCAGGCGCTAGAGGTGAGTGCCGGCCTTCAGACGGTGCCGTTGACAGTTTTGGTCACGGCTGCACCGGCTGCACGCACTGGCAATGCCGGTGTTCCATCGTCCGTGCCAGCTAGCAGCACCGGTGGAAGTGGCGAGAATGACGGCTGGAATGAAGGCAGTGCGCCGCTCAATCCTCTCGATGTTGCTGCGACAAAACGAAACCTCAGCGATCTCTTCACCGCAGTCGCGGTGACAGTGCCGCTGCTGCCTGTTCCCCGTGTCGCAGCAGCTCCGCCTGCAGCAACGACGCGCCCGTTCCAGCGGCGACGCAGCTCGATGGGTGTGAGTCCAGGTGCTCAGGCGCTCAAAATGCGGCGCACCAGCACCGATGGCATCAACAAGGGGCGATAGAACACGCAGTATGATGAATGCAGGATGGAATGACGATGATGATGATCCCCACGGAAACACGAAATGAGATCGCGCTCCCCGTCATTGCTCTGGTGTGACTGCTGCTGTCGATGGCGCTTGACACGACCCGCTAGCCGCTAGGCACAGCGTCGCATTCGTCGCGAGCGTGGTCAAGAATTCAGGGCCCCAAGTATGAAGTGGCGGATCAGCTCTCTTGCCGATCATGACGTACCCCGGCGGCAGCTTTGCATTGTAGTCCTCGCGCTTCCACGGCACGTGCTTCTCCCTCCCCTGCGTGCGCAGTGGGCCGTGGTATGCAACCGACAAGCGGAACGGACAGGTTGTGATGTTGCAGCACGGCGCTGCGATGGGGTAGCTAAACGCCTGGCCGTACAACTCTCCGTCACCAGGCTGCTGTCGCGCGAGTTGCCGTGCCAGCGCCTCCTCAAACCCGAACTCCGCGAGGTCACTCACACGTACTTTCAGCCTCTGCGCGTGTTCCAACCGCGTCAGGTTGTATTCTGTCTGGATGTCCTCCGCCGAGGCGTGCGCTACAAAACTGACGAAGTTGGCCATGCCAGGAGGCAGCTTTCTGCCGAATGCACCGCCTGGCACGTGGCACCGGTAATCTAGGAGCGCCTCGGGGCTGCTGGGCGTCACAGTGCCCGGGCAGTTGATCTCGTATTGGCCAGGCAAGTTCTTGCAACACACCGCACCGTACCCGATCCGATACACCTCGAATTTCTGGCAGCCGGGCAAGAACATGCTGTTCACCGATTTCTGGCCCGTGCTCTCGCTGTCTATAAGCTGCATCTGACCCTCCGGGCTGAGGAACACGTTCTGGCCATGCCGGTCAGACTCGCTGAACACAAAGTCGAAGACAGCCGCCAAGCGCACGCTCTCTGGGTCGATGCGGTTCAGTAGACTGAGCGCCTCGTCATTGATGTATCCGCCCAAGAAAGCCTCGATGCTGACCCCAGGTGCGTGGTCAAAGAATTGGCCATCTAAATCAACTTTAAGCCCTTTTGTCGGGCTGCCATCCCAAGGCAGGAACGTGCGCGCGTGCTCCGTCCAGGTGCGCGGCATCACGGACGACAGATTGGCGTCATCTGTCATGCGCTGCAAGCTGTTGAGGAACCGAAAGTTGCATTCACTCTCCCCGAAGAGGCCACCCTTCAGCGGGCACCGCTCCCGCGGCTTCGCGGGACATGGCTCGATCGGATTGGCAAGATTGTTCTGCTTGTAGCCTCCTGGCAAGCCACACCAGAACTTGACAATGACTCGCCGCTTCCCGGGCAGCTCACCCCGGAGCACCGCTGCCCCACTGGCGCCAGTGAACACCTGTTGCGAGCAAGAGGTGCAGGAGAGACTGTGTCAGTGCCAAGAGCGCAGGCGATTCACCCACGGCGCTTCTGGAGGGACCATCCCAACATAGACGGCCCCTATCGACCGGGCCACCCGGGGCTACGAGCGCGAACACCCTGCGACAATACTGCCTGCTTGTGGCGCTTGTCACCACGCACCGTGCGCTGCTGGCCCATCACCACGTCGTGAGATGGGAGTCGCTCCAACACCACCGAGCAGCCATAGCAGCGCGTGCAGTGTCCCCCTTCTCCCAGTGTCAAGTTCAGTCCCTGAGTGTATTCATATTACGTGCGTGCTGCGAGTGAGTCTCAGCTCGTTTGGGAGGCGAGGCAGCGCATAAGGGGCCCCACACTGACTCCCCGGGTGCAAGGAGGTGCTCAGGAACGGCACGCACCGGCGGCGGGTCTCCCAACAAGCAGCGCTCGCACGTGACGCAGTCTTCCCACCTGCCCTCCCCACGGCCGTCGCTAGGTGACAGGGGCGTCGGGGGAGCTGCTGGAGGAGAAGGCTGCACTGCTGTCGCTGCCCTGTCGAAGTTCAACAACCCCACGGGTGCGTGTGAGACTCAGCAGACATGGCAGGTGTGCGTGCATGTGTGTGCGCACTTGGCTATAGCCCTCCAGTTGCGTGGGTGCCAGGACGGTGTGCCAGCAGTACCAGTCGCGTCGCCCCCCACTTTCCCTGATGCGCACAGAAGCAGCGCGAACGACAACAGCATGCCCCATGGCGCCATATGTGTGTCGGTAACCCCCTAGGAGCCCTCTCGCGAGGGACTCACTACTCGGACAGACGAAGTTCGTGTAGGGGTAGCTAATTGGACATCTGCACGACAGTGATGACGCTCTCCACAGCAGCTACTGCCGGCGTGCTGAATTGAGGCGCCAGGAGGTGCTCCCTCTCGCCCTCTGAAGTGCCACCCATGGCTGGCCCCGGGCCGTAGCACGGCTTGTAATACACTGGATCGAAGCGGAAGTCCTCGTCAATGGTCGATGGTAAGGCCGCCACCTTCTTGAAGAAGCTGACGGGGCGGCCAGTTCTCCAGGCTGTGTACGCGTTTCCAAGCCAGCCACCCACACGGGGCAGGAGAAGCAGAGAGTTTGACAGCAAGCCTGTGACCGACGCCTTGCCTTCACTGAAGTCGCGCAGCACATGAATAGAAGACAGGATGAGGTTGAGGATTACCAACAAAGCGCTGCCGACCGCAATCTTGATGGAGGTGACGTTCAACTGGCGCAGTCTCTTCTCGAAGGCTGGATACAGCGCGATCTCCTCCGATAAATTAGTCACAGACATCGTCACATCGTAATCGAATGACTCTATGCACCACCACTCTCTGTACCCAAAATAAGCTTGCGCGCCCAGGACAGAGAACATGGTGAGGAAGTTGAACACCAAAGCTGCTGCGTTCAGCTGAGATTGGGGCACGAAGTTTTCCGTTGTGGTGCACACATGCACCTCCGGATTGCTGCTGGATGGCGGGCACGCCTGGGGAACAAACACGCCCAGCAAAGAGCCCAGGACTGCACTGTAGGTGCCAGCAAGCAGTTGCGCCGCGAGCATTATGTTGTCCTGCACATCCGCATCGAACGTGCTTGATAATCGGTCCGCGAATGTGCCCAATCTGTTTGATGGCGTTGAAGTCTCCTCCTTCTCGAGCTTCGCCTCTGCGCGGCCCAGGGCTCGTGCATGCAGGACCTCCACCATGTGCTTCATCGCCTCAGAGTCGCCCGCCACGAGGAGAGCCAAGTGTTCCGCATCAACTTTGATGGCAAACGTGGTGGCCAGCACTGGCGTCAACAGCTGCAAGTTCCGAAGCACGCACTTCGCGTCGTTGCCGGGGCCCAGGTCATGTGGACTGACAGGGCACTCCGCCCCATTCTGCGCGAAGAGGGACTGCAAGAGGCGCGCCACCACGGCGCCGTTGTGCAGTTCCAAAGCCGCGTCGTGAGACAGAAACAACGGGGTCCCAGCTCCAAAGAGCTCCGCATTCTTACGCGTTACAGCATCTGCAGTGATTCCGCCGTGACGCACAAGCCAGTGCGCTACGGGGTCTGACAAGTGGACCTCCATGCTCCCACAGGTGGACGGGGCACTAGTCCCAGAAGCGTACTGGCAGCGACTCTCCTCTCAACTCTCGACGCGTGGAACGTGTCATGTCAGTTTAGACCGACAGCCAGCTCACAAGGGCATTTATAGACACGGGGTTCGCGCGAGGGACTCCACTTGCCTCCGAGGCGGGACTCCCAGCAGAGAAAGTTCCACCTCCGCAAAATGCGCGCAGTAGCCGGCCAGACACACGGCCTCACACATGCTCCACGCAAGGGAGGCAATTGCAGCCGCTTGCCCCGCGGCTGCTTGACCGCTAGTGCCACGAACTCACGAACTCACGTGAGCGCTTTACTCGCGACGGAGCAGCTCAGTCCGGTTGCTCAGCAGCTGAGCTACCTGCTTGAGAACCAGGCGCACCTGTTCCCAGCTGCGGTGGACCAGCACTTGGTTGAGCTCGCAACAGCTGCCAAGCTTGCGTCGAGCCAACCCCTGGACGGCAAGCTGGAGACGCGCATAAGTGTCTTGCGCGCGTCTGAAGCTCGCTCCGCTGAGGTTGCACATATTCTGGGCCTGCAAGTCCTGGCACGTTGCGCTGCCGACGGCGTGGAGCTCAACGTCGGAGTTCCAGGCCTGGACGACGAAGCGTGCGGAGGCCGTGTCACGCCTGATTCCTTGAGCAGACTGCTTCCGCACGAGCCTGGGGCCGTGCACGAGATGCGGGCGCACATAGACGCAGTCATGCGCGACGGCGCGTCCCCGACGGCGGTCTGTCGCGTGGACGCAGTGAGTGGGGGGTGCGTGACTCGTCTTTTCTAACTGTCTCTCGTTCTCATGTCGACGTCTCACTTGTTCCACCGTACCCCTCTCGCAGGCGGCTGTACGCAGGCAGTGTCCAGTTCGGTTATTTCCTGCGCAGCGTCATCAGCTCCAGACGCCCGCTGCTTGAACCGGAGCTGCGTGTGCTTGCGTCTACGACTCGGAGTGAAGAGGCGTGGCGGTGTGTTCGAGCGCGCAGCGCCAAGCTGTGGGGGCTGCACTCAGAGGCGTCGAGAGTGGATGATTTCTCGACGGGTGTCACCATTGCGCCAACAGCCGCACAGTCAGAGTTCTACGCTGAGGACTCTGACAGCATGCAAGGTGGCACCACGGCCCTGCCGTCATCATCGAGTCTGCTGTCTCTGTACCCCATGACACTGCGCGACCTGATTGCGGAGGCGGTGCTCTGGGGCTGGCATCTGCGTGACGCGGAAGCCTCAATGCAGGCATCTTGCTTTGTGGGCCCTGGCTGGAGCCTCCTCACACAAAGAGTGGCACCGCGGGCGCCGTAGACTAGACGAATCGTGTAGACTCAGCGCTGTACGCGTAGCACATAGAATGTAATCGCATAGCCTTATGACCTCTCAACGAGCGCCTCTACCACATTGGTGGTTGTCCGGAGAACAGCGCCGTTCATCGCGCGCAGGGACTCCATTTCGCCCCGCAGTGCGTTCACAGACGCCGCTAGCGCTGAAATGGCCGTCAGCACGTTTGCGGGAGCAGGAGCAGGAGCAGCGAGTCTCGAGGCCGCTGCCGCGCTGGCTGGCGCTAGCGCATGTTGTGAAGTGCGAGCCAAGCCCGGCTGAGCAGTCTGCTTGGCAGCTGCCCTGTGCCTGCGCCTGTGCCTGAACACGCGCTGGATGTGCATCACAGCGGCCACGAGGCGTGGCCACAGTACAGGGCTGGCAGATTGGATCACCTCCATGAGCAGGGCCCCCGTCAGCTGCGGCAACATGGCTGAGTTACGCGGCGAGATGCCGTCGCCAGAGGTGGAGTCGGCGATGTCGTTGTACACGTGGAGCAGTGCATACACACAGAATTTGGGCTTGGTTGCCAAAGCAGCGGCCACAGCTGCATCGTTACGGGCTGCTACAGCTGCACGCAGGCGCAGCTTGAAGTCAGCCTCCTGGGCGAGGAAAATTGCGCTCCGCATTTTGACGATGCGCCGGGCAACGCCCATCTGGCGGATGGTCTCACGGAGCAAGCAGGCGAGTGATCTTGCCCGCACGCAGTAGAATAGCTCTTGCCGCGTTGCCATGACGCTGACAAGCTGCTCTTTGCGCACATGCAGCGCCTCAGTGAATGTGAGTGCGCCAATTCCTTGAGACGACTTGTTGAGACTCCACAGCGCTTCGATACCGATCACAGGCGTAACCAGCGCAGGGTGAGCCGCAAACGACGATGGCGACTGGTTGAGAGCGCGCTTGAGGCGCACACCCGTCATGGCGATGTGTCGCAACGCCGTAGGCGTGATACTGTACGTGACGACCATACCGTGGCGCAAGAGGTACAAATCATCAACCACATGGCCAGGCATTTGAATGCGTTCCTCGGGGCTGAAAGTGACCAGAGTGAAGCACGAGCAGAGTTTCATGAGGGCTCCCTCCGGCAAGCTCCAGAACAGGCGGCAGGAGCGCAGCGTCGAACGTCGCCTCGCGTAATAGAGCTCCTGCTGCAACTGCGGACTGAGCTGAGGCATGAGGGTCACCATGTCCGTCTCCGCCCATTTAGCGCCGCGGCCGTGCACGTAGCGCATGTACCGCCGCATGCGGTGCAGGAGCTCGGTCTCGAGACATGCAGATGCAGTGGGTGTATCACCTGACAAAGCAGGCTGCGCGAGCCGAGAAGAGGCGTCCAGGACCTCCTCCAGCGCTACATTGCGTGTTGTCATCTGTGCGACGACGCCGCAGACACTTCCGACGACAAAGGCATACATGCCGGCTCCGATGACCATGCACGCGATTTCGACACAGCGCTCCGAGTCCGTGGCAGGGCTCACGTCGCCGTAGCCGACCGTGGTGATCGTCTGCACAGACCAGTACAAGGCGATGATGTACCGGCTGCCTGTGCTGAGGACGGGAGTCGTAGGCAGCGGCAGACAGCTGACCCCGTTGTTTGCGTACAGGTTCACCCAGTTGCAGTTCCCATTCTCGACCAGGGCTGTGAAGTGGAACGCGCAAGCTAGCCAGTGCGCGATGAGAACGCATCCGAAGAGGAAGCTGATGAGTTGCGTCTGCGCGTATGTCAGACCCAAGTGGTCGCGAACCCACGGCCCCCAGCGCTTGGGGCCTTCAAACACATGCTCCAGGCGCAGGAGCTGCATGAGACGGACCATGCGCACTATTTTCAGGCGCTCTGCTTGAGGCGTGCTGTTACTCTGCCCACGGCCAGTGCCAACAGTGCCATCGCCCCAAGCAGCTTGCGCAATCAGGTCCCACGGAATGCTGGCTGCAACATCAAGGAGCATCCCATGCTTCAGGTAATGCAAAACAATATCCTGGCGATTCGTGACCAGCCTCGAGCCGTCATCTGACAGGACCGCTCTGTTGCAGTTGATGAGGATATCTAGGGCGAACAGAGCGTCTGCGCCGCGCTCCAGTGCAAACCACACCGAGCTGTAGCTCAGAATGCCCTCGTCCAGGAAAGACACCTGGAAGGGAGTCACCAGGGCCGTCCACGCGATGAGTACAAGCAGGACCACCGTCCAGAGCTTGAGGAAGACGCTGGTCGGCAAGAACACGCCTTGGGCCGGCTTGTTGAATGCGCACTTGCCCACTCCCCGCAAGCGCTCCGAGAACACGGCCAGCGCTTTGCCAACCTCCATGTCATCTTCCTCTGTGAAATCTTGCGGGAAGAAGCGCGAGGTTGATTGGCCAAGGTGGTGTTGGGAGGCACCGTTGGATAACCTCTTTGTCTGCAAGTGAAAGCTGTGACGCAAACTGAACCCCGTGACAGAAGGAGCTCGCTGTCTGGGTGACGCAGCGTGCACGTCCGCGTGCTCAGCCTGCTCCAGCGCCTGCACCGAGTGCTGAAGGCTTGAACGGAGCATTGGGGGACAACCAACTGCCGTGAACAAGCCCCCTCCCGGCCCCGGTAGTCGAGGCACTGCACACGGGCGTGCGTACGATGCACTGGGCACGTCCCACCAAACTGCGCCGCGCCGTGGTGTCCACGTGAACTCTCTGTCGTGCAAAGGGGTGGGCGACGAGTCACACTTTGGGACCACGTGGCACCTGGCACCAGGCGTTGACTTCTTCACATCCACACTGCACGCGGAATGAAGCTCCACCTCTGTGCGCTGCCCCCAAACTGTGCATTGAGCATCGGGATGGATCCACAGTCGCGGTCAACATATCGAGCGCCCACTCCCATGAGCGCCAGCTCTTCCTCTGGAGGAGCCCACTTGGCGGAGCTGGGCTGACGAGCCAAGCCGTCAGTGTCCCACATCACCACTGTACAGTCCGCTTGCTGCGCAACCTGCACTGCGGCTGCCAACACCGCAGCATCGTCATCAGTGCGTCCCGCATCACAGGGCAAGAAGATGAGGACGCGAAGGACAGTGCGTCTGCTTTGCTCGTCACCTTCTGCGGCCGCCATGTGGTCTGCATCGTCGATTGCCCATAGAATGATTGACCGGCCACAAACAGCGCCACATGATTCCGGTGCAGGCGGCGCATTCGAAGTCCTCCTGCGCGCTTCTTCTCGCAATCGATGCCATTCAAGCTGGCTTGCACTGCTGGCTACTGCAATTGAGCCGGGCTCCGCATCAGTCAAAGCTGCACGCACTCTGTCCCCTAGCACTGCTGCAATTGTCGGAACATCGCCCTCAGTCAGAAGTTTGCAGCGCGTGTGCATCTCGAAGCCCGGCTCTGTTGCATAAAACTCCCAATCCATGGGCGGACAGCTGCACGGTGTGGCGACATAGCCAACTGACTCGTACAGTGCTTGCGCAGCCTCGCACATAAGGAGCGTGCCCAAGCACGGAAGGGCACCATCCGTATGAACCTGCTCCAGATGCTGGCGCACTGAGCGAAGTAGCAGAGCAGCGTAGCCTTTCCGGCGGTGGGCGTCGGGTGTGAACACGCTTGCAATACCGTAGAGTGCCCCCTCTTGCAGCCCCGAAGCAGTGCGTACGACGCCAGTCATGCGGTATATTTCGCAGCTAGCGACAACGTCGTCGCCCTGGACGAGTGCACAGGGCGTGTATGCGCCAGGCTGCTGGAAGGAGCTTCGTTGCCGCAGTAACTGTTCACAAGCCAGCCATTTGTCGACGGCAAAGCCATGAGACCAGTGCGCGGCGCACTTCTTCTGGCGAACGATATCTAGCGGACCATCATGTGTGAGCAGCTGGAAGCGCGGACTTGCCATGGCGAAGGGCACTCCTGACAGCTCCCTCGTGGCGTTGACAGCTCCACTTTCTTCGCCATGGCGCTGTGTCGCCCCCGCTGCTGCTCGAATACTGCCGGTAGTGAAACTTTGCGTCAGCGCCGTGGCGCCAGGCCGCAGCGGCCTCCAGCGACTGACGGTTCCACCAACTGGCACTCCTGGTGGCAGGAAGCACAGAACGCGGAAGCTGTCACAGCGCTGGTCGCTATGCCATGGGCTTCTATCCACGCAGTGGATGCCTCCACGCAGCGTACAGCTTTACACAGAGCGGTGAAGCGACACGACGCTGAGAGCGTCTCCCTGCTGCTTCGATTAGGACTCGACGTTGAGGCGGTTGACACGCACAGACAGACGCCACTATTGCTTTTGCTGTCACGCAGCGAGCCGTGCTTGAGCTGCTTGACACTGCTTCTAGACGCTGGCGCGAATCTCGGCGTCCAAGACGATAGAAGCAGTTCGCTCATTTACTGTGCACGGCGTGGGAGCCTTGCAGCGCTCCAGATTTTGCTGTCTCGTCCGGAGGCGGCATCTTTACTGGAACAACAGGATCAAGAGGGGAAATCTGCGCTGTTTTGGGCAAGTACAGAAGGACAGCTTGCTTGCGTTGACGCACTGCTGCAAGCGGGCGCCAATGTTGAGGCACCGAGCGTGATGGGAGTAACGCCGCTTAGAGCAGCTGTCAGCAGAGGCGGTCCCGACCGGATGGCGGTGGTAACAAGGTTGTTGGACGCTGGTGCCCGCGTTGATGGCCTTGGCCGAAGGCACACCAGCTTCGGTGCCCCATCATCACGGGCGCAGCGCAATTTGATTGATGTCGCAAGGAGCGTGCATGGCGACGATGCACTTGCGATCCTGCTGGAGAAGCATGCGGCAAGGACATTGTGAGAAGCACAACGTGTATGGTCATTCAAGGCGCCATCTCCAACGCGTGTCGTCTCTCCACCGCTCGCCGCAGAGCTGGCGCAACGCATTTGAGAACCACGGCGCGACAGGCATTGACAGCTGTCACAAACTGCTCCACAGTGCAGCTCCCACTCGTGATGCTGCTCAACACAAGCGATTCGTCGTCCTCATGCCCACCTGCGGCGCCATCATCCATGCCCACTGCAGATCCAGCGCCAGGCGGGAGCTTGAACGCGCACGTCACCACACATTGCGCAACAGCCTCCTCCTCTCTGCACGGATCCACAATCAACACGCCGTTCGCATCAATGGCCACACACGCCGCCCCAATGACATTGCTCAACGGCATGCCTGCGTCACAAGCAGCCCCGCACGCGGCGTTCAGGGCAGCTGCGAGAAGACCACCGTCATCGCGCAGGACTTGCAGCGTGAACTGCAGCCCTGTGCGCGGCTGCAAGCCAGCTAGAAATACAGCACGCAAAGCCCCACTGATTTGCAGCGCGTAGATGGCACGCTGCCGGGCGTCACTGCTACCTGTCGGGTCCACATCGGGCCGCCAGCTGACGTCCAGCTGTGCGCTCGTTGAGTCCACGTCTCGTCGTGACGGCACGCCACGCGGGCCGGCAGCAGAGGCGAGGACAACTGTCTTATCTGTGCGTCGGACAGCGGGAGGAGGGCAGTGGAGAGACAGGTGAGTCTGCTGGATAGTGATGCATACCGCGCCCCGGCCACAACACGCAAGGCACATAGCAAACACGGACGCTGCGCACCTAGTGCAACTCGCGCAGACCCATCTGAGGCGTTCAGCGGCGTCAAGTCAAACGCTACTTCTCGACTCCTTCCTGCCGTTCGCCCATCTATACGACCAGACATATTAGTTAGCGGAACTCAGCTGCCGCCAGACACGCAGATGATGCGTGGATGTAACTCGTATGCGTTGCCCCTTGGGGCGTCGTGACGGAGAAAGACTCTGAAGAGCGAGTTTATGTCTGCCACGCAAGCAAATAGACGGACTTGTCGCAAATGCAGTTGCCGGATGTATAGGACGTGCGCAGCGCTCTGCGATGGCGACAACTGGTGGAGCGTGGGCACAGTATGCCCTGGGTACTGTTCACAACCAATCACATCCCAGGACTGCTGCTTCGCTCAGGCGACCACGGAGCTGGCATGCACGGCCTAGATTATGTGTAAATGCGGCGCAGCAGCAGGTTCGTGCACGTGTGCTCTCCTTGTGCTATGCCGCTGTCCTCACCCACCTGGTTGCGAGGACAGGCAACCTCCACCTCAACGTGGACGGAGGAGCTGCGTGGTGAGCGGCGACTGGTGCGCATACGCGGCCTGCAAGTCACGGAGGAGGCGGAGCAGTCGAGCAGCAACGGGGCGGTAGCGCAAACGCCACCAAGTGCAGCACAATCCTCTTTGTTCTCCTCTCCCTCCGCCGCCCTGCCCTTTCTTCGCGAATTCTTCCTGCCACCAGGCTTCCCATACACCGTTTCAGGTTCGTGAACACAAACACGCGTACGGAATTGCATGTGCAGACTCACACTGCTCACAACTGCGCACTGCGCAGAGGACTACCTGCGCTACGCGCTGGTCACTTTCCCTGTCCACATCACGGGCTGGCTACACGACAGCTTGGCGACTGCTGCATTGCTGCACGCCGTCGGCGTCGGCCCCGCATTGGCAGCTGCTGCTCCAGGAGCAGCACCTGCACTGACAGCCGCCGCTAAATGGGTCCTCAAAGACGGCCTCGGCGCCGCGGGGAGACTTGCTGTTGCTGGCCGAGTCGCGGGCGTGCTGGATGCATCACCAAGACAGTGGCGGCTGTACGGCTCAATGGCGTCATTGCTAGGAGGCGCTCTTGAGATTGTCACCGCCTTCGCATCGCCGCAAGCTTTCCTGCCGCTCGCAGCTGGAGGTACAGCTCTCAAAGCGTGCGCGAAAGCAGTGGCGGCGCCCAGCCATGCAGCTTTGATGGCGCACTTTGCCACACCGACTTACACAAGCGACGGGCCACGCAACTTGGGCGCGCTTAGCGCGAAAGAGGAGGTTCAAGAGGTGGCTGCTCAACTCGCTGGGCTTGCTGTCTCCGTGTCCATCTTATCGCTGTTGGGGCCAGACGCCGGTGGGGAGTCGGAAATGGTTGCTCTGTTCTGGACGCTTGCAGCCAGCTCACATTTCCTGCTGCGTTGTTTCGCGCTGCGTGGTGTGAGGTTCCGGACCTTAAATGCGAGGCGAGCCAGCGCCGCGGCTTTTGCGCACGCAATCAGCCGAGAGGCACCTGAGCGCTGGGCAAGCGTGGAGGCGCTCAATGCACGCGAGCCGCTACTCACGCCCGACTTCGCGCTACCTGTGTGTGTCCATCTCGGATGTAGCCTGAGCGCCGCCATTGCCGGCGCTGCCGCAGGCGTGGTCGAGCCTGGCAATGTGAGCCACAGTGCTGATAACTTGGACTCGTTTCTGAGATGGTCGTGCACCAGCTCCGACGGCCCTCTAGCATGGCAGCGATTTTTATTAACATGGCGCGGGAACCAAGTGTGGGTAGTCTTCACCACAGATGCCACCCCGGCAGACGCACTTAGAGCAATCTGGCTCGCCGTGCGGCTCACGGCTTCATCGTCAGCATTGGTAACACTGTCAACTGCAAGCTGCCTGGACGCTGATGCGCGGGAGCGGCTCGTCTCCGCAGTTGCGGATATGCATGGCCGGTACGCTGAGTTTGAGGCTGCCTTGGATGCACATGGCTGGGATGTGTCGCCTCTGCTGCCGCCTCCGTCAGTTGCGCCACGAGTGGTGGCTCCAGTGACATGAACGTGCAGACAGACATAGTACACGCCTCTGAGTGCCCGGTCAGCAACGGCGGTCATTCGCTTATCAAGACTCCGATATGATCTCAAGTACTGTCGAGGCGGAGGGTCTGCAGGGCCTCCATCCGGCTCAACGCCTTTGCGACCGGCATGATGCCCAGATGTCGCTCCGCTCTGCTCCGCGACTTGCGAGCTGCAGCCTCAGATGGCTCGCTTGCATCTAAACTGTCGATGTACTGCCGGTAAGACAGCAGCGCCGCATGCAGTCGAGCAGCATCTGGCGCAGACGGCACTGTGCCGCTATCTAGCATGTCGTCCACGCGGGCCAGGACGAGCGGATTGTGTTGAATTGCGCGACCCAGCATGACACCATCCACATTACCGGCATCCAACACCTCTCGCGCTTTCTCGAGCGAGTCTATCCCGCCGTTGAGTGTCACCCGCAGGCCAGGGAAGTCGCTTTTGAGTCTGTACACGAGCTCGTAACGCAGCGGCGGTATCCTCCGGTTCGCTATGGTGCCAATACCATTAAGCAGCGCAGCTCGCGCGTGTACTACCACGTGTCTGACGCCGGAGTCTGCTGCCACGGCCTCGACGAAGCTCACCAAGTTCTCGTATTCTGCGCAGTCGTCCACGCCGAGACGGCACTTGACACTCACTGGACAGTCCACAGTCTCAACCATGCGACGCAGACACTCCGCCGTGTGCGCAGGTCGTAACATAAGCCGCGCTCCGAAGCACTTCTCCTCCTCGCGCTGCTTGCTAGTCACGCGTGCAGACGGGCAGCCGCAGTTCAGATTCACTTCGTCGTAGCCGTACTCGTCAGCGCAGACCCGTGTCGCGTGTGCTAAGCTACTCGGGTCCGCGCCGCCGAGCTGCACGACCACTGGGTGCTGTGTGGAGTCGTAAGGGAGCACAGCGTCTGCGTTGTGCCTAACAGCGTCAGCGTGTATCATCTCTGTCCAAAGCACGGCACGCCGCGACAGCAGCCGGCACAGGTGTCTGAAATGCCGGTCTGTGATGGCGAGCATGGGCGCGACGTGCAGACAGCCATCAGTGACATGCGGCATGCGAGGGGGCGACGCTATCGCACACGTTGGCATTCCAGACAAGTGTCATCATCATGAGCTACGGGCGATCGCACCAGCTTCCCACGCGCCCACATCCTGGGCATAAGTCAGCGCCATCTGCTTCTGTGGCACTCCTTGTGTGAACACCTCTACAGGGATATCTACCCCTGCACCCGTTCCGCCCACACTCGCCTGTATAACATCGCGGATGACAGCCGCGCACTCGGTTGGCGTCTGAGACGCGTAGCCAACAGGTGGTCGAAAGGGCGCCGCAGGGGTGTGCGAGCCTTGCCTTGCAGACGCGGCAGCAGCGAACTCGGTGGTCACCACGCCCGGCATGATAGTTGTGATGCGCACATCCCCATGCCCCGATGTGGCCAGATCTACTCGAGCATTGCTAGTCAGGCTGTTCAGCGCAGCCTTGGAGGCGGAATAGATGCTTCGAATCGATGCAGCTGGTACCTTCGCCAAGAAGGACGACACGTTGATGATGTGACCACCGCCGGGACGTGACGTCATGTGTGCAGCTGCGCACTGCATGCCCCATAGCGCAGACTTGAGGTTGACCGCCAGGGTGTCGTCAACCAGTTGCTCGTCTAATTCCAGAGTGGGGCACGTACAGCCTGCGCCAGCGTTATTGACAAACACGTGCACGTCGCCAAACGTGTCCAGCGCAGCACTCAATACGCGTTGCACGTCAGCTTTGTGGCGCACGTCAGCCACGACAGCAACTGCTGGTGAACCAAGGTGCTCGCAAGCCGCACGGACTTCATCTAGCTCTGCTTTGCGTCGCGCTGCGAGAACCAACGCGTACTGCGGGGTTGTCAACGCGGCCAGCTGGCGAGCAAGCTCAGCGCCGATGCCTGCAGACGCGCCAGTGACAACAACCACACGGCGCTGAGACTTGCTGGCGTCAGCCATGACAGCAGACACGGTGCGCAGACGTGTGGTGGCGGAGAAGATGCGTGGGGAAGGACGGCTTCGGACGAGAGTGCGGGCCAAAGACGACTGCATCAGCGAGGGTGCCCCAAATTGTGACGGCAGCGACGCAATGCTCATCGATTGCGAGGCGGAGCGGTGATTTTTCTATAGCATGCGGACGCCGGCACTCGCGAGCGCAGTGACAACGTCCCCATGCCTCTGCTGGCTTGCGGCAATGCACTGCACCAGCGTTTTCACGCTCGCGCCCGCCTCTCCGCCAGCTTTATGCACAGCCAGCAACGGCTTGCTGCGCGAATCACCAACATCTCCATTGCTGCCTGCATGCTGTGCCTGCTCGCACCAACAACAGCTGACTAAAGCCTGCATCAACGCTTCTTCCTCTCTTGTCGGGTCCACCAGCACGTGACCTTTATACAAGCCACAGGACACACCCGCCGGCACACGCCGCAAAGCAAGCTGGCGCGCATCACATGCCATGGGCGCTGCAGCTTCGCCTTCTACTTTATCAACTGCCTGCAATCTGCCGTTCGTTGCCAGCTGCAACGCAGGCAAATTTGTCGTCCCTAATGCGCCCAACGCAGCTAGCAGAGCGACGTCAAGCACGCATCCGTCGTCGTGAAGGACATGCGCATCGACACAGAGACGCCAGCAGGCTGCGTGTGGCGTTATGCACAGCGCGTCCAAGTCAACGACGTGTGCAGATGCAAGCAGCTGCGCGAAACGGTGACTCAAGTCCAGCACTGCGTCGCTCGGCCTGCGCGTGCGGTCACGAGTCAGGACACAGTGCCGGCCAACGTGACTCTGAGACGCCGCGCATGCGCACCTTCCGGGCCTCAAGTCCGGGTTGCACAACGCCGGCATCTCTAGTGTCACATGCAGCTGTCCGCGCGTCGGTTCCTCCAGCGTCGGCGGGGCGATGAGGGCTTTGACGCCAACTAACACTGCTGTGCGTCCAGCTTTGGCCAAGCACGACCCTTCTGCGTTAGACACCGCTGAGGGGGTGACACTATGACGGGAGAGTGTCGCAAGTGCGTGGTGTCAGCTCTGGAGGACGACAAGCGGAAGATGAAAAGAGTTGGATGCGCACCTCAAGGTGCGAGCTCTGTTCAGCGGCCGCCCATCACTGCGGACGTCCTGTGCGAGGAATTTCTGGAGGTACTCGTGTGGGTAGATGAGCTTGAATGCCTCCGGCTCAATGCCGGTTGCGTCCATCGCTCTATGGACAGATAGCCCCAGGGCCTGGCGAAGGACACGCAGACACTGCCACGCAAGATTGCATGCTTTGATAGCGCGGATTCCTCCTTTCAATAGGCGTGTCCACTTCTGTAGGGAGGCTGCGCTTGACCAGCGCGTCCATAATTTGAAGCATCAGCCGGCCGGCCTTGCTGCCACACCTTCGTTGGTGAAGTCCCTGTGCTGTGCACGTATGTGTTCGCATACGGCTGCTGCTGCTGTGACGCGTACGGTCCTGCCGCACCACTGCTACCCCCGCTCGGCCGGCGCTGCAGGCCAGCCTGTTGGTACTCACGTGACGCTGTCGCCGGCGCTGGTGGCGGTGCAGCAGCTATCTGTGCAGGCGCTGCTGCTCCGTTGGACGCCCGTGTTGGGTACGCGTAAGGATCATGATCAGCCGCTGCCTGAGCTGCTGCTTGCGCCGCCCCGACAGCGACAGTCTTGGCAGCCTCTTTCTCACGCATGCGTCTGCGCAACTCGCGCTTGCGCTTCACAATCTCGGCGTACAGCTTATCCCGGTACTCCTCAATGCCAGCCTTGAGATTGCAATCCAATGGAATAGCGATCACGCGGTCACAAGCCGGCTCGGTGGCCGGCGAATGGAACTGGCTCACATACGGGTGGCGTAGCGCCTCCGCGGCTGTGATGCGCTGAGCAGGACTAAAGTGAAGCAGCTGGTGCAATAAGTCGATGGCATCCGGCGGCGCACCCGGGAACATCTGGCGGAGTGGTCGGCGTGGCTGCTGTGGTGGTAATTCAGGCAAGCTGTTCAGCATCTCAGCTGCGTATGGGCTGTCACATGCTGCCAGCTCTGCAGGGCCAGGTGCGCCGGTGACGTCCAAGATGCGCTCTATTTGATCAAGCGTGCTCTTCCCCGGAAACATGGGCCGCCCGGCAAGCAGCTCTGCCAAAATGCAGCCCGCCGACCACATGTCCACCCCAAATGTGTAATTTGTGCTGCCTAGCAGAATCTCAGGCGCGCGGTACCAGCGCGTCGCAACGTAGTCTGTCAACACTATGCCCCCATTGGCGTGCGAGCTGCCAGCGCCGCTGCCATCAGGTGTGCGGTCTTCCGGCGCCAAGCTACGCGCTAGTCCAAAATCAGCCACTTTGACTTGGCACTCTGCGTTGAGCAACAGATTGCTGGGCTTGATGTCGCGATGCAGCAGCTCGCCAGAGTGCATGTACTTGAGTGCACGGAACAGCTGCCACATGATGTAGCGGCAGTGCACCGGCTCTAGGATGCCCGCCCGGATGACGGCATGCAAGTCCGTTTCCATGAACTCGAACACCAGGTAAATGTCCTGGTTGTTGTCAGCCTTGAGCACGTTCAGCAGCCTGATTGTTTGGGGAGCAAAGTATCCACAGATGGCAGCTCCTGCGTCAGGGTCGTGTGGCTTGTCTAGATGACAGCGAGGACGCGCCGTATGATGTTTTCGTGGTCGTTCAACTCTTGCAAGAACATGATCTCCCGAAAAGTGCGCTGAAACGACCACCACGGCGCGTCAGAAACACATGATCACACGTAACAGCTCAACCACGTCCTGACGCGCGCAGCCGTACACCGCTAAACACGCAGCGAAGACGCGGTCAGACTGCTCTCCCAGTCCGCACTTAGTGAGTGCCAAGGACAACGCCGCCTGCCGCGACGCGACGCGACACACAGCTCGCGGCCTCGACGCGTGCACACAAGCAGTGAGCGCTGAGCGCGCGTATCAGGCCAGTTCAGCTCTCCCCAGCGCAGGTCAAGCATCCGAGTCCGACACAGAGGAGTGCAGGTGCTGTCGCTGTCAACACACGCACTCACCTGCGCGTCTGTCGGGTTCTGGAACGCGTCATAGATCTTCTTCAACGCGACGGTGTCGCCAGACCGCTGGTCAAGAGCTTTCCACACGATGCCATACGCCTAAAAGAGTGGAGGAGGACAAGACCAGCACCGACGTGACTTTGCCTCGACGAGCGTGGAGATAGACGCAGGCAGCCCCCAGCGCGTGGCGGCGCTGTTTGACACGCACCCCTTTGCCGAGCTTGGACTGCACGTTGTATTTCCGCAACACGTGCGTGTCTACGTCGTCTGACATCTACTCAAACCTCCCTGCGGCCCAGGCGCAGCGACCTGCGAGCGCCCGGAGGCACGGGCTGTACTGCTCTTGGTCTCAGCACTGGCGCAGGGACTCACACACACACAGAGCGAGAAGGGTGGAGAGAGAGAGAGGCGCTGAGAGAGGCCACAAGTTTTTGCGGAGGGCACTTGTGAGTGTGCGCAGGGGGTAAAATTTGAGCGCATGCGCGTCT
>Ga0164297_10001657_pt1 | contig 23232 bp, 16 predicted proteins | sample GEODES058metaG_FD_113539 | JGI IMG/M metagenome (GOLD analysis project Ga0164297, IMG submission 113539) | Dystrophic lake water microbial communities from Trout Bog Lake, Wisconsin, USA - GEODES058 metaG | ecosystem: Environmental > Aquatic > Freshwater > Lake | place: USA: Trout Bog Lake... | reverse complement strand
GCGAGTGAAGCGAGGTGACTTTTTCGCTTTTGATCGTCATCATCTCGCATATTTAAACTTAATTGAAAAAGTTAATTGCGCATATTGCTCATATGCAAATGGTGTGATTGCCTATGCAATGGAAGTTGGCTCTTTAACGGAAGCACGATGGTGCCCGATTAAACATGCGCGACGCATGCAAAAGACACATGCACGCTATAAAAATTTTTCAGATTATGGTGATGTCGATGACTATAAAAAAAGTTTAGATAATGCGCATATTGAATAGATGTCATCTGCGCAAATGATTCAAGCTTTAAATTGAATATAAATATCAATAACAAGATATTTATAATATAAAGTTCTCAGCTTTTCAGAGCATACATATCAGATTAGTTTGAATGCATAATAAATTATAAAATAGTTTAAATATTATAATTTAACTATTTTAAACATTATAAAACATTTATTAGATTGGGGTTTCTACCTCAACAAAACGATAGCCGACGCTTGGCTCCGTCATGATCAACCGCGGCGAATTTGGATCGGGTTCAATTTTTGAACGTAATTGAGCAATAAAAACACGAAGATATTGGATATCTTCGGTATGGGCAGGCCCCCATAAAGAGGATAATATTTGACGATGTGTTAAAACTCGACCTGTATGTGTTATCAGCAAAAGTAATAAATCATATTCTTTAGGTGTTAACTTTATAATTTGGTTATTCAAACTTACCAATCGTTTCTCGATATCTACTTTAAAATTTCCAATTTTGACAGATCGGAGATCTTTATTATTGGTCGTTCTATGCCGTAACGCAGTACGAATGCGGGCTAATAATTCTCCAATTTTGAATGGCTTTTCAATATAATCATCGGCGCCACGATCTAAAGCATCAATTTTTTCAATTTCTAAACCTCGAGCAGATACAACAATAATAGGTATGTCTGTTATTTTTCTAATTTCAGAAATGACACTCTTACCATCGATGTCTGGAAGACCTAAATCGAGCAAAATTAAATCCGGAGATAAATTAAAAGCATCTTTAATTGCTGCTTTTCCAGTAGCAACAGAAAGAACATCATAGCCAACTGAGGTTAAGGCAACCTTCAAAAAATGTTGAATCTGAGGCTCGTCATCAGCAACCAAAATTCGCTTCGATCTCATAATCTCTCCCATTTATTGTTAAAGATTAGCAATAGGAATTTTGACGATGAGGCGGGTTCCTCTGCGGCGTATAGCTGGGCTCTGAGCTTCTATGGTACCTTCCATAGCTTCGATGAGTCCTTTACAAATTGATAGGCCCAATCCTGTTCCGGCAAGACGCCCATCATATTTTCCTCCGCGATAGAATTTATCAAAAATGAATTTTAAATCTGAAGATTTGATACCATTACCTTCATCCGTGACGCTTATCAAAACATATTTGCCATCATCACGTGCGTGAATGATTATATCGCTGCCTTGGCCATATTTATGTGCATTGTCGATCAAATTGAATAAAACTTGCTCTAATAATTGGCCATCACCTCTAATAAATGAGATGGTCGAAGCCAGATTAAGTTTAATAATATCCTTTGAAAAAACTCGATGAGCGCGCGCAATAACTGAGTGAATAATGTCTCTCACGTCAATTAAATCATGTTTAACTTTTAGCGCACCGGATTCAATTCGTGACATATCCAGTAAATTAGAAATAAAGCCTGATAGTCGAGCAGCTTCTTGCTCAATTGATGCTAAAAGTTCGTCTTTATTAGATTCATTCAAATTTTGTCCAAGTTCGCGAAGACTAGATGCGGCACCTGTAATTGATGCTAAGGGTGTTCTTAAATCATGAGACAGAGACGTTAAGAGAGCATTGCGTATAACCTCATTTTGCTCTAATTCCACAGCCTTCAATGCTTCCTTTTCAAGCAGAGCGCGATCAAGACTTGTTGCTGTTAGTTCAAGTATTGCTTCAATATTTCGTCGAGTCTCAGGGCTAATGAGGGTTAGATCATTGTTCGGATAATATCCTGCCACTCCAATTGTGCCGCGAGGGGTGATGAGTGGAATAAAATAAAATTTAACATCCGGTAGTGTGTTTGTGCGGCATCCAGCAACTTCGCTTTTTTCAAAGGCCCAACGGGCCGCCATGCGCTCTGAGGTATCAAGTTCAATTTCAGGCGGCCATATAATGATCGTCTCTAAGTGGCCGTCGATCGGCCTTAGCATGACTGATTTTCCGGTTACTATTTTTTGTAATTCAGCAGCCGCAACCCATAAAATATCATCCGGCTTTCGCGCATCCGATAATTTCCGTGAAAAATTGTATAGATTTTCAATTTGTCTTGCCCGCTTTGTTGCAGATTCTGATTGATCCTTCACGCGACCTGCAAGTGAACCCGTAAAAAAAGCAACACATAAGAAAATTAAAAGAGCAAATAATTCATGAGGTTCAGCAATTGTGAACGAATAAATTGGTTCAATAAAGAAAAAATTATAACTTAAGAAAGAAAGCGCAGAAGCTATTAGTGCCGATCGCGTCCCAAATTTTATTGCACAAAATAAAACTGCACTTAGAAAAATCATTGATAAATTTGGCAGTTTTATAAAATGAGTAATGAGTTCACCAGCAAGAACAGCACATGCGACTAAGAAAATAGCAAATCCAATTTCTTTTAAATTGATATTAAGCTTTTTTGAAATTACTTTAAAATTGATAAACGTAAAATCAGGATCGTAGTCTAGAGGAATAATATTGACCGTAATATCTTTTGCATGGTCAATAGCATGTTCAGCAAAAGAGCGATTAAATATTCTTGATAAAAATGGCTTATGTACTTTTCCTATTAAAATTTGCGTTGCATTTTCACTATAAACTAAATTAAAGAGATCATTAATGTAATCTTGGCTTATTAATCGCCTTGTTTCCGCTCCAAGCCGAGAAGCTAATTGAAGTAGATCATTAATTTTACTTTCTTTATTTAAATCAATGTCCAGATCATTATGTAATCTAAAATTCACAACAATCCAACTCGCATTTAATGCCAATGCGAGTTGACATGCTTTTCTTATCAATGCTTCTGATGACGGCAACTCATTAATGCAAACTATTAATTTTTCAGAGAGATTGACTGTTCCATTTATTGCCTTTTGTTTAATAAAATTTATAATTTCACTATCTACGCGGTCAGCAGTTCGTCGAAGAGCTAATTCACGAAGAGCTGTTAAATTTTTAATTGTAAAAAAATTATCAATGGCTCGCCGAGCAGTTTCGGCCATATATATTTTGCCAGATTTTAGACGCTCAATTAGTTCAACTGGCGGAATATCGACCAAGACTATTTGAGTTGCATTTTGAATAATTGTATCTGGAACTGTCTCTCGAACTATAATACCAGTGACCTTAGTGACAACGTCGGCTAGACTTTCGAGATGTTGGATATTAACTGCGGTCCACACATGAATGCCAGCATCTAATAATTCCTGAACATCCTGCCATCTTTTGGGATGTCGGCAACCAGATGAATTTGTATGAGCTAATTCATCAACAATGATAAGTCTGGGGTGACGTTGCAAAGCTGCGTCAATGTCGAATTCTTCATATTCTTTTTCAAGATATTTATTTTTTTTCCGTGGAATAATTTCGAGACCATCAATAAGGGCTAAAGTTTCTTTGCGATTATGTGTTTCTACAAGACCAATGACAACATCAACGCCTTCAGACTTAAGACGATGAGCTCCTTCTAGCATTGCGTAAGTCTTACCAACACCAGGGGCGGCACCAAGAAAAACTTTTAGTTCTCCCTTTTGCTGATTATGCGTCAGCGTAAGTAAAGCATCAGGATCTGGTCTGCGGTTATGGGGTGAAATCATAATATAAGAATATCATCACTTATGGCTTATATGATCAAGTTCTATATTAAGTGTCAGCACATTGATATGAGGTTCACCTATTACGCCTAAAATGCGGCCCTCTATATGATCTTCAACTAATTTCTGAAGCTTATCTTCTGCTATGTTGCGAGCTATTGAAACGCGCTTAACTTGGGATAATGCATAATTGGGAGAAATATCTGGATCTAATCCTGAAGCAGATGTCGTAACCTCATCGCTACTAATCTTGTCCTCTGATTGCCGTCCTTTTATTAATACATTAATACGATCAATCAGTACTTTCGAAGTCGGGCCTAAATTAGAGCCGGATGAGTTTGTGGCATTATATGGCGCATCAATTGTTTTCGTGGAATCATTAGGGTCTGGCATTGAAGTTGCTGATGGACGGCCATGAAAATAAAGATCAGATATAAAGCTTTGTCCTATCAGATAAGATCCGACATTCGAATCATCTAATTTAATTACACTACCATTTGCATGCCTTGAAAAGAATAATTGCGCTATTGCTGTCACACTTAATGGGTAAACACAGCCTAGAATAATGGTGTAGAAAGTAAGGATCACAAGACTTGGGCGGATAAATTTTATCATGTCGGCCTCACACAAAGTGTAGTGATGTAATTATAATATCAATGATCTTAATGCCTGCAAATGGCATAATGAGGCCACCGAGACCATAGATGAGTAGATTACGACGTAATAGTGCTGAGGCACCTACTGGCCTATAACTGACGCCTTTTAATGCTAGGGGTATTAGGGCAATGATAATAAGAGCATTAAAAATTACGGCAGATAATATTGCCGATTGGGGCGACACAAGATGCATAATATTAAGGCTATCAAGTTCTGGATAAGTAACAATAAATAATGCAGGTAAAATTGCAAAATATTTTGCAACATCATTGGCGATTGAAAATGTAGTAAGTGAGCCTCGCGTCATCAATAATTGTTTGCCTATTTGCACAATCTCAATCAATTTTGTTGGATTTGAATCGAGATCAACCATGTTTCCTGCTTCACGCGCTGCTTGCGTACCGCTCTGCATGGCAACGCCAACATCCGCTTGTGCCAATGCAGGAGCATCATTTGTTCCATCTCCGCACATTGCGATCAAACGGCTGCCCTCTTGCTCTTTTCGAATATAGGCTAATTTATCTTCTGGTGTAGCCTCGGCAATAAATCCATCAACTCCTGCCTCTGATGCAATGGCAGCGGCAGTGACGGGATTATCACCTGTCACCATAATTGTTTTGATCCCCATACTTCTTAAAGCTGCAAATCTCTCCTTAATATCAGGTTTAACAACATCCTTGAGATGAACAACTCCCAGCAACATACCATTTTCAGCAACGCCTAAAGGTGTTCCTCCAGTTTGTGCAATTTTGTCAACAGCCTGACTGAATTCTGTAGGAGCTTCATTTTTAGTTATGCCGCAATATCTTAGTACTGCATCTATTGCCCCTTTTCTTATGGATCTCTGGCCTATATCAATGCCAGACATACGGGTTTGTGCCGCAAATGGAATATTCACAATAGTATTGGGATCTAAACTCAAATTTGTAAAATCATATAAAGACTGAGAAAGATTAATAATAGATCTGCCTTCAGGAGTTTCATCTGATAGGCTTGATAAATAGACGGCTTCAACAAGTTCTTTATGGCTAATTTGGCCAATGTTAATAAATTCACTTGCCATACGATTTCCAAAAGTAATTGTTCCTGTTTTATCTAACAATAATGTATTCACATCTCCTGCCGCCTCAACGGCTCTTCCAGATGTCGCAATAACATTGAAACGGATGAGCCGATCCATGCCGGCGATACCAATTGCGGATAGCAATCCACCAATCGTAGTTGGAATTAGAGTTACGAGTAAAGCGACCAACACAACCACTGATAATTGTGTGCCTGAATATGCTGCTAGTCCCCATAAGGTTACAACTGCAATTAAAAATATCAGTGTCATGCCGGATAGTAGAACGGATAGCGCTAGTTCATTCGGCGTTTTTTGACGCTCCGCGCCTTCAACTAAAGCGATCATGCGGTCAATAAAGGTTGCCCCTGGTTCTGATGTGATTTTTACTTTTATCCAGTCGGATAAAACAGTTGTGCCACCAGTAACGGCGGAACGATCGCCACCAGATTCTCTAATAACTGGTGCGGATTCACCTGTAATTGCTGCTTCATTAACAGCCGCAACACCTTCGATAATTTCACCATCAAGAGGTATAAGATCGCCCGCCTCGACGAGAACAACATCACCAATTTTTAATTCGAGCGCATTGATGCTATCGCATGGCCCATCAAGATTATCTGGGTGCCTATATCGTTTGCTCTGAACATCAGTGCGAGATTGACGTAAACTTTCAGCTTGCGCTTTACCTCTGCCCTCTGCAACAGCTTCAGCAAATGTTGCGAATAATACAGTGAACCACAGCCAGGCAGCTATTTGACCGCTGAAAGAATTAGCAACTTTAGATGTAAGTAATTCTTTTAACCAGATGAAACTCACGAGGATAGCTACAATCTCCGTTACAAACATCACTGGGTTTGAAAATAAAACTTGAGGATTTAGCTTTTTGAAAGCTTCGATCGCTGCTGGATATAAAATGGATACATCAAGAAGGGCAAGTGATCCGCGTGTTCTTTTTATCATGATACATTTCCTCAGTATGTATGACCTGCAAGCATAAGAACATGCTCAACGATTGGACCCAATGCGAGGGAAGGGAAGAACTGCAATCCGCCCAAAATTAAAATAACCCCGATCATGAGCCCAACAAATAAGGGTGTATCAGTTGGGAAAGTTCCAGCTGTAACAGGCAATTTTGATTTGGAGACCAATGAACCAGCAATCGCCATGACAGGTAAAACATAGCCAAATCTTCCCAAAATCATCGAAATACCTAATGTCGTATTATACCAGAGGGTATTTGCATTAAGTCCTGCAAATGCAGATCCATTATTTCCTGCTGCAGATGTGTATGCATATAAAATCTCACTAAGACCGTGGGGGCCATTATTTCCAAGACTTGATAAATCATCGGGTAATAAAGCTGCAATGGATGAAAATCCTAAAATAACCATAGGCAGTATTAATACAGCCAACATGGCAAGTTTAATTTCACGTGCTTCAATTTTTTTACCTAAAAATTCTGGCGTACGACCAACCATGAGGCCAGCAATAAATACGGCTAATAATGCAAAAATCAAAATGCCATAGAGACCCGAACCCACACCCCCTGGTAAAACCTCGCCTAAGTGAATTAAAAACATTGGCATAAAGCCGGCCATTGGCATGAGCGAGTCATGCATAGTGTTGACCGCCCCGCACGACAGACCAGTCGTGACGACGACAAATAATGCTGATAGAGCTTGCCCAAATCTCAGCTCTTTGCCCTCCATATTTCCCAAGGAGGGGTCTACACCTAAACTTGTGATGAGAGGATTACCTGCAGACTCGAAATAATAAACACATAAAACAGCTGCCATTAGTAATATTGCCATTACTGCTAACAAGGTCCAACCTTGCCGCTCTGAACCAACGAGCCTTCCAAATGTGATGGGTAAAGCGCAGGGAATAACGAGCATTGCCCAAATTGAAATTATATTTGAAATAGCATTCGGGTTCTCAAATGGATGAGCAGAGTTAGCATTAAAGAAGCCTCCCCCATTTGTTCCAATTTGTTTAATTGCTTCTTGGGAAGCGATAGGGCCTATTGCAATGGTCTGCTTAATACCTTCCAATGTTGTAATATCTAATGATGCTGATAGGGTCTGAGGAACGCCAAGCGCAACAAATATAATAGCAACTATTGCCGATAGAGGTAAAAGCACATAAAGAGTAGCGCGCGTTAGATCGACCCAGAAGTTACCTAAATTTGTACTTTCTGAACGGCTGAAAGATCTTGTTACTGCAAGTGCTAAAGCGATACCAGTTGCTGCAGAAAGAAAATTATGAACTGTCAATCCCACCATTTGTGAAAAATGACTCATCGTTGTTTCGCCACTATAGGCTTGCCAGTCAGTATTAGTTAAAAAAGAAATTGATGTATTAAACGCAAGATCTGGTGTTAAATTATCAAATCCCTGAGGATTGAGTGGTAAAATTGATTGTGTGCGTAATATGAGATAAAGGCTTACAAAGCCTACACCGGAAAATATCAGCATTGATAGAGTATAGCCGAGCCACGACTGCTCATGTGTTTCATTGATCCCAGCAGCGCGGTAAATTGTTCGTTCAAGCGGATAAATATATTTATTTAACGAAATGCGTTTTCCATCAAATACGTCGGCCATATATAATCCAAGTGGGCGAATACATAGCGCCACGAGTGCAAAGACAAGTCCTATTTGGAACCAACCATTTATTGTCATACTACACTCCGTTGATATTAAAAGCGCTCAGGCCATAACAAGGTAATGACGAGGTAAATACATAAAAACAGGGTTGTGATGAGACCTAAAATAGGCTCAAACATAATAGCTCTCCTAAATTTTGCTTAATCCCATTGCATAAAGATAGAGTAAGACAATGAAGCCAATTCCAAGGCTTATAAAGAAAACATCCGCCATTGATCACTCCTCTGTTAACTGAGATGCTAGGGAGTGCAGTATAAGTTTTCTATTCAAGTTTTTAGGTTCAATATAAAGATTTCATAAAGATAGGCCATTGATAAACATGGCAATTATTCATCAGTATGGAATGTCTGTGCGTCCAGAATTCACAAAATTAAGGAAATACATTGCCTGCAAAAGAGCTAGAGATATCTTATGAAAGTCACTGACCTAAAAATCTAAAACATATTATGAGCACTCTTTCTGTGAGTGAAAGAGTTCTAAAAATGACGGGTATAAGGCTTATAGCTACATCTTGTTTTATGAAGCCGTCCAAATCATTTCTTGGCTAGCTAAGAACTCTTCTTATGATCAATGTTATTTGAATTGCTGTACGGCAGATCTAAAAGAGTAAAAGCTTATTAAGTCACCTATTTTGGATATTTGATGTGTATATTAAAACCCAACACAGGGTTTTGGTTTAGCTCTCCGAGGCCGATATTAATATAAATTAGTGCAAAGAGGCTAAGGCATTGCCCTCCCAAAAAAACTCAGGCTTGTCTGAGAGTCGAAACGCTCTTCATTGAATCGAAACTATCTCAGGGCGCCTAAAAACCAGAATCTCAGGAAAATCAAAATGCGACACCAGAGACAAATAGTTCCTCAAAGTCCCGTAAAGGGGCTTTAAGCGATAAAACCTTACAACGGGGAATGAAGGGAAGTTGCTGGAGCGAAGATGCGGAATCGAACCCGAAAGCCCGCTGGGCGGCGGGCGTCGCTTAACAAAGCCGAGGGATCCAGAGCGGAAGAGTGGAGTGAAGATGCGGAATCGAACCCGAAAGCCCGCTGGGCGGTGGGCGTCGCTTAACAAAGCCGAGGGGTCCAGAGCGGAAGAGTGGAGTGAAGATGCGGAATCGAACCCGAAAGCCCGCTGGGCGGCGGGCGTCGCTTAACAAAGCCGAGGGGTCCAGAGTGGAAGAGTGGAGCGGGTGAAGGGAATCGAACCCTCGTATGCAGCTTGGGAAGCTGCCGTTCTACCATTGAACTACACCCGCATGACGCCTCTGAGATTAAGCATGGAGGCTGACGCTTTTCAATCTCTATTATGCCACAGAGATTATCACACTTTTGGCATTTTGAAATGTTTGGAGAGTTTAAGCCCTTGCGCCTGATAATTTGACTTGAGATCAGCACCATAAAGCTGGGCGGGCAATTCGGCCATGCGCTCATAAACGAGGCGACCGACAATCTGCCCATCTTCCAAAATAAAAGGCACATCATGTGAGCGCACTTCCAAGACCGCTCGTGCGCCTTCGCCGCCCGCTTCAGACGCGCCAAAACCCGGATCAAAAAAGCCTGCGTAATGAACGCGAAATTCACCGACTAATGGGTCATAAGGCGTCATTTCAGCGGCATAATGGGGAGGTACGCGCACGGCTTCTTTGGAGGCAAGAATATAAAACTCGCCGGGATCAAGCACGAGCTCGCGCCGTTCATTCACGCTAATGGGCTCCCAGAAATCATGTGCTTCATGCGCGCCCACTTTATCAACATCAATCAGGCCTGTGTGCCGCTTGGCTCTAAAGCCAACAATATTATTGGCACCAAAGCCCGACAGATCAATGGAGACCGCAACACCGCCGCTGATATTGGGCTCAGAGGAGGTGACGAGCGTCTCGCTTTTATGGAGCGCGAGATGGCCTTCATCATCCAATTTTGTATGCCCGTGGCGAAACCGAATTTGCGATAAACGTGAGCCAGCGCGCGCTAAAATTGGGAAGGTACGAGGTGAGATTTCGGCATAGAGTGGGCCGCAATAGCCCGCTTCAATTTGATCAAAAGCGTGCGCACCATCGCTGATGACGCGTGTGAATACATCAATGCGACCCGTTGAGCTCTTTGGATTGGCAGAGGCCGACAAATGTGGCGGCAGCGCCAGACTTTCCATGAGTTCAACTATATAAACACAATTGGTTTCAAGCACGGCACCTTGGGTTAGATCAATTTCATGCAAGGCAAGCCGATCAATGCTTGCGCGTGCCGTACGTGAGGGGCCGGGTAAAAAAGAGGCGCGCATACGCCAAGCCCGATGGCCCAAGCGTAAATCGAGCGAGGCAGGTTGGATTTGACCAGCAGCGAAGGGAGCGCTGTGTTTGATATGTCCTGCGTGAGCCAAAGCGTCAATCTGGGCCGCAGATAAAATACCTGAACCGGTAAGAAAGGGGGGTGACGAAGGGCTATGGGCCATGGCCGCAGATTCCTGAAGCGAAGCAAACATCATCCAGCCTCGACCTGAGCCGGATTTACATGTCAGGCTCTAACCTATCACTGCGTTGACGCCAAGGTGTAGGACCGATAAAGTTTACGTCATCCCGTGGTCATTTGAGCCGGTCGGCTTGCCGCCACGTTAAACAAGGGGCTAAAAGGCCGTGGCCATGCTTTTGGCCCCAGTTTTCATGCTCCAGACTTGGCAATTGTGATGAGCAATTGTGTGACCTTATAAATGGCGCTTAGGCGTCCATGACTTACAAAAGCGCTGAGCGCTTGGAGATTAATATGGCTGCTTCATCCTCTTCCTCCACACGTAAGCGCCCTTTGCGCCCTGCCAGCCAGCTTGTCCATGGTGGTACATTGCGTTCGCAATTTGGTGAGACATCTGAAGCCATGTTTTTAACCCAAGGCTTTGTCTACGAAACCATGGAGGCGGCGGAAGCGCGGTTCACGGGCGAAGATCCTGGCTTCATCTATGGGCGGTTTTCAAACCCCACTGTGAGAATGTTTGAAACCCGTATGGCTTTGCTGGAAGGGGCGGAAGATGCGCGCGCCACAGCGACCGGCATGGCGGCGGTGACAGCCGCACTTATGGGCCAAGTGCGGGCGGGGGATCATATTGTCGCGGCAAAAGCTTTATTTGGTTCATGCCGTTATGTCGTTGAAGATTTGCTGCCGCGTTTTGGTGTGGCGTGCACATTGGTTGATGGGGCCGATCTCAATCAATGGCGTGCGGCTATGCGTCCAAACACAAAAACCACTTTTATTGAAACGCCAGCCAATCCCACATTGGATGTTTATGACATCGCAGCGATTGCGGATATTGCCCATAAAGGGGGGGCAACATTGGTCGTTGATAATGTCTTTGCTACCCCTATATTGCAAAAGCCTTTGCAACTCGGTGCGGATTGCGTTGTTTATTCCACCACGAAACATGTGGATGGGCAGGGCCGTTGTTTAGGCGGTGTGATTTTGGCATCTGAAGCTTTTATTCAAGAGCATGTGCATAATTTCTTGCGCCAGACAGGCCCAGCTATGTCGCCTTTCAACGCATGGGTCATGCTCAAGGGGCTTGAGACATTGGCCTTGCGCGTTCACCATCAGCAGGCCTCGGCAGCGCGTATTGCTGATCACCTTGCTGGCAAAAAGGGCATTCAACGCGTGATCTACTGCGGGCGAGATGATCATCCTCAAAGCGCATTGATTAAAAAACAAATGTCGGGTGGCAGCACCTTGATATGTTTTGACGTGGAGGGTGGCAAGGCCGGTGCATTTGCCTTTTCAAATGCTTTGGAAGTGATTTCTATTTCCAATAATTTGGGAGATGCCAAGAGCTTAATCACTCATCCCGCCACCACCACCCACCAACGTCTGAGCGCGCAAGATCGTGCGGAATTGGGCATTGTGGACGGCACCTTGCGTTTGTCCGTGGGATTAGAGGATTGTGCTGATCTTATTGATGATATTGATGCTGGTCTTGAGGCGTTGCGGCGCTCTTTGTAAGGGGGTGCCGTCTTGCCTTTAGAAGAAGGCGTTATATATGCAGTCATGATTGGACTTTTTGGGTCAATCAGTTAGGCTTGCGTCATGTATAAAGCTATTACACGCGATATCAGTGTTATCGTCTCACCGGAATTTTTGCCAGATCATTCCGATGCTGATGCCATGCATTTTGTTTGGGCTTATACAGTTGAGATCACTAATCTCTCACACGAGCAAGTGCAATTGATTGCTCGGCGCTGGATCATCACAGATGCGCTTGGGCGCGAGCAAATTGTTGAAGGGGCGGGTGTTGTGGGTGAGCAGCCCGTCCTGCAGGCGGGTGAGACTTTTCGCTACACATCAGGATGTCCGCTTTCAACATCATCAGGTATTATGGCGGGTGTTTATCACATGATTGACGCACAAGGGGCTCCCTTTGATGTGGTCATTCCTACCTTTTCGCTTGATCTTCCCACTCAACGTCAGTTTTTGAATTGAGACAGATGATGTCTAGGGCTTCCGATCACATCACCCCATGTCTTAATCATGCCGTCTCAATTCTTGAGCGGCTTGTGTCTTTCGACACGGAGAGTTCAAAATCCAATCACGCTTTGATGGATTACGTCTGCGCGTTTTTTGATGCGCGCGCCATTTCTTATGTCTGCGCGCCTAATGAGGACGGCACTAAACGCGCGCTCTTTGCCACTCTCGGCCCTCAGCGTGATGGCGGTGTTCTCTTATCTGCGCATAGTGATGTCGTGCCGGTATTAGGACAAAATTGGAGCTCTGATCCATTTGTGTTGCGCAGGGATGGTGGCCGGCTTTATGGGCGCGGGGCCTGTGATATGAAAGGCTTTGCTGCGCTTGTGATGGCCTTGTTTGATCATTGCGCCTCATGGTCATTCACAACGCCGCTGCATTTTCTGTTGAGTTATGATGAAGAGACGACCTGTTTAGGGCCGGTTGATCTTATCAAGCGTTTTGGAGTTGATTTGCCCCGTCCCGCCGCTGTTATTGTGGGTGAGCCCACTTTGATGGATGTGGCTGATACACAAAAAGCTATTACCACATATATGACTTGTGTCAGGGGTCATGAAGCTCATTCCTCACAACCTGCTTTGGGAATTAATGCGATTGAGATTGCATGTGAGCTCGTCAATTTTCTCTACACTCATGCAGCTCACTATGGGCAAGAGCAGGGCGACGCGCGTTTTTCACCACCAACGGCCACTGTGAGCGTAGGGCGTATTGAAGGGGGAGTCGCGCGCAATATTTTGGCGCGTGAGTGTCAGTTTTTATGGGAAGTGCGCAGCCTGCCACATCAAGATCCGCGTGCGGTTGAGCAGGCATTGGCGGCCTATGTGCGAGACATCGTTTTACCGCGTGTGAATAGGGGCGTGGGCACGGCTGAAATCATCACGACATGCGATGTGAATGTGCCGCCACTTTCGCCAGAGCCAGGCTCTCTGGCTGAGCGCCTTGCCCTCAAATATGCGCGCTCTAATCACACAATTGCCGTGTCTTATGCAACGGAGGCTGGGCAGTTCCAGAGGGCAGGCATTCCCGCTGTGGTGTGCGGGCCAGGCTCTATTGCTCAAGCTCACCAGCCCGACGAATATATTGAAATGAGCCAAATGGAGGCTGGTTTAAGCTTTTTACATGCCCTTGCCCATGATATGGCAGACGAAGCAAAGATATAATCAGATGAATCTGGCGATGCGCTGGATGTGATGGGAAATCAAATGACAGATGCTGTTTGGGTTCGGCCAGAACGAGATGTGCGTATTATCAGTGTTGTATCTGCCGCGCATTTTACCAGTCATTTTTTTATGATCGCTTTGCCGCCTTTGTTTCCATTGGTGCGTGATGAATGGAATGTATCCTACACAGAGCTCGGCTCTATTATGGCGATTTTTTTCATCTGCTCTGCATTAGGGCAGGTGGTGTCGGGTTTTGCGGTTGATCGTTTTGGTCCACATATTGTCTTGCCAGTGGGCATGGCGGTTTTGGCCGGCAGTGTGTGTTTGATGGGATTGGCGCCACAATTTTGGATGTTATTGCCTTTGTCTGCCATCGGCGGGTTTGGCAATTCTGTTTATCATCCCGCTGATTATTCTGTGTTGAGCCATCGTATTTCCCCAGAGCGTATTGGACGCGGCTACAGCACGCACACTGTCTGCGGCACAATTGGGTGGGCAGCGCCGCCCGTTACCATGATTGCGCTTGCCGCGCTGATGGGCTGGCACATGGCTTTGGTCAGTGTTGGTCTTGTTGGTTTGATTGCGGCGGCAGCTGTGGCACTCGATCAAGATGATTTGCGCTTGCCGCCTCATGTTCATGCGCCGCGCCAAGATCAGAGTCAGACGAGTGCTTCAGCCCATATTATGAAAGTGATTGTATCACTGCCGGTGCTCATGGCTTTTGTCTTTTTCACACTCCTGTCACTCGCGCTTTCAACAGTGCAATCCTTCATGCCTACCATGTTGCCGCAAGTGCAGGGCGTGACATTGGCTTATGCGTCCACATTCACCACTGTTTATTTTGCTATCAATGCCTGTGGCTCAATGATTGGGGGCTGGATTATTGACCGCTTTCATCGCCTTGATGCGATCATCACCATTGGCATGAGCCTGTCGGCTGCTCTGATGCTGGTGATTGGTTATGTGGTTATGCCCGCGCCATTGCTGATGAGTATGGGAGCTTTGGTGGGCTTGATTGTTGGCATGACCATGCCGTCGCGGGATATGTTGGTGCGTCAAGCCGCACCTGCGGGCTCAACAGGTAAAGTGTTTGGTTTTGTATATTCGGGTTTGGATTTGGGCGCATTACTTGTGCCCGTTTTTGTGGGCCCGATGCTTGATCATAACATGCCTCAACTCCCCTTTGCCTTCATCGCCCTGACTTTGGCTTTAACAATCGTTTCTGCTGTGGTTGTGCGTCGTTCAAGTCTTGTGCGGGCATGATGGGGGACGAAGCTATGGGAGAGTCTGGCGAAGGGGCCATTATTGTTCGCTTGGCGGTGGCTGCTTTTGTGCTGCTTTTTGCAACGGCATGTCTTTTATGGCTTGGTTATGGGCAAAATATATTTGCCGATCTCGTGACTTTTGTCAGGTCATGTTTTTAGGGGAAGTTCGATGACACGACGCATGACATTGCCGTTGATCATGATTGGATTAGGCCTTGCTTTATTTGGTGTGGCCTCATGGCTCACTTGGACAGCTCCGCAACATACGCAAGCCTCTTTGATTGGTGGACCATTTGCCCTGATTGATGAGCAGAATAAGCCGGTAACAGACAAAGCGCTGCAAGGCCGCGTCAGTCTGGTGTTTTTCGGCTATACGCATTGTCCCGATGTCTGCCCCACCACTTTATTTGATTTGTCTCAAGTCCTCGCGCAATTTAAACAAGATGAGCCCGTTCAGGCATTTTTCATCACCATTGATCCCGAGCGTGATACGCCAGCTCTCATGCGCGATTATTTATCTTCTTTTGATCAGCGTATTCATGGCTTGAGTGGCGAGCGCACCGCCATTGATCAGGTTATCAAATCATATCGCGCTTATGCGCGCAAAGTACCAACGCCCGATGGTTCATACACCATGGATCACAGCGCTTTAGTTTATGTGATGGATCAACAAGGTCGCTTTGTAAGCTCGCTCAATCTTGATCTGCCCCCTGAGCAAACTGCGGCGCAAATCAAGCGCTTGCTCTAGAAAAAGCTGATGGGAAAATAGCGCACATAGAGCTCTTTATAAATACCTTTAGCAGCAAGTTGCGCAAGCGCATAATCAAGCGCGCGGCGTAAAGTGATATTGCCCTTTTTGACCGCAATACCCGCCCCTTCGCTAAAATAATGGCTTTCAAGATAAGGGCCAGAGGCAAAGCGGCAGCATTGATGGGCGTCACTTCCTGCAAGCCAGAGCGATGAGCTCACGCCATCGGCAAAGATGATATCAATCTCACCATGTTTGAGCGCGCTATAAAGGGCGTTGAGCGTGTCGAATGTGCGCAATGTGCTGCGCGCGAAATAATTGTGGAGATAGGCTTCATGGGCGCTATGACTGACAACGCCAATGGTCTGCCCTTGCAGACGTTCAGGGGTTAAATCATCAGGGGAAGATGAGGTGCGTACACTAAAACGTGCGGGCGTTTTGTAATAAGGCGCCGTAAAATCAACACGCTCCCGCAGCGCAGGCGTGATCGCCAGTGAGGCGATCACCGCATCGCCTTGGCCCTGATCAAGAGCGGGAATGAGATTGTCCCAACGTCGCGCTTGAATCGTGCAAGGAATTTGTAATTCGGCGCAGATCGCACGCGCCATATCAACATTAAAACCCGTCAATTGCCCATCGCTTTGCGTAAAGCCAAAGGGAGGATAGGTATCATCGGTTATAAAGCGGATCACGCTGAGATTGTTAGTGTTAGGTTTCTCAACGTGATGTTGTGGAGCCCATAGCAAAGGGGCTGTGATCTCATCTGCCAGCGCAGAATGAAGGGCACTGAACATTAAAATAGCCAGTGTGAATCTAGCCAAGCGCATGGGGATGATGTTAGAGATTAAATAGTTTTTAGAGTTCATTTTTACACATTTAATTTGAGCCAGATGTCATGCAGCGGCTTCGCCCTGACAATTTTTCAACATCTCACCCTCATAAGGCGGCTCCCCATTCCTCGCACGCAGGCGTGGCACACGCAAGCAGGTTTGTGCGTCAGCCCCCTTCTGCCGCGCCTCAAAAGGGTGAAAATCCAGAGCATATTCGCGGTGCGCCTTTGCCATTGCCGCTCGAAATCGCGTTTCTAGTCGAGCACAATATCGCGCAATCCCTATTGCAAGACGTGGCGCGTCATGCGCGCTCCCATGGCGTGAGTGCGGATATTGCGCTCATCGCGCTGGGGTATATGTCAGAGATTGATTATTATCAGGCGCTGGCAGCTTATTTGGGCGTTTCCTATGTGGACAATAATATTCGCTTGGCAGTCGAATGTAATGTTGAGGAAGCCATCGCTGCTGGTCTTGCGCCCCTTGAGGGCGGGGGCAGCGCCATGCCCTCTTATATTGTTGCGCCACGTGGTGAGCAGTTGCAAACCCTTCTGCGTTATGGGCGACGAGGGCCGCAATTTATCAGCCGTATTTTTCTAACAGCACCGAGTATTTTTGTGCATTTTTTGCGTGCCCATGGCCATTATTACATTCGTCATCGCGCCTCCTTTGCATTGGGTGAAATGGATGCAAGCCTGAGTGCCGGCACACCAACAACACTTGCGCAGCGTTTTCTAGTCATTCTTGCCTTATCGGCGGCTTTGGCATGTCTTGCGTGGGGTACATTGTCGCGTCTGATATTTTCACTGGGCTTTAGCAGCTTGATGATTTACGCAGCAATTTTGCGTATTTTTGCTGCGGCGGCCAGTCGCGATGAGCGCTCAATTCCAATCAGGCCTATTCCTGAAAATCAATTTCCAACTTATACAATTTTAGTTCCACTTTATCGTGAAGCGTCGGTTGTTGCGCAGCTCATTGAACACTTAGATCGGCTCGATTACCCCCGCTCTAAGCTCGACATAAAATTACTCATTGAGCATGATGATCACGACACCTTAGATGCCATTATGGCGCTTAATCTATCGCCTCTCTATGATGTCGTGCGCATTCCCAATGGTCAGCCTCGCACAAAGCCCCGCGCGCTTAATGTTGGCTTGATGTTTGCCAAAGGCGAGCTTCTCGTTGTCTTTGATGCAGAGGATGTGCCAGAGAGTGATCAATTGCGCCGCGCCGCGATGCGGTTTGCCCATGAGCCTCAAAAAGTTGCGTGTTTGCAAGCTCGTTTGGCCATTGATAATTATTCAGATAGCTGGTTAGCCGCTACATTTGCGCTTGAATATGCCTCATTGTTTGATGTCTTGCTGCCGGGGATGGTGGAGTTGGGGCTGCCCATACCTTTGGGGGGGACATCTAATCATTTTCGCACCAATGTCCTGCGGCAATTGCAGGGTTGGGATGCTTGGAATGTGACGGAAGACGCAGACTTTGGTCTTCGCCTCGCGCGCTTTGGATATCGTGTTGAGGCATTGCCTTCAGCAACTTATGAGGAAGCACCTGCTGCGCCCAAAGCATGGGTGCAGCAGCGTCAGCGGTGGCTGAAAGGTTGGATGCAGACATTATTGGTCTTATCACGTCACCCCCTTCGCTTGATGAAGGAATTGGGCGTGATGCCCTGTCTATCAACTCTTGTTTTTCTTAGCTCAGGCGTGTTTGGTCCACTTTTGGCGCCATTATTTACGTTCTTGTTTATCCATGACATCATCTTCAGCGCTTTGCTGGAGCCACAAACCATCATCCAGATCATCGCCAGTACCATGTGGTGTTCTCTGATCATTGTTGGTCTCGTGTCAAATTGTCTCGTTATATACATGGGCATGAAGAGGCGTGGGCTGATGGGGCTGATTGCAGTGATCCCCGCCCTGTTTTTGCGGCAATTATTATTGTCTTATGCGGCATGGACGGCCATTTTTGATTTTATTCGGCGTCCCTATTATTGGTCTAAGACCACACATGGCCTTGCCCGCTCAGCCCATCGGCCTGCGTTACGCACGCGCCCATCTCAGCCCTAAGCCCTCTCATTTATGTGATTTGCGCTATTTGATGGGTTTCTGTCTCTTCAATTTTTGAGATGTCTGCATTATGGTGCGCATCAATATGCTGAAAAGCACCTGTATTGTGTTGAGGGGCTAGGGCCCAAGGAGACGCCATGTCGTCGGTTTCTGCGTTGTCGGTCACAGATGCCAGCTCTATGCTGGATGCCGCACTTTCTTCTGCTGCCTGGCCTTTTGAGGAAGCTAAAAAATTAGTCGCGCGTGTTGAGCGGACGGGCCAAAAAGAAGTTTTATTCGAGACGGGTTATGGTCCTTCGGGGCTGCCGCATATCGGCACTTTTGGAGAGGTGGCGCGCACAAGCATGGTGCGTCATGCCTTTCGTATCCTGACCAAAGACCAAATTAAAACACGGCTGATCGCTTTTTCCGATGATATGGACGGCTTGCGTAAGGTGCCCGACAATGTGCCAAACCGCGATATGCTCACCTTGCATTTGGGCAAGCCTTTGACGCAGATTCCCGATCCCTTCGGTGAATATGAGAGTTTTGCTCATCATAACAATGCACGCCTTCGCAGTTTTCTTGATCGCTTTGGCTTTGATTATGAATTTGCGTCATCAACTCACTATTACACCTCTGGTCTTTTTGATGCGGCCTTGCGTCACATGCTTGTTCATTACGATGCTGTGCAGGCCGTCATGCTGCCGAGTTTGCGCCAAGAGCGCGCGTCAACTTATTCACCCTTTTTGCCAATTCATCCCCGCACAGGCGTGGTGATGCAGGTCCCATTGCTGCGTTATGATGTCAGCAAAAGCACGATTACATGGGCAGATCCTGATACAGGTGAAGAATTTGAAACATCCGTCACGGGCGGTGCGTGCAAATTGCAGTGGAAGCCTGATTGGGCCATGCGCTGGTATGCGCTCAATGTTGATTATGAAATGGCGGGCAAGGACTTAATTGATTCGGTTAAATTATCCTCCGCCATCACCCGCGCTTTAGGCGGCCAGCCACCAGAGGGCTTTAATTACGAATTGTTTTTGGATGATAAAGGACAAAAAATTTCTAAATCAAAAGGCAATGGCCTGACGATTGAGGAATGGCTGACCTATGCAAGCCCTGAAAGTCTGGCTTTGTTCATGTATCAAAAGCCACGCGAGGCCAAGAGATTACATTTTGATGTGATACCGCGTTGCGTTGATGAATATCTGCAATTTTTGGGCGGATATGAACGGCAGGATTGGAAGCAACGCTTGGGTAATCCGGTGTGGCATATTCACAATGGCCAGCCTCCTGAAGCCGAGCTATTGCAACACCCTGGAGAGGGTGGGCGCGGCGTCAGCATTAGCTTTGTGATGTTGCTCAATTTGGTTGCCGTTGCCAATGCCAATACCAAAGATGTCCTATGGGGCTTTTTGAAGCGTTATGCACCTGAAGTCTCAGTGGTGACACATCCACGCCTCGATGAGTTAATCGGCTATGCTCTGGCTTATTACCGCGATTTTGTGCGTCCCAATAAAACCTATCGCTTGCCCGATGATGTCGAGCGCGATGCGCTCACGCAATTAATGGCTATGCTCGATCATTTGCCGCAAAGCGCCAGTGCTGAGGATATCCAGACAGCGCTTTATGATGTTGCCCGTCCTATTCCGCGCTATCAGGATCTCAAAGCCAAGGGCGCGACCGCTGAACGCCCTGGCGTGTCGAATGATTGGTTCAATATGCTCTATCAGGTGCTGTTGGGAGAAAATCGCGGCCCTCGCTTTGGTTCTTTTGCGGCGCTTTATGGGATTAAAGAGACCCGTCATTTGATTGAAAAGGCGCTAACGGGCGCTTTGGTCAGGGAGCATGAGGCCTTTTTGGAGGCCCGTCAGTCCCGCTAATATCCTGAATATGTCCCAAAACACCGAGATATCCTGACATATCAGGGCATGGCGGGGTGTTAAGAGGCTGCATTGTTAAGATCAGGCTTAACAATGCAGAAATTGACGATAGGGGTTCTTTTTTCATCTATGATCTAGAACAAGGCGATGATCAGCTATATTTGAAAGATTATAAAGTGATGGCTCGCCTCATCTATTTTTTCGGTGTATGACAGAGCTATGTAATGTGCCGCCTCGCGTGGCAGGCTTGTGTCGCCTTGAGCGGCGACATCAGGATGGATTGGGTATGAATTACCAGCGCTTCTTTGATGATGCGATTGCCCAGCTTAGAACTGAGCGGCGCTACAGGGTTTTTGCTGATTTGGAGCGTGATGCCTCTCGCTTCCCTCATGCGCGCTGGTTTCCAGACGATAAGGCTGTTGAGCCGCGCGATGTCGTGATCTGGTGCTCGAATGATTATTTGGGCATGGGTGGTCATCCCAAAGTCATTGAGGCCACAAAAGCTGCTGCCGAAAGCTATGGTGCAGGTGCTGGTGGCACGCGTAATATCTCAGGCAATAATCATCCTCTTGTTCAGCTCGAGCATGAATTGGCTGATCTGCATGGCAAGCAAGCAGCATTGGCCTTTACATCAGGCTGGATTTCTAATCTTGCGGGCATTTCAACCATTGCCGGCATGTTGCCGGATTGTTTGATTTTATCTGATGCGCTGAATCACAATTCCATGATTGAGGGCGTGCGTCGTTCGGGTTGTGAGAAATGGCTTTTCAATCACAATGACGTTGCTCATCTCGAAGACTTATTAATTAAGGCGGGTCCATCCCGTGCTAAATTGATTGTGTTTGAGAGTCTCTATTCCATGGATGGTGATATTGCGCCAGTGGCGGAGATTGCGGCTCTCGCTCGTCGTTATAATGCGCTCACTTATATTGACGAGGTTCATGCGGTCGGCATGTATGGTCCACGTGGTGGCGGCATTTGCGAACGCGAAGGTTTGATGGATCAAATCGATATTATTGAAGGCACTTTGGCCAAGGGGTTTGGCACGTTGGGTGGTTATATTGCTGCCAATGCCAATATTATTGATGCCGTACGCAGCTATGCCCCATCCTTTATTTTTACCACGGCTTTGCCCCCATCTGTTGCCGCAGGTGCTTGTGCGGCTGTGCGCCATCTCAAGGCATCGCAGGATGAGCGTCGTCGCCATCAAGAGCAAGTTGCGCTCACAAAGTCAGCACTGACCAATGTCGGTCTGCCCGTGATGAGCAATCCATCGCATATTGTGCCTTTATTGGTTGGTGATGCGGAATTATGCAAAGCAGCAAGCGATTTATTGTTGTTGCGCCATAACATTTATATTCAGCCCATCAATTACCCAACTGTGGCGCGTGGCTCAGAGCGGTTGCGTATTACGCCCACGCCTTATCACACCAAAGCTCATATTGATGCGCTTGTTGTGGCTTTATTGGATGTGTGGAAAGAGCTTGATTTGCCGCTCTCGCAGACGCACGCACAAAGCAAATGCGCTGATCTCAGCGCTGTGGCGGCTGAGTAATATTGGCTTTAAGCACGTAACGCAGATATAGCGGCAAGCCGATGTTGAGCAGAAAATAACGTGCGAGATGATGAGCGGCAACAAAGAGGGGATCAAATCCCAATGCCACCGCTAGCACTGTCATCGCTTCAAAACCGCCGGGGGCATAAGCTAAAAATGTGGCCCCAAAGGCAACCCCTAATATATGTGACGCACCAGCGGCAAACACAGCCGAGAAAATGATTGAAATGGTCACGGCCCCTAACATAGCGGGCGCTGAACTCAAAAAATTACGCCAATCAAACCCCACAAAGCGTGATCCCGCCCATGCACCGATGAGCACTTGCCCGCATATCATGGCCCAATCAGGTGCGCGGCCATGTGCATAGCCCGTGGCATGTATGAGCCCTGAGACGATCATGGAGCCTAACAACATGCCGCCGCCAAATCGCTTTTTATGCAGAAAATAACCAAAAGCACCGCCGATGGCGGCAAGGCCAAAAAATATCGGCAGGGGATCAGTGGGGCGTGTGCCCAAACCAACGAGATGATAGCCTGTTTCGGCCACGAGCAATGGCACTAATCCCATTAAAATCAACGCCCGTATCATCTGCGTTATTGCAACGCGCGGCGCATTGGCTTTTAGCGTCATAATGATGGATAAAATATAGGACATAGCGCCGGGGACAGCGGCAAGAAATGCAGTTGCGCGATCCCAGCCCGCAAAACGTGACAGCACAAAGCTTGATGTTGTCGTCATCAAGAGAACGCAAATGAGCATGGTTGTCACGGAGACAGGATATGTCACGACATTATGCAATGTCTCAGGTGTCACAGCTGAGCCGATGGAGATGCCGGAGATGAGCATTGCGGCTAAACGCAACAGCAGGCCGATTTGAGCGGCATAGCCTGTAATGGCAAAAACGGCTGTCAGCGCCATAGCGCCCGACATATAGCCTGCGGGCACTTGCATATAGGCGCAGGCGGCCCCGCCAAGTCCGGCCACAGCAACAGTGAGGGCTTGGAGATAATAGGGGTCTTCTTTGGGAAAGCTG
>Ga0164297_10001656_pt1 | contig 23243 bp, 23 predicted proteins | sample GEODES058metaG_FD_113539 | JGI IMG/M metagenome (GOLD analysis project Ga0164297, IMG submission 113539) | Dystrophic lake water microbial communities from Trout Bog Lake, Wisconsin, USA - GEODES058 metaG | ecosystem: Environmental > Aquatic > Freshwater > Lake | place: USA: Trout Bog Lake... | reverse complement strand
CGCGGACAACTCGTCGTTCAGGGCCGCGTGGGCTTTCTTTTTCTCCGCGTATTCCTGCAAGAGGGCATTCACTTTGGCATTGTTGTTGTCCTGCTTTTTGGAAGGCTTCTTTCGGAGCCGGTCCAGGTCCACACCGTGCTTTTTCAGAATCTCGCGGGCTTGGGCGTTGGTCAGCGTGGACCGCGCGACGCGCGCACGAGGGGCACGACGGGTCCAGATGCGACGGACGGTGGAATGCGGAATCGTGAACGTGGAGGAAGAGGAGGCATTCAACAGAATACCTTGTGCCTCTGCTTCCTGTGCTCGACGAAGGGCATTTCGAGTGGCCGCGCGAGAGGCCCGAGCATGGGTGCGCTGTGCGGCCTTGTTTTGGCGCGACAGATGATGCCGATAAATGGCATGAATGGGTCGAATCAGTGTTTTCTTCTGAGTGGTAGAACGCTTTCGTGTCAAACGGGCACGGGATACGTGTCGAACTCCTCCTTTGCAGGTTGCCATCTACTTGCACTTTGCACTTTTTTCCTAAAAAGTGCTAGAGTATCGTATCCTCGTTCGACCTACCATACGCCTTCTTCATGGCCGCGGAGGGAGGAACCGTCAATCGCAGAGAAGAACAGGTTTGATTGGAAGGGGACGTCAACCCCCACCGCTTCCAGACGTCTTCCTTGGCCAAGGTGTACCGATAGGGAAATTGTGTCGGAGTCTTCAAATGGGCCGCCACTCGTTGATTTTGAGCATGCATCCATCGGGCTTGTTCTCGAAGATGGTGGGAGAATGCCTTCTTGTTTCCTTTTGATAGGATGGCATGATATAACAATTCTGCCCAGGCTTCGGTTTCGGCTTCCACCTTATCCAAGTTCATTCGGTGGTCGTCCAGGCCATAGGCGTGCTGTAACTCATGAATCAATACGCGTGTGGCATCTTCTGCGCGGTAGATAAGGATAACGTCCAGACGGGATGGATAGGTGTATCCGCCGTTGATGTGCTGGGGGCCGATGGGGCCGCGACGAGGGAAGGTACGCAGAAGAGGATGGGCCAGGAAATACACATGAGGCACCTTTGCCGCATGCCCTGCCTTTGCTGCGCTTTCCGCACTTCCCGCCTTTGCTGCGCTTTCCGCACTTCCCGCTTTTGCTGCGCTTTCCGCACTTCCCCTACTTCCCACCGTTCCCCTACCTCCTTCCCTCTCCTGATTCCATCGGTGGAGGGGTGTGGGGACGCTTGCGTCTCCACGGAGGGGTGTGGGGACGCTTGCGTCTCCACGGAGGGGTGTGGGGACGCTTGCGTCTCCACCATAGAGCCGCAGAATGCGGCCCCATAATCCCCATGGAACCTCTTGCCCCGCATGGTCATACAATACCGTCACGGTTCCATACGGACATCGTCGCGTTTCTCCACGAAGGGTACCCGCTTCATACCGCCTCAACATGGTACCTCGACAGTCAAAGGGGTCAAACTCACTGGGTTTCTTGCATTCTTGGTGTAACAAGGAAAGGTCAGCAGGAGAAATCGGATGACGGCTCCAGGTCACCTCGGGCTTGGCCCATTCCGCGGACGCGAGTTCCCGCGTGGCTTCCACCAGTGCCATGCCTTTATTATACATGAGGAGAATGATAGGATAACACAAATATGAGTTTTATCCTATTTACCTGTTTTTTTGAATAATAATAAGAATTCATCGAGGTTTATCGTCGAAAGCCACCGCCTTGCACGGTACCGCCTCCCACAGGGCGACTGCCATCTTGTTGCGAGCTGGTCACCCGTATCAAATCGGCCGTCAGCTCGGAAGCGCCGCTCTCACTGGCCTGTACCAATTTCATTAAATGTTTACGATACACGAGGTTTTCTTCTGTTAGTTGCTCCACCTGTTTCCGGAGAGAATCGACCTCACGGCGAACGGCGAGAATTTCGGTACGAACCGGATTGCCACTTTGATAATTTAAGCCTGCGCTGTACAGAACCGACGTCATTTCTGATGGAGGGAAATGGATAAAACTACGTCAATCAAACGCATCTATGTATACAATTCGTCCACTAATCCATATTCCATGCATTGCGTGGCATCCAGAAACAAATCGTGCAATAACAATTGGGCGAGCTTCTTGGGAGTCAGTCGAGTATGCTTCAAATACAGTGCCTTGATGGTTCGCGTCATGTCTTTTAAATTGTTGTATTCATCCGTCAGTTCTACCATTTTGCCATCATAGGAGCTTCGTACTTGATGAATTAACATCATCGACATAGGACGAATGTATCGCTTTTTGCAACAGATGCTGATGATGGTTCCGGCGGATGCGGTGGCGCCTTCAATGACCGAATAGACAGGTGACGTGCATTCACGAAGAATGTCGATGGCCGCAAAGGCAGACGACACCGACCCTCCATCCGAATCGATGTGCAGGTAAATGGGGACAAACTCGGTGCGAATTCGATGCGCCATCAAAATGCATTCTTCGTCCGCTTGACGCAAGTGCACGGAGAGTTGAGAGATGGTTCGACGGTCGATTTCGGCATGAAAATAGATGTGGTTGTGTTCTCGATAAATGGATTCGGGCATGACCTCTTCCTCGTCTTTTGCTTTGGGCCGATTGACGGTCTGCCGATGTCGGTACATCCTGACCCCTTTGCAGGGCCCGATTTTAAGTTGATAAAATTTGATTGAATAAACCTTTCGATGGAATCCAGTAGAGATGATTATTCCTATCCGTTGCATGAATTGTGGAAACATTCTGGCCGACAAATGGCTGGCCTATCAGAAGCGACTTCAGGAGAAAAATGGAGGAAAACCGCCCTCTCCCTTTTACATGGATGGAAAGACGATTCCGGAAACCGCGGAACGTCAAGCATTGGATGATTTGGGGCTGACACGCTATTGCTGCCGCAAACACATGCTCACGCATGTCGACTTGATGGATAAGATTTAGATAAGATAGAGACAATGCAATTCTTTCTTCCAGGATTGGCATTATTTTTGTTTTCCATTCTATGCACCTATTATTTGGCTCCCTATGCCACTCCGATGGTCGCCGCCATCTTGTCCCTTGTCTTTTTATCCTATGGCGTGTATGACCATTATCGGCTCTTTGCCTCGGAATATCGGCTCAGTACCTGGCAAGACGGGCTCAAGGTATATGCTCCCTTTATCATGGTAGGAGCGATTCTCTTATTTGTACTGTATGGTATGATGGCCTTCTTCACAGGAGGAACCATCACCGTTCCTGAACTCTCTCTTCCCTTGCCCGTTCCGACGCCCCAAACGGTTCTGCAGTCGGTGAGCTCGGCGGCCAATCAACTCGTGAATGCGACGCGGACCGCAGTGAATCAAACGGTGAATGCCGGCAGGAACATGGCGAATCAGATGGTTTCACAGAATCAATCGAATCAACGCAACCAGAATGCGTGGAATCAGGAGAACGAAAATGAGAATGAAAATACCATTCGACGTCTGAAGAATCGTCTTAATTATTTAGAAACCATCTAACAAGTAGAAGGAATGGGTCGCTCGACTCGTAGACATAAAAAAGAAGAAAAAGGTGTGATGACGATTCCCCAATTACGGCGTGCCTTTGAGCACATCGAAGGGGCGGTCTCTCGCGTACGTGGTACCACCCTCACACGAGAGGGCAAAATTCGTTCGATTCGTCAAGAATGGCAGCGTGTCTTTTCCAAATCCTTGCCCCATGCCTCCGCCGCGGCCCTCTTGGATGAACCGGCTCCTCGAAAGACACGAAAGCGGGGCGGCGCTCTCAGCGGTGCGCCCCTGGACTACACCACGCGCGCGGGCGTGTACCTTGCTCCCCAGTCGATTCCTGATGCCGAGGGAGGCCTGCCGCTTTCGGGCATGCCAGGGAAAACACACGGAGGTGCCTATGGCAGCTATGTGTCCTATGTCCAACATGGATTTTTCAATCCAGAACCCTCAATTTCTTATGACCCGGTGGTAGGACAATCCGAATGGCCCGCTCCCGCGGCCGACATGGGTTCGAATCGAGTCCAGGGCGGCCGCCGAACACGACGCCGTCTTCGACGGGGAGGCGGTTTGATGGGACAGGCCTTGGACCATCCCGTTTCTGCCTCTTCGCCCCCCAATCCCTTGCAGGATGCGCAAGACCTGTGGAAAGGCCGTCTCGTGGATTCCCCCGACCCCACCCAACAACCCCTGTCCTATCGTACACCCGAATAAACGACGTTTTTGTGTTGTTCTGTTTTGTTTTTTTAATAACAAAAAAACAAAAAAGAAAAAAGAACCATCCCCCCATCCGGTTTCCTGTGAAAAAAGAACATAGCATATAAGACTCTTTGATTCTACTAGGAGGTAGATGTCGCTATCAGGAAATGAGGCACGAGATTTATCTCGAACCCTACTGGATACGTACTTTCGTACGGTGCGATATCCTTATACACGCCATCACATCGATTCCTACGACCAATTCTTGCAGCAGGACATGATTCAAATCATCCGCTCTCAGAATCCCATTTTGATTTTGAAGAATCTGTATCCGAATTCGGAGGTGTACCAGTATCGTGTCGAACTCTTTGTGGGCGGAGAAGATGGAACGGCGATTGAAATCGGGACTCCGACCCTTAGCTTGCAACAAATGGAAGAGGTTCGTGTCCTGTATCCCAATGAAGCACGTCTTCGCAACCTAACGTATGCCTCGATGGTACACGCGGACATCTTGGTCAACATCATCTACACTCCGCAGAACGGAGAGCAAGAAACCCATCAAGAGCGATTTTCCAAATGGCCGCTCTGCAAGATTCCTATCATGCTCCACAGTCGATACTGTATCTTGCACAATAAACCGAAAGAATTCTTGCAACAAGTGGGCGAATGCCCCTATGACCATGGTGGGTACTTCATCATCGATGGTGCAGAAAAGGTACTGGTCACGCGCCAGGAACAGGCGTTCAATACGCTGTACATCACTCCCCAAAACGACCCGAAAATCGAAGTCTATGCCAGCATTCAATGCCTGAGCGCCAAAACGCGGCAGGTCAAACGCGTGGCCTTTGCGTTGATGCGGCACGTCGAACGAGAAGAGGGATTTCCTCTCGGAACGTCGCATGCCACGATACAGGTCTCGCTGCCGTTTGTGCGAAAGGCCATTCCGTTGTTCGTCTTGTTTCGCGCCCTCGGTCTGCAATCCGATGAAGACATTCTGCATGCCATTTTCCCCGATTTTGAGAGCGCCGATGCGAAACTGTTGATGCCCAAGCTGCATCCGTGCATGGCCGACGCCTTCCCGTTTTTGAATACCATTACCGCCATCCGTTACATCAAATCCCTGACCAAAGGCTTCAGTGAAGCCCATGTGCTCGACATCATTCGCAATCAACTCTTTCTTCATATGCCCAATGACCCGCATTCCCAAACGCTGTTCCTTGGAGACTGTGTTCGCAGCATTCTTCGCGTGAGCGAAGGGTACGATGACAAGACCGACCGTGACGACACGCGAAACCAGCGGTGCCTCACCAGTGGGTTTCTCTTACAAGAGCTCTTCAATAATTCGTATAAGGTGTGGATAAAAGCATTTGTCCTCGAAATCGATAAAGAATACAATTACAATAAAACGCTCTATTCCGAGCGAAACTTTAAGAACATTTTTCAACAAGGCCATGCCTCCAAAATCTTCATGGAGGGCCTCCTGAACGACATGATAATGAAGGGATTTAAAGGAAAATGGGGCACGGGGCTGGGCGAAGAGAAATCGGGCGTGCTTCAGGCCTTGTCCCGCCTTTCCTACACGGACTTCATGTCGCATTGTCGCCGCGTCATTCTGGATTTTGATACCAGTATGAAACTAACGGGTCCGCGCAAATTGCATACGTCGCAATACGGATTCTTTTGTACGTCGGAAACGCCCACGGGTGCGAGCATTGGCATTACCAAGAACCTGACGATTCTGGCGGCCCTGTCCACGTCCACGCCATCCAGCGCGTTCGAGGCGTGGCTTCGCACCACGGGCCGCGTGTATGCACCCGCCGACATGACCCTCACCGAGCGCATTTCCTTTGTTCCCGTGTACCTTAACGGCGGCATGTTCGGATTCATTTCCAATCCCGAGCCCTTAACCCGTGTTCTCAAATGCATGAAACGCAGCGGATGCCTTCCGTATTCCACCAGCATTTCCTTTTCGATTCGTGACCGTCGGTTGTATCTCTATCTGGATGCGGGTCGTCCGATGCGTCCCTTGATTTGGCTGGAAGACAACGGAAAATTGCGCGCGGAACGGATTGCATCCTACCGAACATGGAAAGAACTGGTCACGGGAACCCTTCGTCCGCAAATTGCCATGGAGTCCACCGCGTTTTATGACCCGCATCCTGGACATCCCCTGGAAGACTATGTGCCGTTTTTGGCGGACAAAATGGGTGTCATTGAATACGTGGACCCCTATGAACAAAATGAGTCGTTTATTGCCAATCATCCTGCGTATCTTACTCCCGAAACCACACACATGGAAGTGCATCCTTCTACGATTATGAGCATGATGACGTCGCTGATTCCCTTTGCACCCCACAATCAATCTCCGCGCAATCAATTGTCGTGTTCGCAGTCCAAACAGGGCCTTTCCATTTATGCGACCAACTGGCGAAATCGGTTTGACAATACGGCTCACGTGCTCTGCTATGGTGAAATGCCGCTCACGCGAACCCTGTATAACAATTATTTGGGAGAGGGACGAATGGCATATGGCATGAATTGCATTTTGGCGATTGCCTGCTGGTCGGGCTACAACCAGGAAGACGGCATTGTCATGAATTATGATGCAGTTCATCGTGGCATGTTTCGCTCCATGGCATTTCGCTCCTATGAGGCGGTGGAAGAAGACGACGAGAAAGCGGGCATCAAATTGCGATTCGGAAATCCGAAGCAAATTGCGGCATGGAAGGAGCTGACGCCTGGCTTGGATTATTCGAAACTGGATGAACGCGGGCTCATTCGAGAGGGTGAATACGTGGATGAAACCACCGTCATCGTGGGGGCCTATCGAATGACCCAGGCGGGCGGGCAATACAAGGATGCGTCGACGACACCCCAAGTATGGACACGAGGACGCGTTGAAAAGGTGGCGGTGATGGTGAACAATGTGGGCCTGCGACTGGTCAAGGTTCGCGTGGTGCAAGACCGCATTCCCGAGCTCGGCGACAAGTTCTGTTTGTCCGAAGACCATGATGTCTTGACCGAAGAGGGGTGGAAACCGCTTCCCTCGGTGACCGTGTGCGACCGTGTGGCACAACTGGGGTGCGACTATGGCATGGAATGGGTGAATCCACTGGATACCTTTCAATTTGACCATACGGGCACCATGTTCCTGGTTCGCACGGATGCGGGCACTCAATATGTTACCGCGGACCATCGCCTCTTTGTGTTGGATGCCCAAGAAGAACCTCACCTTCTTCGTACGGACCTCTTGTATCAGATGCAGGAAGACCTCTATCAATTGATGGATAAAGACGGAACACGGTGGCGGATTCAATCCATTGAAAAGACAGCGACCAATCAAGTAGGTTCGGCGGTGTACTGCATTTCGGTTCCCAGTGAGGTGTTTTTGGTGCGTCGTCGTGGGGAAACCACCGCATTTTGGACAGGAAACTCGAACCGGCATGGACAGAAGGGTACGATTGGTGCCTTGCTACGAGGGCATGACATGCCGCGCACCGAATCGGGCATCGTGCCCGACATGATTATGAACCCTCATGCGATTCCCAGTCGTATGACCATCGCCCAGAACTTGGAACAATTGATGGGAAAAACGGCGGCCCTATCGGGTACAATTGGAGACGGCACCTCTTTCATGAACGATGGTTCTCCTCAAGAAGAAGTGGGGGCCATTTTGGAGCATCTGGGGTTTGAGAAATATGGAAATGAGGTGATGTACAACGGCGCGACAGGAGAGCAAATCCCTGCCGCCATTTTTATTGGACCCGTCTATGGCATGCGCCTCAAACACATGGTAGAGGACAAATGGCAGGCACGCGGACAGGGACGAAAAGAGGTGCGGACGCGTCAGCCCACGGGAGGTCGTGGAGCACAGGGTGGCCTGAAAATTGGTGAAATGGACCGCGATGCCATCATTGCCCATGCGGGCATGGCCTTTGTCAAAGAATCCTTTATGGAGCGTTCGGATGGGGCGACCCTTCCGCTCTGCATCTCCTGTGGCACGATTCCCATTTACAATCCTTCCTTGCAATTGACGGTTTGTCCGATGTGCGATGGCCCCGTTCGATATTCGGGTGATACCGCGGCCACCATGGAACTGCTTCCACCCCTGGGACGAGCCAAGTCCAAGATTGTTCAGGTTCAGATGCCCTATTCTACGAAATTATTGACACAAGAACAAGAGACGTATTTGAATTTGAGCATGCGGTATCTTACGACCCATGGCGTGGAACGGCTTCGACCCATTGAATTTTCAGGCACACAGGAGCCGGTCTTGACCGAACTGCCTCGATTGTTATTGCCGTCGGCCGTCCCTGTGCCGGCCTACCGCGAAGCGGTCGATGAACCCGCGTTGACCGCGCAAGAGATTGAAAACTTGGGGCTTTCTCAGGAGCTGGATGCGAAGGAAGACATGGTGAGCGAAGAGCCAATTCTGGACATGAGCAGCATGATGCCCTATTCGGTGATGCCGAGTGCGTCCAATCCGGTCGTGATGCCCCAGGAGCCTGTAATGGAACTCGCTGCACCTGCTTCGCACGCTTCGCAGTCCATGCAACCGATGCCCGCTGCACACGCTTCGCACGCTTCGCAGTCCATGCAGCAAATGCAACAAATGCCCGCTTCGCACGCTTCGCAGTCCATGCAGCAAATGCAAGTTCCGCAGCCCATGCCAATGCAAATGCCGCAAACCGCACACGCTTCGCAGTCCATGCAGCAAATGCCCGCTTCGCACGCTTCGCAGTCCATGCAGCAAATGCCGCAACCCGCACACGCTTCGCAGTCCATGCAGCAAATGCAGGGCGGTGATGTTCTTGCTGCCACTCCCGCCATCGGTCTTGGTCCATTAATTGCCGTTCAATCCGACCCCGTCACCATGGCACAACAATTCGGCATGGAAATGCGTCGTCCTCGTCGAATGGCTCCCATGGAACCCATGGCTCCCATGGAACCGATGGGAACCGCTCCTTCCGCGTCGAGCATTGGGCCCATTCGGGTGAACAAAATGGAATAAGGCGGGAGTAAATTTGACTAGGTTCTCAATCTCTCTCTTCAGTAGCCATGTCGGAATCCAGTGTCCCTTCTACTCGAAAACGCCCTACCTTGAAAAAAGATGCAGTAAAACCTGTGGCGGAACCCATTGCGGACCCCGTGATGGAACCCATTGTGCTAGAAGAAGAACCTGTGGTGGAAGCCCCTGTAGAGAAAAAGAAAACACGAAAACCCAAAGCACCCAAAGAAGAAAAAGAAGAAGAAAAAGAGCCTGTGGCTGCGGCACCTGCTGCTGCGCCTGCTGCTGTGGCCGAAGAAACCCGTCCTGAGATTTCGATTAGTACCATGAATGACAATTTCATCTTTATTGACAATCTCTATCGAAGCCGCATTACCCTATTGGATATTCTGGCAGAACGTGGATATGATGTGGAGAAGTATCGTAAGTTTTCCCCGGCGGAAGCGACGGCTGCGGCCGCTGCCTTGGCTGGCCTTAGCTTTGTTGCTTCCAAGAAAGACCACCCTGAACAAGTCTGCGATGTGCGCTATGTCACCAACAGCCGCCCCAAGATGGATACCTTCTTTAATGACATTTCGGATGAGAAATCGGAAACCACCGAGGTCATTGTCATGATGGAGGGAAATGTGGCGGACCTTCATCATCAGGCGGCATTAAAACAATACATGAAATGGAAAGAAGAGCCGAATGAAAAGGGGGAAAAAGTACGTCGCAAGCTGCGTGTGTCCTTCTTTAGCATCTATGCCTTGGTCGTGAATCCGATGCGACACGTGTTGGTTCCGAAGCATGAAATTGTGCCCGAAGAAGAACACAAGGCGTTGATGGAATCTTTGTACGTGACTTCGAAATCGAAATTCCCTGAAATCAAGTTTCATACCGACCCGATTGCACGCTGCATTGGCGCGGTTCCTGGTGACATTGTCCGCATTACTCGGCCGAGTGCCTCATCGGGTCAGGCGATTGTGTATCGCGTGTGCGCCCCCTGAGGGGGACGCTGCGCCCTTCGGGCTTGCCTCCCCCTGGCCCCCTGAGGGAGACGCTGGCGCCTCCCCCTGGCCCCCTGCACCGATGTATCTAAAAGGGACGATGCACCCATGTATCTAAAAGGAGATGCAAATTGCCTTTGGCAATTGGCCTCCCCTGTACCCATCCCTAAAACATTGCTTCCTTCCATGCCTCCCATATTTTTCTTGTGTCTCTCTCCATTATCACTGCTCTTCATATGAATACATCGGTGCAGGGGGAGGCAAGCCTGAAGGGCGCAGCATCTCCCTACATATGAATACATCGGTGCAGCATCCCCTTTCATACAAATACATCGGTGCAGGGGGTTAGGGGGAGGCGCCAGCGTCCCCCTCAGGGGGCCAGGGGGAGGCAAGCCCGAAGGGCGCAGCGTCTCCCTTTACACCAGCCTCCCCATGTAGATACATCGGTGCAGCCTCTCCCTTTACACCAGCCTCCTCATGTAGATACATCGGTGCAGGGGGCCAGGGGGAGGCGCCAGCGTCCCCCTCATGCAATTAAGCATCTCCCTAGTAGAATGCGTCACACTCGTCGTCGCGCTCGTCGCGGCACACGCCGAAATACCCAGCGTCATTCCTGGGGCTATCATCTCATGGTGGATGCGCGGGCCTGCAACCCTGCGTCCATTCGCTCGAAATCCCACATTGCGAAGTTTGCCAAGGACATGGTAAAGGCCATTGACATGGTGGCCTATGGCCCTCCTCAAATTGTTCGGTTTGGCAAGGGAAACAAATATGGATACACCTTGGTACAGCTCATCGAGACATCCGACATCACCGCGCATTTTACCGAAGAACACAATGACGTCTATTTCGATGTATTTTCCTGCAAACCCTTTTCGGCCAAGACCGCCCTGAAGGTCATCGAGGATGCGTTTCATCCCGAACACACCACCGTCATGTTTCGAAAACGCCAGGCCTGAATAGATGAAGGTATCCTATCGAATCTTGATTCGTCCCACGACGTTTCAGATTCTTCCCATGCAAGACAAACAGAATCCCTACATTGACATCCATCATTCGGTGAACAAGAAGAAGGTTCTCGCGGAGCACGCTCGTTTGGAACATGCCTATGAGCATACCGTCACCTATACGCTTTCTCATCCCACGGACCCGCTTCCCGATGTCGTCTTTACGGCCAATGCAGGACTCTGTCTTCCTCGTCTTCCTCATCCCATGATGCTCTTGCCCAAGATGAAATATCCTCAACGTCAAGCGGAACTCCCCTATCTCACGGCACTGTATGCCGAGTTGAACCTTCCGATGATTCCCTTTCCAGGCCCCGACCCCTTTGAAGGCCAGGCAGAACTCAAGTGGTTTCATGGAGGAACCAAGGCGGTGTGCGGATACGGCCATCGCTCCACCCGCCAGTCCTTTGTCGTAATGAAGCGGTTGTTCGAAAGGCTCTATGGGCGATATCATCTTGCTCCTCCTGAACTTCTGGTGCTTCCCTTGGCCTCCGAAGATTATTATCATTTGGATGTGGCCATGCTCGACTACAGTGATACCGATTGCATCGTTCATCGTAGGGCGTTTTCTCCTGCCTCCCTCGCTCGCCTGCGGCAATTCTTGGGAGCCTCCCACGTTCACGTTCTGGATACCGAGGATTCCTTTTGTCTGAACGCGGTGGTGGAGGGACCGAAATTGATTACGCATACCTTGACGACACCCTTGCGAGCCCAATTGGAATCCATCACGGGAAAAACCATTCACGAAGTGGATACGAAGGAGTTCGAAAAATCAGGTGGTTCGGTTCGCTGTATGACATTGGATGTGTTCTCATAAATGCTTCTCTACCGATAGGGATGGGCTGGGAAGATGACAAAGCAGCCTTCATGGCACGCAAAAACGACTTGGACCAACAGAGTGACGTGGATACACAAGTCGCAGCATTAAATACGGCCGTCTATACGTATCTTACCAGTCAAGACGACACGGACAAGGCGCAGGCACAGACACAAATTCAATCCATCAGCGCGGCCTTGCAAACCGTCAAAAATAACTATTCTGCCCTCCATGCGGACATCCTCCATGCCATTCAACAAGACGTCACAGGCAGCGATGTCACGCAACAGGTCAGTGCCAATGGAACCTTGCAGCAACACATTCAATCCTTGAAACAACATCACAAGGACCTGCAAGTGGAGGTGGATACGGCACGGGCACGAGACGAATTGCTCCGGTCTCGGGTGCATCAATTGTCCACCCATCAATTGTTTTTATTAGGGCGGCCCGTTCGTCGAACCATGATTCCGTACTTGTGGGCGCTCTCCATCTTTATGATTGGGGTCGGCGTCATCCTGTTTCGAATGATGTTCCAGTTTTCGTTTCCTGATATGGGTGTGATGGCAGTGGGTGGACTCTGGGAGAGTGTGATGTCCGACAGCATGATTGTCTATACGTTGATTCTGTGTTCCGCCGTCACCGCGCTGTGTCTTATGTTAAAGGTAACGGGTCTCTTCGGTGCATGAAATCAGGCATGATAATAGAATGGCTTGTCCGTCCCAGACGAGTTTGACCGATGCGGATTTGAAAGCGCCCTACGCGGGTACGAATCCCCTGTTGCCGGCCACCTCGGCGGATGCAATGGACCGCGATGACACCCATATGATGACCCGCGGCGCCGTGCAACAAATCGTGCAACAATTACAAGCGTCAGGCGTGGTACCGAACCCCAAAACGGTGGCTCCCGAGGCCTATGCTGCGAAACAAGCCGCCTTCTTGGCCGCCGCGCAAACCGAGTACTGTTTTTATGAAGCGCGGTACAAGTATGCCCTTCAGCAACTGTTTTCCGCGATTCGAAACAGCTATCAACAGACAACCCCTGCCAGTCAGGCATCGGTGAACAAATATTTGGCCGATACGCAGACCTTTAATCTTCATCTCAATGATTTGATTCAGATTCTCACGGCCCTGACCACCCAAATGATGAGCGTGAACGAATCGATGAATACGGAAATTCAAACGTATCAGGAACAATTGCAAAGCCAACAAGCTCGTCTTCAAGAACAAAAGCGAATCCTGCGTTCCAATGAAGCGGCGATGAAACTCAATAAACAGATGGTTCGGTATACCGAAGAGAAATCGCGCTATACGGACAATTTGATGAAATTATATGGTGTACTCAACGTGGTGGTCCTGGGCCTGCTGGTCTATGTCTACCGAGCGGGGAAGGAGTAATTTCTTGATGCACGATAGAGAAATGCCTACTACGATTGATGATGTCATTCGTACTACACAGCTGTATCAAGATGTCGAATTGGCGACGGCCATTTCGCAATTAAAAAATAATCCATCTCAGCTTCAGGCGTTTTTACAGAACCAACAAAGCACGGTCTATCAGAAAATTACGCAGCAAAAAGAGGATACCTTTCAAAAAGTCTACGGAGATTTACAGCGCGCCACCCAGGTACAAGAGGCCGTTCTGATGTACAATCAACGCAGCAAGGATTTGTCTCAGTTGCAAGAGGAAGTCTATTCCACCGAAAAACACAAGGCGGATTCGGTGGTCGAGGACAAACAATTGGCCGGCCGAAAAAGCGAGATGAATGAATGGACGGTGAACAACAAGCGGGATACCCTCTTCGTACTGTCTTCCTTATTTATTATGCTATCCGGATTGTTGCTGTTCACGGGGCTTTGGAAAGTGGGAGTGATGTCGAGCACCCTGTGGGCGTCCCTGTGCCTTCCTCTTGTATTGATTTTTATCCTGATTGTCGTGAATCGAGCACAATATACGGACCAAGTTCGCAATCAACGATACTGGAACAAGAAAAATACCAAAGCAGAAGAGGCGGCACCCGCTCCGAGCTGTGCCTCCGCCCTGGATTCGACCATGGTACAAGCCGTCCAAGGGGCGGGCATGGTGTCCACCGCCATGATGCAGCAGCTGCAGGCGGCGGTCACGCCGTCTTCTCCGAGTCCTTAATAGAAAATGAGTGACGCGACGTTCGCGAGCACCATTACGGATTTTGACACGGACATCTCTCATCTGAAAGCCAGCATTGATGACGCCTTGACCATGGGAAATGCCGTCGCCGCTTCCACGGGATACAATTCAGGCGTCACGTCCCATGTTGCGGCACAGAACGAAGAATTCAAAAAGAAGAAGATGGCGCTCCAACAGGAAATTGATGCAAAGGAGGCCTTGATTCAACGTTCCAATCGCGATTTTGCCGATGTCAAAGAACGCTTGCCCGAGAGCCTTCCGAAAAAAACAGTAAACGTCCTCGAAGACTACACAATGGCCGTTCTGTTGATGTCGTATTTGTTTATGGTATGTGCATTTCTGTATTTTTATGTGATGATATCGCCCGAATGGACCACGGCCTTGCTGCGAGGCTCGGGGTATGCGGTGGTCGGTTCGTTGTTGTTTTGGATGGTCATGTATTATCTATGTTAATGATTCTACTTGCAAGGAGCGTTCGTATTCGTCGATGTCGGCGTCGTCCTCAAACAGGCGCATCTGCTTGAAGGTCTTCTTGTCCGATGGTTCGCCGCACTTGTCACATAACCGCTTGTACAAATCCGTTTGATTGAGTTTTCGACCCATTCCCCCTCCCACGGATTCGTACCAATTTTTGTAGACTCGAAAGATTTGTTTGATGTCCGCCTCGTACCCACCCATCTTGATTTCACGGATGCGAGCATTCATGAATTTGGCCACCGAATCAAAGGACTCCTGATACTTGTTGGATTCTTGCGTCACAATGGCCGGCACGGCGCCCAGGCCCTTTGGCAGATACTCGGTCTGATAGATGTGCACCAGTTTCGAGAAGAAGTGGGCGCGCCAGGCATACAAATTGGCATCCAGCTGATTGTCTCGATAGTAGATGTTCTCTTTGGGATTGTCTTTTTCGGCACTCGGGTCCACGAACTTGGATTCAAAGGGAACGGCTCGAACACGGCGCCACGTACCACGGTCCATGGTATTGATGGCGGGAAAGGCATTGCACAACATGAAGATTTTGCCTGTGATTTTGAATTTCGTCTGTTCCTCAAAGAGGCCACGGGCCTCCACGTCGTCTTCGCCTGTGAACTGTTTCATACGAGACGTATTCAACGGCTCGCGGTCGTCCGGTTCGGCCATGTAAATGAATCGTTTGTTCCGGATGGCCATGATGTCAGGATTCGCGGCACCCGATTCGGGTCGTTTTCGGGTCATCGCGGTGGACTGCAACGAGGAGGCGTAATCGCCCAGCACCATCGACATCAGGTCCACCAATTTTGACTTTCCATTGCCACCCACACCAATCCAGGTCTCATAGGTCTGCTCCTTGTTGGCTCCTTCCAAACACGAGGCCAGTTTCTTCCACATGTAGGCGCGAAGTTCGGGACGAGGAAAGAGTTTGGCCATGAAATCGTCGATTCGCGCATGAATCGCGGCCTGCTCGGGGTCGGTGGGGTCGTATTTCAGATAATCAATCGGGTCGCAGTTTTTGGTAACGTATCGGCCCGCCATAAAGGTAATGTAATCCGTGGGTTCCGCGTCACGGAATTGCACGGTATACGAGCCATCCGCCGCCTTCGCATGAAGGTCCAGCACCCCGTTGGCACATCCGATGAGGTATTGATTGGCATTCAGCTTCTGCGCAAAGTCTTCGTCGTAAAAGAGACCGATACAGTCCTTCATGACGGAATCCTTGAATCCCGACTGATAAAGGGATTCCTCGATTTTAAAGAGCTTCTTTAACCTCGTTTCTTCCCAGGCTCGCTCGTCGTTGCCCAGGGTATGAAGCCGATTTCGAATGCGAGAACGCGTATCGGAAATGACTTGGGCGACTTCCGTCGTCATCTTGTTTCGCAGCTCGATGCCTTGCGGAATCTTCTTCCAAAAGGTACCCGTGAAATGATACCATTCTACTTTCTTGGAGTCCACCGCCGCGCAGTACTGATTTCCATACATTCGCTTCATGAGGCGCGCGATGTGGGTATGCGTGGCGTCCACGTCACTTTCCACAAAGTTTACGAAACTATTATTCATGATTTTCTTGTACTGTCGCGGATTGTCGGCCTTCGCCCAGGCATGCAAGGAACGCTCGGTATACGGGCGCTCATGATGCGAACGACCCCATCCTCGATTCCAATCTCGCTCCAATTGCGCCACATTGTTTTGGGCGGCTTTTCCCGATTTGTGACTAAATTCCATCCAGACATTGAACATTTCATGAGAGGGGTCGATGTGATGCAAACACCATCCCACGCTCATCCAGGAGGCATACCCGACAGCTCGTTCCCCCGAAAGGCACTCGCGGGCCAACTGTTTTGCCAAGGCAATCTTGTCCAGTTCCAACTGCTCATACACATTCGAGGGCGTCAAATGAATGACGGGCATTCCCTTTTCCTCCTCTTCGCCCTGCAGCAAGGGGGTCGACGGCGCTTGAATCTTTTTGCCTGTGCAATAATCCAGTCGAGCCTTCCATTCTTCCTGGGTTTTCTCCTCAAACGGAACGGGCTCCATCCGCAGATTGTACCGAATCGACAGGAGCTCCAGCAAGGGACGAGACGAATAGGCATGTACCTCCTCTTCATGAAAGGCATTCGTGCTCGGGTCATACACATAGACGGCGGCCAGTTGGTAGGCAGGAATGTCGGGCTTGGATTCACCATAGAAGAACCAGCCATTTTTCTTCACAATCGCTTCATCAAAGATGTCTTTTTCCGAATTGATGTATCCCGTGTTCTTAAAACTCTGATTCAGATTCAATCGCTCCAACGAACGATGACGGAGAACCTGCTGATGCTCCGAGGTCAATATCAAATCGGGACACTGAATGTGTACACCGTCTTTAATCGAGCGATTGAGCGCCTTCTTGTCTTCATACGGAGCGGGGCGAAGGGTTACGAAGAATCGTAGGGGCTTGTATCCGTCCAGGTCATAAAAGTGGGTAATGTTCTTCACATATTCTTGTACAAATGCATAAATGTGGGTCAATTCAAATTGGCGCTGAATCGCACGTTCGGCGGGATACTTGAAATCCAAATCAATCAAAATGGGGCTGCAGAGGTCACAGCGGCGCTGCTCCACCAGGTTTAAGGGGCGGCGCTGCTGGGTAAAGAGGTATTCATGGAGTAAATCGAGAAAGGCGGGATATTCATCATCCGTTACGGAAAACTTTCCTTTCATTGCGCCCATGCCGGTAAAGGAACAGACCTCTCCTCGCTCGGTGACCCGATGTTTATCGAGGAACAGACCGAGCGCCGTTTCTAATACATTATCGACGAGAGGTGCAGGCATGATGGTACGATTTGCCATCCCTTTTTTTAGATTTCAAATTTTGTCTGAACGATTCGCCGCTTTGACAAAATTTGATTTCCCTCGCACCGATAGAAGAATCCTAGCCACCATGAAACCCAGTGACTTTTGCCCCACGTGTCGCTACTATTTATATTTGGACCAAGACCAAGAGGAGAACAAGCTCCGACGAGTCTGTCGCAATTGTGGATACAAGACCGACGACACGCAGGGCCTCATTTTGGAGATTGACCTGAAAGAAAAGACCTCGGAGGGATACAAAATCTTGATGAATGAGTTTACCAAAAAGGACCCGACCCTGCCTCACGTCAATACCATTAAATGCCCCAATGAAGAATGTCCTTGCAATCAAAATGCCTCCGTGGAGAAGGATGTCATTTATTTAAAATACGATGCGGTCAATTTGAAATTCCTGTACATCTGCAATCATTGTGATACCCAGTGGCGTAGCAAAGCGTAGTCCCATTTAAAGTATGGCACTGCATCGTACACAGAGATGAAAGTGCATATTTTTTTGTTATGTTACAATGAAGAAATTATGATGCCCCACACCTTACGATATTATAAAACTCGGTTTCCCGAATGCGACATCACGGTATTTGACAATTATAGTACCGACCGTTCCTATGAAATTGCCAAAGCGGCAGGGTGTCGCATCAAGCGATACGAGAGCAAAGGGCAACAGAATGAAAAGGACATGATGTGGATTCGTAGCAATTTATGGAAGGAGTTTGTGGGGCGTGGATGGGTCATCATGTGTGACATGGATGAATGGATTGACATTACCGAGGAGCAACTTAAAGAAGAGGACAAGCGCGGCACCACCATCTTGATGACACAGGGGGTCAACATGGTGGCGGAGGCAAAGGAGGAAAATCTGTCGGATATCGATTTGTTTACGTTACAAAGGGGCTTCTATGACAATAACATGTCGAAGCGCGTTTGTTTCAAGTATCCTGCGTGTGCGGTGGAGTATTGGTGGGGGGCGCATACCTGCTTTCCCCAAGGGCATGTTGAATACAGTTCGACCACGTATTTGATGCGTCATTATAATTATTTGGGGGAGGCCTATTTGGTTCGAAAGCACGCGCATCGGTACGAGCGAAACATTCTGAGTCGAAACATGGGCCTCAATCAGCACTATCACGAGGACCAAAAGGTCATTCGGGAGGAACAACGGGGACGGGTTCAGCACGCGGTGGACATTCCCGTGTTGCAGATGGGTTAGCGAGACGACCACACTTTCACAAGGGGCAGCGGGAGAGCCTGCGAAAGGTATTCCAAAAAGGTGGTTCCCCATCGCATGTACGAGTGAATGATGCCCCATCGTGCAGGTTGATTTCCTCGTTGATGATGGCAGCACAGTACGCCCATCACACGCTCCAGGGCCATGCGGTGGGCTCGAGTTTGAATCATGGGGAGAAGCCGTTCCCATAACTGATACCGTTGTTGGATATCATGAAGTGTATTCCATGATATCATCGACATCAGGCCAAAAGGGCCATTCCATGCGGATTTGTTCCAGTACAATTGCATGAGCTCCTGGGCATGAGGCAGAACTTCTAACATGGGATGAATGAGGGGATACAGTTCGTCGTCCCAGTGATGAGGATAGGTCCAGAGGTACGTCAGGGCATCCTGGGTCATCTGGAAGGGCTGTTGAAGAAAGACACTGTCGTGGAGAATCACAGCCTTCTCGAATGGCTTCTTCTGATGAAAATAGTAATAGGGCAGAAGTTCGGCGGCTCCTCGATGGCCCTCATCGTATACGACGGTGGTGTTGACCAGTGCGAGGTTCTCGACCAGCCATTCCTTCTGGCTGCCGTCATCGATGATGAGAATGGGTTCGGTGTGAAATCGTCGAATGCAGGTATAACATTCTTTCCAGTAATAATCGGATAGTTTATTGTTTACATGCCGAAGCATGATGAATCCCCATGACATTCTCTGCCTTGCTTATGTTCCCATTCGTTTACGCTCATGGGTTTGAAGAACCGTGAACATCATTTGTTTGGCCTCGAACAATTCGGCGGGGGTGGGAATGATAAAATCCTCGGAGCCATCGGGACCTGGGTCCCACCGATGACAGAATTGCTCCAAGATTTCTTTTTCAATCAAGGAGACATCGTCTACGTGACACTGCAGAATCAAATAAATCTCGGAGCCTTTGGTGTATTTATGAAGACGGCCAATTCGCGTATCGGGACACTGGGAGGTACGCCCCACTTTGTAAATGGGTCGATTCAATGCCTTGAATTCGCGGGTACGAACCATGTAGATGTATCCGTGTTTTTCGTCGGTATGGTAGGCCATTCCTTTCATGATGCGGCGGCGCTGGCCTTGCTGCACCGCGATGCTCACGCATTTTTCTTCCGCCATATTCTAATCGGGTACAAAAGGAAGACGCGTGCATACGCGGATATGCTTACGCTTTTGGGGTTTAGGTGAATTTCGACTCGAACTTCACCTAACATTCTACCAACGAACCAGAAAGCAATGACCCACCTTAAAATAAAAGGGTGCACCACGTGAGCCAGGGTATGGTTCTCATTGAATGTCGGCGGAAGGGGGAAACCCCTTTTCCGCCTGTTCATGGAATATTTTATAGTAACGTACGTACCTGTGAACCGATGTAATAATGCATAAAAGAGACTTACCCACCTGAATGATAGAAAGCATGCAAAACACATTGCCATCGGACTCCACTCTTCTTCCTCCACCACACGTGACACTCAATCTCTGTTTGTGAGGAGGAGGGGCACAAATGGTTAGAGAGTATCATGTGGAAGCTCCCAAGTGAAATACCAACTGCAAGAGGGCCGCCGCCCTATCACCCACCCACAAAAAAGTCTTTAAATAGACACGCACGGTGTGGGTGGGTGTGGGGGGGAGATACCGGAAGCAAAAGGGGATGAGGGGAGTGAGGAGTGGGCTGAAGGGGGCAGAAACGACAACCTAAATGAAGGAATCCCATCTTTTCATCAGATGGCTCCCACCGTGTATTTCTTTTCCGATGGTCCACTGGGACATTCGTTGTTTCAGTACTTTGCCGCCGAACTCATTAAAAAAATCTATGGATACGAGGAGGCCAAAATCAGTTTGACCATCAATCTCGAGTTTCATTTGGTCATCGACGACGAGAAATTCAAGACCATCGTCACACGATACCTGCAGGGCGACCCCGTTCCCTTGGATACCACACGTGACCTGTTGTTGATGGGATACTTTCAGGATTCTGAATTCTATGAACACGAACGGGAGCATTTGCGCTCGTTGTGGAATGCCGAGAATGCGCATTATGTCACTCGCAATGTACAGGTCAAACAGATTGTACAATATCAAAGCAAGCATACGATGGTTCCGACCGCCGCGGACCTGGTGGTTCATCTTCCCTTACGTGACCTCTCCGCATCCCATTCAGGCGTCTTGCCCATTCCTCCCTGCCCCTGGGTCGAGCGCGGCTATCTTCAGAATCTGATTGCATCTCTTCCTCATGAGCGCCTCTTTCTCGTACATGATGCGGATTCCTTGGACCTGCCCTATGCCCGTTCCTTTGAATCATTGCATCCCCTCTGGATTCATCGAACCCTGGGAGACGATTTTGATTTTCTGTTGCGTGCTCCTCGGCTGGTCACGTCCTCCTCGTCCCTCAGTTGGATGGCCGCCTTTCTGGGTCACGCTCGCGAAGTCCATCTGCCCCTGGTCTCTTCCTCTCGACGAGGCGGATTTGATTCCCACTGTACCGTATATGAACATGCGCCTATTGATACGACTCCAAATCTTGAATCATCTTCAATGGAGTCGTCCGAAACTGCGTAATTTGGTCATTCCCCACCATGAAATACAGCCACTTTTTGGAGCTCTCTCGGTCTCGTCGCATCATTCGGCACAGTCCTCCTCCTGATTCATCCAGCCATTGTTCCATCTGCCCTCGAATCTGAACCGGTAGACGAGCATGATACTCGATATAGAGCAACCCAATTAATAAATAGAGGTCCCTCCCTTCTTTCGGACAAGGGTCTTCTGCAGGATACACCGTACTTAATGACAGTTGGGCACGGTGGGTATCGGGTGACCCCAAACAAGAAAACCCGAAATCAATGAGGGTCAGGGACCGTGTGGAGGAGATTTCGAGCAAGTGGGTATCGACCGTCAACACCTTTCTCCTTGTCGGATGGTCTACCACCATAAAATTACTCGGTGTCAAATCGCGATGATTGATGCCCACTCGAACACTCAGGTGCCATATCATGGCACAGAGCTGAAGAAGACACTCCACCAGTACGTAGGAGAGAGAAGAATCAGGAAGCGTGGCCAAATAGTGGTCTAGGGTGCAAGCTCCTTCCACGGGTTCCATGGCAAACCCAATGGATTCATCTTGTAATCGAAATATCCGACGTACGGATGGTGCTCCTTGCGGAAATCCAATGTCCAACAAGCGGGCATGAACCAGATGTTGCATACAGGCTTCATACAATAGACTCTTTCCCGCGTGAATGGGGCGTTTGATGTAGACTCCTTCTTTGCACTCCTCGTGTTCATAGATTCCCCAGTCAATGTACCCAAACGCGCCGTGCGATACAGTTCGAACGCAGGTGAGTCGCTCGGTGTCCGAATCCACATAGAGAGAAGGATGGGCAGTAGAATGTTGAATCGGAATCCTCACCTGTTTGAGCCATGAAGGAGAACGGAGGCACCCTTCCATTCCCTGCAGAGACACCCATGCACTGCATCGTTGTGTATCCGTGCACATGTCTTTTACACACACAAATGGATTCTCTCTTCTCTATCATGGGATAATTCATGGTTCAATGGCATTCTTCCCTAGATGAGAAAGAAGAAGAGCCAATCCAGGAGAGGAAGAAAAGGATTCGTGCTCGGCCAAGAGATAGGCCGTGAGTTCCCGCGGATGTTCGTAGGCGCTCGGATTCATCTCTGGAAATTGTTCGGTGAATTCGGGAGGAAGGGTCTTCACATGATAATGGTCGTGCACATGATAAAACCAGAGAGTGGTTTCGGTGACATTGGCGTACGAGTCGTCCATAAACACGGGAACAGGGACCCACGTATTCTGATAGACCCACAGGGGTTCATCCAGTGTATCGGGATTGTATCGTCGATGGGATTCCATGGCGTCAGGAAGGGCATGCGGCCAGGGTGTCCATCCCAAGGCCGCAAAGACGGCGGTCCAGGTATCCTTGTGATGGCGCTGATGAAGGTGCCATAATTCGTGAACCAGGGTGGTAAACGACATGATTTGCTCGATGTGAGGGAAACAGACCAGGGAGAAGGGGCGAGTATGGGGCATTCCACCCTCTGCCGTGGGCATCAAGGACACCACGTGAACCTCGCCCAACTCCATTCGAAGCCGACGCGGAAGACGAGAACGAGCCTGCCCCAGAATCGCGCGATAATAGGCTGCTTCTTGAGTGGTCATGGAATTGGCGGAATAGGTCATCCTGCGGCGCGCTATGGCATTCAGGCGGTCTTCTCGGCATTCTTCTTGATAAAAATCCATGGCTTCGGCCTCATTCAACCAGGATTGCGCGGTGGGTTTGTCTTCGACGAGCGTAATACGAAGCGGTTCTTTGGAGGTGGAATGGCCCATGGGGTCTATGTTATAATATCTTATTCGTAAAATAGAAGGATGAGAAAAACTCGCTCTCGAACTCGAGGATGGAAAAAAGAGAAGCCTAGCGTGCACGAGCGCACCCTGATGAAGGCCCGCTGCGGAACGAAATGTTTTTTGGGCCCGAAGAAATCGTTTCCCATTTGCACACGACAAACCTG
>Ga0164297_10001653_pt1 | contig 23253 bp, 22 predicted proteins | sample GEODES058metaG_FD_113539 | JGI IMG/M metagenome (GOLD analysis project Ga0164297, IMG submission 113539) | Dystrophic lake water microbial communities from Trout Bog Lake, Wisconsin, USA - GEODES058 metaG | ecosystem: Environmental > Aquatic > Freshwater > Lake | place: USA: Trout Bog Lake... | reverse complement strand
CATACAAGGCATAGAAGCCCTATCAATGCGGTCTTGAATGTATTTGCTGGATTGTGTGCCTATACTTTTCTGGAAAGATTGCCGTCGATTTTTAACTAGGTAACACCCAAAACTCACGTTAATTAATAATGAATAATCCAGATTTTAATGAAGAATAACCTTCTTTTATCCATAATCAATATTTATCCTAACAGAATTGGCTGATTAACATCGAATGCCATTTAATTTCTTTCCAGAATCCTTCTATTTCTTTCCATAATCCTTCTATTTCTTTCCAGAAGTAGGTCTTTTTCACTAGAAAAAGACCTACTTCTGGAAAGAAAACGGCTACTTCTGGAAAGAAAACGACTACTTCTGGAAAGTAATTAGTAGATTTTGGAAAGTAATGAGTAGATTTTGGAAAGAAAAGGGTTTATTCTCTCATTTAATTCCGTTTATACGTGCAAAAAAGGATCAATTATCCTTAGTTATTAGGCAATTTTTAGGTGTACTGGCTATTTACTTAGTAAAAACCACTGTTTACTTAGGCAAAAAAGGTCTATTCTTAGGTAAAGTAGCCCTTTTTCACTAGAAAAAACCTTACTTCACCTAAGAATTAGGTCTCTTTTCCTGTAAAAAGGGGCGTTTATCCTGAGTAACCGGTCATTTTACCTAAACTACTAACCAAATCCCTCCATAAAAGGGAAGGTTTTGGAGTGAAATAAGTGGTTTTGGGATAAATGAAGGCTTTGTTTTGAGCGAAATTATCCATTGCATGAATCAATAAAGCACCAATAAGTGCCTTTAGGCACAAAATATTGGTAGAAATGCCATGAATACGTATCTATAAAGTCCCTTTGGGGATGATATATTGGTTTATTACTCAATAGTAAAAGGCATTTCCGCAATAAATCCAAATGTAATGTCGTACCTACGGCACTTTTATCCGCATTTATGCTAAGTTGATACCAATATATAGTCCCTAATGGGACTTTAGGGCGTTTATTTGTATTGATGATGTGGTTATTTGAGGGAGGAAGGGTATATTTACTTTTTAAAAAGTGAAAGAGAAATAATGAATGAACTAATTACATTTATAAAGAATAGAAAACTTGCCTTTAACATCGCATTGATGTACGTTGGATTTGGGACTCTTTCAGTATGTTCTGTTTATCCTACAGATATATTTTATGGAGACTGGTCTTTGTATGGATTAGGGATTACTTTTCCTGTATCTATAATTAGCTTTGGTTATAGATTTGCTAATGCCCAGACTTTTTATCCAGTATTTATCATTCAAACGATAATGTTTATCTTAACATTTTTATTATTAAGCTTATTTATTAAGAAAAAGAAGATTAATATGTGATAATTCATTTGTTTATAAACCCAATGCCCCAGCAATTCTTGGTTCACGTGATATAACTTTTATTTTGCCACTAAAAGCAATGAAATGAAGCAATGAAACTTCAAGTTTTATAAAGTAAAGATTATTGTATATTGGATTTACGTTAGAACATGCTTCCATTCCCCCCAATAAAATACATTTGCTCTTATGATTTCTAAACTTCCCAACGTTGGTACGACCATTTTTACTGTGATGAGTGCATTGGCTGCCAAGCATAAAGCCATAAACCTGGGGCAAGGCTTCCCCGACTATCAAATGAGTGAGGCTTTGACGCAATTGGTGGCAAAAGCTATGGTGGATGGCCACAATCAATACATGCCAATGGCTGGTTATGCGCCATTGTTGGAGGCTATTGCCGCCAAAGTGCATCGTTTGTATGGCACGCAACTGCATCCCCTCAGCGAAATAACCATTACGCCCGGTGGCACGTATGCTATCTACTCCGCCATCACGGCTATCATCCACAAAGGCGACGAGGTGATTGTTTTTGAACCGGCGTATGATAGTTATATCCCCAATATCGAGGTGAATGGCGGTATTGCGGTGCGGATTCCGTTGCAACACCCCTCCTATTCCATCAATTGGGATGCGGTGCGGGCGGCTATTACCTCCAAAACGAAGATGATTATCATCAATTCGCCACACAACCCCACTGGTGCGGTGCTTTCTGAGAATGATATAGAGCAATTGCGCCAAATAGTTGCGGGTACACCTATATATATTGTGAGCGACGAAGTGTATGAACACCTTATTTACGACAACCTGCCCCATTTGAGCATACTTCGCTACCCTGACTTGCTAAAAAGGACGTTTGTCTGCTTTTCTTTTGGTAAAGTCTATAACTGTACGGGTTGGAAGATTGGCTATTGCATTGCCCCCGAACCATTAACAAAGGAATTTCGAAGAGTTCACCAGTTTAACTGCTTTAGCGTAAACAGTCCCGTGCAAGCTGCATTGGCAACGCACCTAAATAATGAGGAAGAATACCTACAATTATCATCTATCCTGCAAAAAAAGAGGGATTATTTTAGGGAATTGATGTCTTCCACACCATTTAAAGTAATACCATCGCACGGCAGCTATTTTGAGTTGTATAGTTATGCGGATTTCAGCACAGAAAGTGAGCAATCGTTGGCAGAAAGACTGGTAACGGAGTGTGGCGTGGCAACAATACCCACATCGGCGTTTTATCAAGACGGGAAAGACAATAAAGTGCTGCGGTTTTGCTTCGCCAAGAAAGAATCTACGCTGGAAGAAGCTGTGGAAAAGCTGAGGAAGGGGTTGGGATAAGTATAAATAAGGATGTTTACAATGATAAAACAAAAATAAGAGGTCACCTTTCGATGCCTCTTATTCACTCAACCCTGTTTTTAACCCCCGAAATACTGATTATTTCTTTACTGCTCCAACGCTTTTGGTGCTTTTAAACAAAGGTGCCACGATAGCTGCAAAAATCAATGCAACACCGCCAACAACACTAGCAGTACTCATTTCATTTGCACCATTGTTTGCCGTAGATGCAGCAAATACTCCAACTTGTGAAGCTACGATTATTGATAATGTGGCAATTGTTTTGAAACCTGCGCTTTTTACTGACTTTTTCATTTTGTAATTTTTTAAAAATTGTTAATTATGAAGATAATAATTCAAGATGCAAGCCACAGTGTTTATTGATGGTTTGGCATATTGTATCAATTGAATATAAAACGCCAAGTTTTGATAGTTTAATCAGAGAAACCTCAATTTTATTGAGAATTATTTAATGGAAAAGCGGAATTTTTATAGTAAATATTATTGATTGCTAGATAAAGAATCTTTTTTCCTAGATTTATTCCCTACCAATATGAAAGATGGATTACCATTTTGGGGAATTAATGACTGCTAACATTTGATGGGCAACGTTCATTTGTTATCCTACCCCTAAATTGTTTACTTTCGTAGTCTTTTTCGACAAGATGATTACTCCTAATACAATAGAACAGATAAAGAATCGGCTAGACATCATTGATGTTGTTGGAGATTTTGTGAAACTTAAGAAAAGAGGCAGTAATTATCTGGGTAATTGTCCTTTTCATAACGAAAAGACACCTTCTTTTACTGTTTCCCCTGCAAAAGAACTCTACAAATGTTTTGGTTGTGGCAAAAGTGGCAACACCATCACGTTCTTAATGGAACATGAGAAGCTTAGTTATGCCGATGCACTGCGTTGGTTGGCGGCTCGCTACAACATTGAGATTGAAGAGACGCAAGTAAGCGACCAACAGAAGCAACAAATGCAGGTTGCGGACAGCTTGTATGTTATAAATAGCTTTGCCGGGAAGTTTTTTGATGATCAATTATTCAATACCGAAGATGGACAGGCAATAGCACTAAGCTATTTGAAAGAAAGAGGGTTTAGGGAGGAGATAATTAAGAAGTTTCAGATTGGTTACAACCCATCACAACGGGATACACTCACAAAAGCACTGTTGGCTAATCAATTCAACAGGGATTTATTGCCAAGAACGGGGTTGGTTGTTGTAAGAAACGAGACAGAACTTGTGGATAACTATAGAGGGCGTATAATTTTCCCGATTCACAACAATAGTGGAAAAATAATAGGGTTTGGTGCACGGGTTATTGGCAAGGCAGACAAGGCTCCGAAGTACATTAACACGCCTGAGAACGAATTATATGTAAAAAGCAAGGTGCTTTATGGCTCCTACTTTGCGAGGATGGCAATTGATAAGCAAGATGAATGTTTGCTTGTGGAAGGATATACTGATGTTGTCAGTTTACATCAGGCAGGTGTAGAAAATGTGGTGGCAAGTGGGGGGACATCGCTAACTATTGACCAACTTAGGCTTATAAAGAAATATACCAACAACCTAACCATTATTTATGATGGCGATAGTGCTGGGGTAAAGGCTGCTTTGCGGGGGCTTGATATGGCTTTGGAAGAAGGATTGAACGTAAAGCTGGTATTGATACCCGATAATGAAGATCCTGACAGTTATGTTAACAAAGTAGGGACTGCTGCATTCCAACAATTCATCAAAGAGAACAAGAAAGACTTTATCATCTTCCAATTAGAGGTGATGTTGAAGGATGCGGGCAATGATTTGAACCAAAAGAACATACTTGTAAACCAGATTGCGGAGACAATCAGCAGGATAAACAAAGCAGAAGACTTTACAAAGCAACAGGAATACATAAAACAATGCGCTGCACTACTTAAAATAGACGAAGGTGGATTGATAACGCTTGTAAATAAAATAAAGCGAGATAAAGTTGCCAAAGAAGATAAAAAACAAGCTGCAAATGACATTAATGAACAACTAAATGCGGATCAATTTCAAACAATTGAGACTGATGACCTCACACATTTAGCAAACCTCGATGATAAACATGAGCGGAATGTATTAAGGGTGCTGTTGGAGTTTGGATTAAGGGAGTATAAAGACAATGTTACAGTAGCTGCTTACATATTTAGTGAATTACAAGACTTTCCTTTTGAAAATCCAGAATTAGAAAAACTATTGGGACTATATAAAAAGCTTTATGATGAAGGAAAAGAACCTGATACCAAAACATTTTTGTACTTTGAAGATACAAACATCAGGGAACTGGTGATTAGTATTACTTTATTCCCTTATGAACTAAGTTCTAATTGGGATTCATTGTATGAAGGGAAGAAAATTACCACAATGGATACCAGTGCCGAAGATGTAATGATGAGTATTAATTACTATAAGCTAAAAAAGCTAAAAAAGATGTTTGATCAAAACCAATCCGATATGGAGAAAGCACCTTTAGAAGAACAATTGCAGCTAATAAAGATACATAAAGAGCTAAAAGATATTGAAAGAGAGATTACAAAGAAGCTAGGGACGGTAATTTTAAAATAATTTTTACAAAATATTAATATTAGAATATAAACATTATATATTTGCAAAGTGATTCTGAAATAAAAAAGGGTCACTCTGTAGAAACAGACTGACCTCTAACGATTGCTTGCCATATGAAAAATTCTTCGAAGTAAATTTGAGCCTTTTAAAGTAGCTTGACTTTCTTTGAACCTCGGCCTCTCTCGATACTTGCTTCTCTAACGATTGCTGCTATTTTGATTCTTTAACTTACTATTCCTTATTTGCCACACAAAAGTAATGTCGATATACAAGTTGTAGAAATCAACTTAGTTGTTGTTTTATGATTTCAAAAAAGAAGTTGATTTCACAGACCCTTTGTCATTATTAGGTTCTATTAGATTTGCTTGATGACACCCAAGCAATATTTGTATAAAAAAAATACTTTTCCTGTTTAACAAGAAAAGTATTTCAGTATAAAAATTTTAAATAAACGCTGCTTATTTCAATGTCTCTTTCAGCTTAGCCATCAATTCTTCGCCTCTTAGGTTCTTACCTATTATTTTCCCATTTGTATCTAGCAACATATTAGAAGGGATACTTTCTATTTTGTAAAGTTTTGCCGCAGCATTACCCCATTGTTGCAAGTCGCTAATCTGTGTCCAAGGAAGTTTATCATCATTAATTGCTTTTATCCAACTTTCTTTGTCCTTATCCAAGGAAACACCTAACACAGTAAAGTTTTTGTCTTTGAATTGATTGTAAGCAGCCAAAACATTAGGGTTTTCCATTCGGCAAGGCCTACACCAACTAGCCCAGAAATCTACTAATACATATTTACCACGGAAAGATGAAAGACTAACAGGTTTATTTGCTGTATCATTTTGAGTAAAGTCCTTTGCAATACTGCCAACCTTTCCCACATTGGCATCAGCAATCATCCTTTCTATTTCTTTTGCAAATACTATTTTCTTTGCCTCAGGTTTAAGTATTTTATATTTAGACTCTAAAGCATCTCCTTCGTACAACTTAGCAAATTGATACAACAAAAAAGCACTAACTGGAGATGCGGCCTTTTCTCTCAAGAAATTATCTGTATAAGATTTTAGTCTAGTCCTAGTTTCATTGAAAACAGCAATTAAACTATCTCTCTTTTTTGTGCCTTGCTTTTCAGCATTAATATCCGCCACTAGTTTACCAAGCTTGTCATTAATAGGTAAAAAGCCTTTTACAAAGTTTTTATAATCTGTTTGAGCAACAGAGCCAACAAATAATGCATTCTTCAAATCGGCAATGCTCCCCGTAACAGTTACATTATCATTTCCCAAAAACATCTCTGTTGTTTCCTTGGTACCTATGAAGCTGAGTTGAAAAAAGTTAATCTCGTCTGATTTTCCATTCAACCTAAACTTGCCATTCTTTGCATAATCCTGCGCAACCATATTACCTTGAACATCTTGCAAGAAAACAAGGGTACTATCCTTCAGTCCTTTCAGATTTCCTTTTAAAGTATACCCCTTTTGTTCAGGCTGTGCGGATTTGATAGATTGAACTTTTTTGGCGGACGAATCAACATTTTGAGCCAAGGAAACAATCGGAAACAACAATACAATCAATAACTTTTTCATTCTTTTCTTTTATGTTTATTTTTTGTGCCTTTTTTGTAATACTTCTATAACCTCGTGCAATTTATATTCTTTCGCTTTAAGTAACAATAAATAATGAAATAAAAGGTCTGCGGCCTCTCCCAAAAATAATTCTTTGTCGTTGTCTTTTGCTTCAATTACTAATTCCACAGCTTCCTCACCTACTTTTTGCGCCACCTTATTGATGCCTTTCGCAAGCATTTTTGCTGTATACGAACTATCTACCGAAGCTTTACTTCGTTGTTCTATTGTTTCCTCTAAACAAAATAAAAAATCATTAGAAACATTCTTTTCATTCCAACAAGTATCTGCCCCCGTATGACAAACAGGGCCTACAGGCTTTACTTTTATCAACAAAGTATCATTGTCGCAATCCACCGCAATGGATTCCAACAATAAAAAGTTGCCGCTCTCCTCCCCTTTTGTCCATAAGCGTTGCTTGCTCCGGCTAAAGAAAGTCACCTTTCCGATAGCCTTTGTTTGAGCCAATGCTTCTTCATTCATAAACCCAAGCATCAATACTTTTTGGGTTAAAATATCTTGAATAATGGCAGGGACTAGTCCATCGGGGTATTTATCAAAATCAACTTTTATATCTAAACTCATTCTTTGAATTGAACGCTTATTAATGATTTGCGCAGACGAAAATAGCGTTTGAAATTAAATACGCACGTGAATATTATTTTCTTTAAGATAACCTTTTAAATCTGGGATACTTATTTCCTTAAAATGAAAGATACTTGCCGCCAATGCAGCATCGGCTTTTCCCTTTGTAAATACATCCACAAAATGCGGCATTGTTCCGCCACCGCCACTCGCAATGATTGGGACTGGCAATGTTTCACTTAATTGTCGGGTTATATCCAACGCAAACCCCTGCTTAGTTCCATCATGATTCATCGAGGTCAGTAATATTTCACCCGCCCCCAATGCCACTGCTTGTTTCGCCCAATCCAAACATTTTGCATCCGTTTTTACCCTGCCACCACTCAAATAAACATACCATTCACCATCATCTTCCAATCGGGTATCAATCGCTAAAACAACAAATTGACTTCCAAATTCCTTTGCCAAATCATTGATTAACTGAGGATTTTTAAACGCAGCCGTGTTTACACTCACTTTATCCGCACCATTTTTTAATAAAACAGAAGCATCGTCAATGGAACTCACGCCCCCACCAACTGTAAACGGAATATTGATGTGACGGGCTATCCGATTCACCAATTCGCTCAATGTTTTCCTTTTCTCAACGGTTGCGGTAATATCAAGAAACACCAATTCGTCCGCACCTTGTTCGGCATAGAAAGCACCCAACTCAACTGGGTCTCCTGCATCACGAATATTTTCGAAGTTGACCCCTTTTACGGTGCGTCCATCCCTAATATCAAGGCAAGGGATGATGCGTTTCGCCAATGACCCCTCCGCCCCTAAAAGGGGACTTGCAGCACCCTGACTATTTATATGTTGTTTCATTTTCAATCTTTAAAATTAAACATCTTTCACCAAATGAACGACCTAGTACCCCTTCAGGGGCGGAGGGGTTCTAGTTTCCCTTTAGGGACGGAAGCTTTTAGGATACCTGTTTTATATCTAGCTTGACTACATAACTCTTTAGGACGACCGTTTTATATCTAGCTTGACTATATAACTCTTTAGGACGACCGTTTTATATCTAGCTTGACTATATAACTCTTTAGGATGACCGTTTTATATCTAGCTTGACTACATAACTCTTTAGGACGACCGTTTTATATCTAGCTTGACTATATAAATACTAATTCCTCCAATGAAACCCTGTTTTCATAAATAGCTTTCCCAATTATAACGCCCTTGCAACCAGCTTCTTTCAAGGTATAAACATCATCAATAGTTGCTACGCCACCACTTGCAATCAATTGTAAGTTCGGCGATTTAGCAAGAATCTTTTGGTATAAATCTGTGGCAGGTCCTTCCAATTTACCATCCTTACTTACATCAGTACAAAAAATCTGTTGCACACCCAACTTTAGATAGTCTTCAATAAAATCAAAAATATTAATGTCCGAGGTCTCCAACCAACCGCTGATGGCAATCATTTCGTCCTTAACATCTGCCCCCAACAAAAATTTTTCTGCCCCATATTCCGCAAGCCAACTCACAAACGTGGGTTTATCTTTCACAGCAATACTACCAACAGTTGCCAAAGCAGCACCAGAAGCAAAGACAATATCCACATCTTTTTGGGTTTTGATACCACCACCAAAATCTATTATCAACTTTGTTTGCGATGCAATGGCCTCCAATACTTTCCAATTCTTCACCGCCCCAGCTTTTGCCCCATCCAAATCTACCAAATGCAACCGCTTTAGACCAGCATCCTCAAATTGCTTTGCAACTTCTACTGGGTTTTCGTTGTAAATAGTTTTTTGAGAATAATCTCCTTGCGTGAGTCGTACACATTTAGCATCTATGATGTCTATGGCAGGGATTATTTCAAATATTGCATTGTCTTCGTCCATCTATTTCTATTAATTGCAAGACCTGACAGGTTTTGAAAACCTGTCAGGTCTAAATTGGTTAAACAAGTTCGATAAAATTTCTAAGTATCTTCTCCCCTACAACCGATGATTTCTCAGTATGAAATTGTACGCCATAGAAATTATCTTTATGAAAAGCGGCACTATACGGCTGCACATAATTGGTTGTGGCAATAGTATATTGATTGAGAGGGATGTAATAACTATGTACAAAATAACAATAGCTATTCTCATCCAAGCCCTTCATTAAAGGAGATTTTAGGTTGTAAATAGTGTTCCAACCTATCTGAGGAACCTTCTCGTTTGAGTTATTTTCTGTAGGATTAAAGCGTTTTACAGGTTGATTGATGATGCCTAAACAATGCGTATTGTTCTCTTCGGAATAATCACAAAGCAACTGCATACCCACACAAATGCCCAATACTGGTTGTTTCAATTCTTTGATGAGTGCATCCAGATTATTCTCTTTAAGACTATTCATGGCGCTACTTGCCTCTCCTACACCAGGGAAAATGACCTTATCTGCCGCCCTAATTGCTTCGTGATTATCTGTGACAATTGCATTTACCTCAATCCTTTCCAAAGCATACAAAACACTTTGAATGTTACCAGCATTGTACTTTATAATTACTGTATTATCTCCTTTTGCAATAGTATTTACACTCATTATTTTACTTTAAAACACTATCTAAAAAGGTTTTTGTGGCTGATTCTACATCTGCTTTTCCTTCCAAAGCTTTGATATACGCAGTACCGATTATTGCTCCATTTGCATATTTGCAAGCAGTAGTAAAGGTTTCTTTGTCTTTAATTCCAAAGCCTACCAATATTGGATTTTTTAGATTAAATGATTGTAACCGTTTCAGATATTGCTCCACTGCACTGAAATCTTTTTCATTTCCAGTTGTAGAGGATGATGAAACGGCATATAAGAATCCACTGCTAAGATTGTCTAATTTCCGTACACGTTCTTCGCTTGTTTCCGGTGTAATAAGGAAAATAAAATCGAGATTGCATTTCTTGATAATTTCCCCGTACTCTGTTTCATATTCATATTCTGGTAAATCTGGAAGAATCAATCCATCGACGCCAACAGCAGCAGCATCGGCACAAAACCTTTCAATGCCATATTGCAAAACAGGATTCATGTACCCCATCAAAATGATTGCAGCTTTCTTGGATTTCAATTGCTTTAACTGCTCCAAAAGAGTAGCAATCGTCATCCCATTATCCAATGCCACTAAACTACTTGCTTGAATAACGGGGCCATCTGCCAAAGGGTCGCTGTAAGGCATTCCCAATTCAATTATGTCTGCCCCGTTGTTTTGTAAAGTATCTATTATTTGCAGCGTGCTTTCCAACTGAGGATACCCAGCCGTACAATACACATTCAAAACTCCATTGGATTTATTCTTAAATACCTCTTGTAACTTACTCATTTTTTCAATTATCAACTATCCATTATCAATTAATTACAACCCCATAGCCTTCATATAGGTTGCCAAGTCTTTATCTCCCCTTCCACTCAGGCATACAACAACAACATCTTCTTTAGTTAATCCAATTTGTTTCAAAGCTGCAAAGGCATGGGCAGTTTCCAAAGCAGGAATAATTCCTTCTATTTTGGATAAATGAAAGGCCGCTTCTAATGCCTCTTCATCAGTTGCACTTAAAAACATTCCCCTACCACTTTTGAAAAGATTGGCGTGAAGGGGTCCAATCCCAGGATAATCCAATCCAGCAGAAATACTATGTGGCTCTACAACCTGACCATCCTCTGTTTGCATCACCAAACTTTTGCTACCATGCAATACGCCAGATTTGCCTAATTGCGTAGTTGCCGCACTCATCCCTGAATTAACCCCATGACCTGCGGCTTCAACTGCCACCAACTGAACACTTAATTCATCCAAATAATGATAAAAAGCACCCGCGGCATTACTGCCTCCACCCACACAAGCAACAACATGTGTGGGATTCTCACTACCTGTCTTTTCTAACAATTGAGTCCTTATCTCTTCACTGATTACACTTTGAAAACGAGCAACCATATCAGGATAAGGGTGAGGGCCAACCACACTTCCGATGATATAATGTGTATCAATTGGATTATTGATCCAGTCTCTAATTGCTTCATTGGTTGCATCTTTCAATGTTTTGCTACCACTTAACGCAGGAATAACTTTCGCGCCCAATAATTTCATACGGGCTACATTGGGTGCTTGGCGTTCAATATCTTTTTCCCCCATATAAACAATACACTCCATCCCTTTTAACGCACAAACTGTAGCAGTTGCTACACCATGTTGTCCCGCACCTGTTTCAGCAATTATTCTTGTTTTACCAAGTCTTCTTGCCAACAAAATTTGTCCTATTGTATTGTTTATTTTATGTGCACCTGTATGACATAAGTCTTCCCTTTTCAGATAAATATTTGACCCCAACTCCTCACTCAACCTTTCTGCATAAAACAAGGGAGTAGGTCGCCCAACATAATCCTTTAATAATTGGCGAAACTCTTTCTGAAAAGAAGGTTCTGCCATTATCTTCAAATAGTTCTCTTTTAACTCCGTTACATTCCTCTGCAACATCTCTGGGATATATGCCCCACCAAAACTCCCATAATATCCTTGTTGATTGGGATTTTGAAAACCCGTTGTTGTTATTATTTCCTCTGCTATCATATCTTTCTTACTATTTCAAAATAACATTATAAACTCATCATTCATATTTCCTAACAATTCTAACCACTACCACTGCTTCAATGCAATTAGAGGATTGGAGCTACAATTACTGCTAACATTTCCATTGGCATCATATTGAACCTTCGTATTACCAACTTTATCAAGCGTTCCATTGGAATTATAGTACAGTGAAGTATTTCCTATTGACTGAATATTACCATTGTAATTATAACCCAAAGTAGTATTGCCGACAGACAGCAACCTGCCTTCGTAGGTATATTGAAGAGGAAGGTTTCCGACACTTTCCAACAAACCCCTGTAATCATATTGAGGTGAGGCTGATTGCCCTGAAGTTGGAGAAGTCACACTCAGTATGCGTCCAAATTCTGTAACTGTCACAGTACCACCATTATTGAAAAAAGTCAAAGTGTACTTACCATCTGGCGTAAGGTTCAACTTAAAATCTGCATTCCCGGAAGTTGCTTGCTGTGGTTGATTAATATTATCTGAAGCTACAACAGTAACAGGCTTTTTTCTTGTCTTGCCTTTTGAAATAGTATAAATTGGAGGAGTAACTGTATTCGAACTTGCTTTGGGTGGAACAACAACATTTGCTGATGCAGTAACTGGTAGTGTGGGCGATAAACTATTATTCCTGACGGTTAATGTTGGGGTTAGACTACTCTTAACATTTACTCCATTATTAGTCGGCTTCGTTTGAGTAATTGATATAGTATCTCTCTTCCAAGTTTTCTTTGGATTCCATTTGGGGGAAACATTTGCTCCTGCATTACCATAATCCTGACTTGAAGCCAAAGATTTTGGATTAGTTACAAAACCATTCTGATTAAGTATTTCGTTTGTTGTACTTGACTTTGTAGCTACTCTTTTTGGGTAGCGCTTTCCGTACATACTAGTTCGATTATCAACAAGAGGTTGTGCATCAGGTGTTTTATACTGATAAGTATCTGCACCGGCATCGGTAACTTTTTGTGTAGACTGATATGTAGAATATTGTTGAGTTGTCCCATTTCCACGGTCTCCATCAACATAAGGCTTAGAGTCGGGTGTTTTATATTTATAAGTTGATTCTTCAATTCTTGTATTTTGTATTTGAGAATTGTTGCTATTATTATTCGATACTGATGACTGATTTGAATTAAAAGCACTATTATCAACAGGTGGAGGCGGAACATAACGGGGATTGAATAGTGCGGAATCTTCTTTTTGTGCATCTGCACTTTTTGTCTGAACTATATGAGGCAAAATGGTAGTGGAGGTATTTGGTGCAGCAGTCAGTGTCCCAGTCAGGATGCGTGATTGTCCTGAAGAAGTCATCTTAAATGTGAATAATAAAATTAATATCCCTACAAACTGCTTCATGCTAACATATAAACGATAAAATCCACTACTTATTACTTGAGACCGAGAATCGGTAGGAACGAAAGTCGCAAGTTTGAGCAGTACATAACTTGCGATTTACGTTCCTAACGCTCCTGCCGATTTCCTACCTCTTCAATTCCGTCACAAAAGTCTTAAGTTTTTCCATATCCTTCACTCCCGGTGATATTTCAAAGCGACTATTCACATCTATCGAGAATAAATCCTTCGCCACTTTGTCTTTACTGAACTCCCGCAAGGCAGGAATATCCGTTGGTTGTATCCCTCCACTCAAAAAGAACGGCTTATCAATATTCAACCCCAACAATGCATCCCAATTAAACTTCTTGCCCGTTCCCCCATAGCCCACGCCTTCTGTATCAAACAAAAACATATCTGCAACATCTGTGTAATCCTTTATTTTCCAAAGGATATTATCGTCTTCTGCCAACCTGAACGCCTTGATTACCGATATATAATCCGATATTTTCTCACACGCTTTAGGGCTTTCATCACCGTGCAATTGCACCAAATATAATCCGCAACTATCCACCGTTTGCAGTATCTCCTCCGATGGGGCATTCACAAAAACCCCCACTTTATTTATCTTACCCTTAATCTTTTTTAGGTTGATTGCGGGCATATACTTGAAAACAAAGCGTGGGCTTTTTGGATAGAAGATGAAGCCGCAAAACTCCACCCCCATATCATCAAGTTGCCTTACTTGATCAGCGTCCGTCATCCCACAAACTTTTATTCTCATCTGCTTTTATTTTTTACCACTAAATTCACTAAGGAAGAAACACAAAGTACACTAGCCTAATCCCATTTTTATTTGTGTCTCTTGTGAAAACCCTTGTGCGCTTTGTGGTTAGAACTACTTTGTTTTCAATTCCGTTACAAAATCAGCAAATGCAATCGTTGGGTGGGATCGTTTCATAAAGTGTTCGCCTATCAGGAACCCCTTGAAGCCCGCTTTGCGTAAAAATACAATAGTATCCGAATTATTGATGCCACTTTCAGCAATGGCTACCTTATTTGTGGGTATTTTCTTTATCAATTGTGCCGATGCCTCCACATTTACCACAAAATCCTTCAAGTTCCTGTTGTTCACCCCTACCAAATCCACTTCGTCACAAATATGCCCCAACTCTTCCTCATTATGTATTTCCAACAACACTTCCAACCCTAAATCTGTTGCTGCAACGGCCAATTCTTTTACCCTTTCAGGCGAAAGACAAGCAGCAATCAGCAAAATTACTGATGCTCCGTAGGCTTTTGCCTCTACCAACTGATATTCATCAATCATAAAATCCTTTCTTAACAATGGGACTTGATTGATAGTTGCAGCCTTTAAATCAGCCAAACTCCCCCCAAAGAAATGATTATCTGTCAATACCGATATACCTGATGCCCCATTTTGTGCATAAGCTTTTGTAACCTCTTCCACTGTTGACACGCTGTTGATAACCCCTTTCGAAGGAGATTGGCGTTTATATTCCGCTATGATGCCCGTCTTTGTTTCATCCAACAAAAACTTTTTTAGGGATAAAGTAGGAGCAGCAAACAATGGCATCTCCTTCAATTCATCAATGCTCTTCACTGCCTTGGCCGCAGCCACTTCTGTTCTTTTGTGTTCTATTATTCTATCTAAAATGTTCATTTATCAAAGAAATTAATCTGTTTTTGAATGACTAAATGTATCCAGCAACGTCAAATCTGCTTTAAGTTATCATCAATCTGCTACAGCTTATTGTAAATCTGCTATAGGTTTTTACTAATTTGCTATAGCTTATTGCGAATTTGCTGTAGGTTATTGCCGATTTGCTGTAGCAAATTACAAATCTGCTATAGGTTATTGTCGATTTGCTATAGATTATTGTTGATTTTCTATAGCAGATTTACTATTTATTGCAAGGCAATCAGCTTCTTCAACGCACCCAAAGCAGCCTTACTCTCCAAACTTACAACCGCAGCCTGATAGGCATCTTCATAAGTTTTATAGTTGCCCGTGCAATGCAAAGCCATTGCCGAATTAGCCAAAACCACTGCATTCTGAGCATAAGTACCATTGCCTTCAATGATGTTTCTGAACATTTGGGCGGACTCCTCTACCGTATTTCCTCCATAAATATCTTCTGGCATCACCATTCTTTTGCCCAACTGCCTAGGCGTTTTGATGCTCTCGCCTTCGTTGGTAATTACCTTCGTATCATTGGTCAGAGAGATTTCATCGTACCCATCAAGGCTATGAATTATGGTAAAAGCCCTGTCGGTTTGTTGTAACAAATAGTTGTAGATACGAGCCATCTCCAAGTTATAAACCCCCACCAACTGATAAGTAGGCGATGCAGGATTGACCATCGGGCCAAGCATATTGAAGAAAGTGCGTACCCCCAAATTCTTGCGGATTGTACCCACAGCCTTCAATGCAGGATGAAATAAAGGCGCATGAAGGAAGCAGATACCAGCCTCATCAACCTCTAGTTTCAGCTTAGCATTATCATTCTTAAATTTATACCCCAACTGCTCCATCACATTGCTCGCCCCACTAATGCTTGTTGCGCCATAGTTACCATGTTTAGCAACTTTTTGCCCAGCACCAGCTACAATAAAGCAGCTAAGGGTAGATATATTGAAGGAATTTTTGCCATCGCCACCCGTCCCTACGATGTCTAAAAGCTTGTGGTTGCCCAAATCGACCTTCACACAAAGCTCCAACAACGCATCCCTAAAACCCTGCAACTCCTCTATGGTGATGCTACGGATAAGGTAAACCGTCACGAAAGCGGTTATCTCATGCTCGTTGTACAAGCCCTTTCCAATGCCCAACAAGGTATCCTTCGCTTGTTGGTAGGAGAGCGTTTTATGCTCGAATAAATATTGTAGTATCTTTTTCATTTTTATTTTTTTTGCCACAAAGGCACTAAGACTCAAAGAAGCACAAAGAGGAGAAGAAAGGGTTAAGCATATTTAATTCCTTTTCTTCTTTCTTTTTTCTTAGTGCCACTTAGCGTCTTTGCGTCTTTGTGGCACTCTTTCTTATTGCCCTATCCAATTCCTCATTATCGTTTCTCCGCTTGGGGTAAGCACACTTTCGGGGTGAAATTGTACACCTTGCACATCAAAAGTTTTATGTTGCAATGCCATAATAAAATTGTTTTCATCCCTTGCAGTTACCTCAAGTTCCTCAGGGAAACCTTCATCGCTAACTACCCAACTATGATAACGCCCAACAATAAATTCATCGGCCAGACCAGCAAACAATCCCCTGTTCACTGTTAACTGATTACTGTTCACTGTAATTGGCGTCGCAATCCCATGATAAACCTTGGTAAGATTAGTCAACTTACCCCCAAAAGCCTGACCAATTGCCTGATGACCAAGGCAAACCCCCAATATAGATTTTGTTGGGGCATACTGCTTTATTAAAGGAAGCAACAAACCCGCTTCCTCAGGGATGCCTGGTCCAGGAGACAGAATAATCTTGTTGTACTTATTTACATCATCCAAAGGAATCTCATCGTTACGATAAACATCCACCTTTTGATGCGTTATCTTTTCTACTAAATGAACAAGGTTGTAGGTAAAAGAATCGTAGTTGTCAAATACCAATATCTTCAACCCATCAAACCCACCTTGCACCGACGCTTTATTTTCCATTGTCTTTATTTTATGTTTCAGGTTGCTACTTGCTGGTTTCAAGTAACCTGTAACTAGTAACTTGTATCTTTTTTATATCTCGCTTGCTGCTTCTATCGCCTTTTTTAATGCGTTAAGCTTATTATTTACCTCTTGCAATTCACTTTCAGGATTACTCGCCGCCACAACACCCGCTCCCGCCTGATAGAAAAGCGTATTGTTTTTACTAAGGAAAGTGCGAATCATGATGGCGTGGTTACAACTGCCATCAAAGCCCACAAAGCCAATTCCCCCACCATAATAGCTACGGCTAGTTGTTTCGAAACTATCTATCAAGTGCATTGCTTTTATCTTAGGCGCACCACTCAACGTACCAGCAGGAAAGGTTTTTGCCAACAACTCAAAAGGATTTGCATTCGGACGAACTGTTCCATTCACTTCGCTAACCAAATGGATAACGTGGCTATAATACTGAACCTGCCTATAACTTTTCACCCGCACATCATCGCAAACACGGCTAAGGTCATTACGAGCAAGGTCAACCAACATGACGTGTTCTGCATTTTCTTTTGGATCCAACAACAACTTTTCGGCTGCATCTGCATCAATAGCATCATTGCCAGTCCTTTTAAAAGTCCCAGCAATAGGGTGGACAATCGCAGTGCCATTTGTAATCACCAACTGGCTTTCAGGCGAAGAACCCATCAATTTATAATCGCCATAATCAAAGAAAAACAAATAGGGCGATGGATTAATATTGCGTAAGGCACGATAAACATTTAGTTCATCCCCCGTAAAACTTTGTTGGAATCTCCTGCTTAATACTATCTGAAAAACATCCCCCCTATAGCAACTCTGGATGCCTTTTTTCACCATTTCTACATAAGCTTCATTAGTGATATTCGAGGTTTCAATCCCTTTGGTGGCAAACGGATACTTAGGAACATCTTTGCTTTTTATCAGACTTTCCACCAAATGCACCTCACTAGTTAAACCCGGAATCACATTCTCACAGAGGTATAACTCGTCTTTAAAATGATTGATGGCAATCACATATTGATAAAGCCTGTAGCGCATTAAAGGAATATGAGTTGACCGCATTCCGTTGACAGTTGACTGTTCTTCCCCTTCGGTTAACGGTTGACGGTCAACGGTTAACTTTACTGAATCAAAAAACTGCACTGCATCGTAAGTAGTATATCCATACAATCCCTGGGCAAATTTTGCAGCCGCATCTTCCAAACTATTACCTGAAACATTAGTGGCGTTGGAGATATTAAACCGCTTCATAAAGCCCCAAACTTCATCCGGCACCGCCTTGGTATCCTTAATGGGAATTCTTTCTGGTTCTTGACCCGGAAGTTTATATTCCAAGCTACCCGTATCCGTAATTTCAATGCCCGCAATGGCGTGGATACCTATAAAACTATAGCTGTTTTCTGCAACGTGGTTATCGGTACTCTCCAACAAGATAGTGTCTCTGAACCTGTCTCGCACCCTCAAGTAAATACCCACAGGAGTATATACATCTGCAAGCATTTTCTTTATCGTGGTTGTTATTTCAATCTTCTTCATAAATTATGATTCAATGATTTAAATGATTTAATGATTTGTTTTAGTGTTTTGCCACAAAAGCTCTAAGACTCAAAGAAGCACAAAGAAGGGAATAAAAATTAAATCCCAATACACTTTCTCTCTTTTTAAAAACTTTCATTATCTTATCTTTTTATTTCTTTCTTAAATCCTTTGTGTCCCTTTGCGACTTTGTGTCTTTGTGGCAATACTATCAGCCCTTACCACAAAAAAAAACCTCGACAATCTGTCGAGGCTCATTTCAATTATATGAATAGTGTATTGGCAACGCCACTACAAGCCCCGAACAAGGTTTGTATGCCACCACCAACTGTTATTTATTATTGTTTTCTTCATTACGTTGCAAATATGAGGATAGAATTTGATTATTCAAAATATTTTTATCAGAATGCATTCTATCCCTTTGCTTCCTTTTCGTGTTGTGCAATTATTTCCTTCATAAAAGCAAGTACTTTAGACGAGAACTCTTTTCGCTTAAGCGCATACTCAATGGTTGTCTTTATAAAGTCTAGTTTATTGCCAATATCATATCTTTTACCATCAAAAGTCTGGGAGTAAATGGCTTCCGTCTTCAACAATTCAATCATTGCGTCGGTCAGTTGAAGCTCATTATTTTTCCCTTTAGGGGTCTTTTCCAATGCTTTATAAATACCAGGTGTCAATATATACCTACCTGCAATTGCAAGGCGTGAAGGTGCCGCTTCTATACTTGGCTTTTCAATCAATTGGCTTAACCGCATAATTTTATCAGAAAGCTCCTCCCCTCCTACTATTCCATAGCGCGAGACCTTTTCTTTTGGTACTGGTTCCACAGCTATAATCGTACTTTCATATTGATCATAAATATCCATTAATTGCTGGGTAACTGGGATTACAGAATCTATAATAGTATCCCCAAGCAACACTGCAAATGGTTCATTACCGGTATGCTGCCGTGCATAATAAATCGCATCTCCCAAACCACTTATCTCTTTCTGACGGATAAAGTGTATGTTGGCTAGGTTGGTTAGGTTGCGCACCTCGTCATACATTGCATCTTCTTTGTCCTTTATACGTTCTTCTAGTTCAAAGTTTCTGTCAAAATGGTCTTCTATCGCTCTTTTGCCCCTCCCCGATATAATTAATATATCCTCGATACCAGAATCTACCGCTTCCTGCACCACATATTGAATGGTTGGCGTATCAATAATTGGCAACATCTCTTTTGGTGACGCCTTCGTTGCCGGAAGGAACCTTGTACCCAATCCCGCTGCGGGAATAACTGCTTTTCTTACCATCTTTCTATTAAATTAAATAAGGTTTTATTACCCTTGCCTGTATGTTCCGTAGTGAATAAACCAATTTCTGCAACATTTCATTGTCTTTATAAATACCAATGATTGCTCCACCCGATCCCGTAAAGGAAGCTGATGCGCCACATGCCCTTGCAGTTTCCACCAATTCGTTGTTACTGTCGGTTATGGTCATTATTTTCCTGCGGTTATTAAAATTCTCATTTATAAGCTTCCCAAGTGTTTCATTATCACCTTTTTCAATGGCAACTTTTCCTTTGTCAGCCAGCGAAGCAATCTCTTTAAGGGTATTTATTACAAGTGCATCCCCTTGCTGATACTTTGTTTTTATGTCGTTCAATACTTTGCCCGACACTTTGCTCAGGTTAGTTTTGTAGGCAATATAAAACTGTGGCAGTTTACTCATGGGCAATCTTTCGTATTTGCCAAAGCCATGCTTGTCTAGGTATTCCTTATTAAAATCCATATAAACACAGCCTTCATAGCTTTGTATCACCCTGTCTTGCAACCCCGCCGTGATGCCAAGTTCCTTTACTTCGGCCTCCAATGCAATAGTAGGTAGTTGCTCCAAAGGAATTTCCACTTCATAAAACTTCATCAAAGCCCTCAATGTGGCAATAACGATTGCACTAGATCCTGCCAAACCAACTTGACGTGGGATGTTGGAATTATATCGGATAGTAAAGTTTTTGCTTGAAAGCTTGATGCCATTATCATCGCAAAAATCACAGAACTTCTTGATGGCAGCTTTTATGATAGGAATCCCACCGTTGTATCCCGTAAGACTAACTGTTTCCTTTAAATCATAAATGTTTTTGAAAAGATTTGAATCGGCTTCTTGAGGTTCTATATGTAATGATGGCGATTGATAAATCAATATCTTGGCAGCAAAGTTTTTTACTATCAGGCTTATTGTTTTTCCATTGTAACCATCAGAAGGATTCCCCAGTAAACCAGCGCGAGCGTAAGCAATGCTATCAATCATCCCGCAAACATAGCACTTTTTAAAAGCAATTAAACTGATAATAAGCCTATCCAATAAAATTAATAACTCGCTTGCTTTGCATTAACCACTAATAATTAACCATTAATGCCGCGCCACTCACCTCACCATCCATAGTTTGTATTCTTAAATGATAAACCCCTGCCGCCAAACTACTAACAGACAATACAGGATTAGTAGCATCCTTCAATGAAACAACCTTTACTATCCTACCCATATTATCTATCACTTGCACGGATGCTATATGGCTTCCTCTAATAGTAGCTACGTCCCTTGCTGGGTTGGGTACTACGGTAAACGGTAATCGGTCAACGGTTAACTGCACTGAAACGACCTTACTAAAAGAAACCGCCCCATCCTTATCTACACTTTGCAAGCGGTAGTAGTTAGTGCCATTGGTGGGGTTGTTATCTGTAAAACTATAACTATTTGCCCCACTGCCTATTGCTTTCACAGTACCTATATCTTTATAGGTACTGCCATCTGTGCTGTGTTGTATGATAAAGTGGCTTGTGTTTAGTTCGGTGGCTGTTTGCCAGCCCAACTGAACTCCGTTAGTAATATGTGTTGCTGAAAAACCTGTTAGTTGTAGGGGCAAAGTTTTGGGGTACGTTATCTTACGAATGCGATTATTTAGATACTCAGGTATATATATATTGTCAGTAGGGTCAATACATATATAAGCGGGACCATTAAGTTCTGCAGCAGTTGCATTCCCACCGTCCCCAGAAAAGCCCGCTACTCCAGTGCCTGCGATTGTGTTGATAGTATTGCTAGTTACCTTACGTAGGTAACTCCCATCTGAGAAGTACAGGTTATCATGCGTATCTAAGGCTACACCATAAGGACTTTTCAGTTCTGCATTGATAGCCAATCCACTGTCCCCACCATAGCCTGATACACCATTACCAACAACCGTAGTGATAATACCATTGGTTGATACCTTACGAATGCGGTTATTTTCCGCATCTACTACATAAATATTCCCTGCCTTATCCACCACCAATCCTTGCGGGGCGTGTAATTCCGCTGAAGTTGCAAGCCCATTATCCCCACTATACCCACCAGGTTGGTATCCATTGCCCGCAACAGTGGTTATAATACCACTAGTGTCTATCTTTCGCACACGATTGGAATTGTCTGAAAAATAGACATTGCCAACTATATCTACAGCTAGGCCTACGGGTAAGTATATTTCAGCTTTTGTGGCAGGCCCACCATCGCCACTATACCCCTCAGCCCCAGTACCAGCGATAGTATGGATGATGCCGGCAGTATCTATCTTACGGATGCGAAAATTAGTGCCATCGGCCAAGTAGATATTCCCAAGCCTGTCCTCCTTTATGTCGTAAGGAATACCAAGTGTGGCTTTGGTTGCTAATATGTCATCACCATTGTAACTAGGCTTGGATCCACCAATACCTGCGATAGTGGTAATAATGCCAGCAGTATCTATCTTACGGATGCAATTATTGCCCGCATCAGCAATGAATAAATTGCGTTTATTGTCAAAGGATGCAGAGATGGGATAATTTAATTCAGCCTTTGTGGCTATACTATCGTCTCCACTAAACCCTCTCTTACCCGTTCCTGCAATAGTAGTGATGATGCCCTGAGCGTTTAATGTAAAAGCAATGAATAATAAGATAAACGTAAGGAATACTATGGCATAGCTAATTTTTAATTGTTTCATAATGGACAACGTTTAATAACAATAGTTTTTGCAAAATAAGATACATTTATTAATAAGATGCTGTCTGAACCTTATTTATTTGATTAAAAAGATTTGTATGATAAGCAAGTTGTCTGAATCAGGATTAAAGGATTTTAGGATTTGTAAGATTAGCTAGGGTGCAATCCTTTTTTAATCATCCTAATCCTATAAATCATTGTTCAGACAGCCACCTGTAGAGACAAGGCATTGCCTTGTCTCTACATACATTGCAACCTACCCATTTTCGGTTAGTTACCTGCGGGATGACAGCTAAGAAAACTACCCGAAAGTTGCAACTTTCGGGTAGTTGGCAACAATTCATCCCCCCAAACCTCCCTCCCAAAAACTATTTTACACCTGAAAAGATTTTTATTGAAAATAAATGAATAGTTATCAAAACATTACTTGTAGTTTGTGCCTCGAACAAAACGATACACAATGTTTGCAGTGCCTTCTTCTTCAATAAAATGTACACTAGCCATTCTGGCGGTTACATGTATTGCAAAGAGACTAGCCGAAGCCATTTCGCACTTGCTCTCCCTCTACTT
>Ga0164297_10001652_pt1 | contig 23261 bp, 19 predicted proteins | sample GEODES058metaG_FD_113539 | JGI IMG/M metagenome (GOLD analysis project Ga0164297, IMG submission 113539) | Dystrophic lake water microbial communities from Trout Bog Lake, Wisconsin, USA - GEODES058 metaG | ecosystem: Environmental > Aquatic > Freshwater > Lake | place: USA: Trout Bog Lake... | reverse complement strand
TATCTTGGTCTGCACGATCATGAAAGCGGAAAGGCTTACAACGATTCCGATCGCGAGAAATACTTGGAGATGCTGGCAAGCCTCCCCAATCTGCCCGACGATTGAAGCTACGGGAATCTCTCTGGACCTGTTTGGGCGGTTCTACCCTGCGGCTGCTCGGAAACCAATGTAGATGTGGTCTGGAATGGCGTGCTCCAATCTCCACGTGATCTTGATGGGCTTTTCACCCTCGTGGGATATAGGTTTCGCGAAGCCGACACACATAAAGGGAGTCGCCTTACCATCTTCATCTTTTGTTTCACGAACAAAGAATAGGTGTCGCCCAATGCCCTGGATTAATCTTTGACCCGCTGGAGATTTAGCGCTGGTGGTCGACTGACTTTCCCAATGCAACACATCGGGGGCGACAAAGTAGTCCGCGTAACGAGTAGTGGGTGAGAAATCCCTTTCTGATTTCTGCAGTGTTACGAGATGAATATCCACTCCGAGATCTTTAGCGTAAAAGGTTCCTTGCCGCATGGCCTCAGGATTATCGTAAAACGGACCTGCAATCTCGTTTCGCGAATAGTGACAATGCAAAGCAAAAGGAAGGTCTTCCGCTAACATGGGGCGATGGCTCACATCAAACTCCAACGTAGAGAGCAAGTCCAGCATCTCTTCACGAACAACAGGGGCAATTTCTTCTAACGAGGTTGTATTGGTGAATGTGTAAGCAAGCATCCTTTCGCAGACATGATCTCGTAAAGTTCCATCGAGTATCTGTCGGTACTGTTTGATTCGATATCTGTCGTCGATATGAATCATTGATCCAATGCGATGGGTATTTGAAGGCACGCTAGAAGCTAGACCGGCGGCTAATTTCAATGACAACAGACTGCGCTTATTTCGGTAGAGATCTGAAACCGTTAATCCGGTTTCGGAAAGGAAAGCTCGAAGTGTAATCGGTATGCCTGCTGCCACCATCCGTCGAAGCTCTGTTACTAGTGAATTTGTGCCAGTTGGAATGGCATCACGGAGGTTCTTTAAGATCCGCTCTTCCGTCATTCGGTCTAGTCGAATGTGGCAACCAGGAGGAAGTTTTGGAAAGCCTGACTTAACCGACTTTTCTAAATCAGATCGAGAAAGCCCAGTCATGGCACGAAATCTCAAATCCATGCGGAACTTTTGGTTCTGTTGACCTACGAAATCCAGAACCGTAAGGGCCCCTTTGTTGTGGTAGTTTCGCAGGCCACGACCCAATTGCTGAATGAAGACGGTTGAGCTTTCAGTAGGGCGGAGGAAGAGAACGGTATTGATTTCAGGCACATCGATTCCCTCGTTGAAGAGATCGACTGTGCATACAATCGGGAGTTCACCGTTTCGAAATCGCCGAATGCGATCTTCTCGGTCTGGGCTGGCAATTCCGGAATGTAATGGTTGAGCAACCAAACCATTCTCGCAAAAGAATTCCGCCATATAGTCCGCATGTCGAATCGTTGCACAGAAGGCAACGACTCTCATGTGTTCAATATCCTCAACCTTTTCTAGTAGTTCTCGGAGAACGAGTCTCGCTCGGTCTTCACCGTATTCGACATATTGGCGTTCAAGGCCCGCGTCGGAATATCGACCGCCTGCCCAATCAATCTTTGAAAGGTCAGTATCGTCGTTGACGCCATAATAGTGAAAGGGACAAAGAAGATTTCGGTCTAGTGCATGCCAAAGTCGAAGTTCATAAGTCGGGAGACCAAACCTTTCGATAACGTTTTTGCCATCCGTTCGCTCGGGGGTTGCGGTTAGGGCAAGCAACTGCTTCGGCTTGAGATGACTCAAAAGCGTAAGATATGTTGGAGCTTCGGCGTGATGAAATTCATCGACGATGACGACGTCAAAGTGGTGTGGGTCTAGTTCGGATAATTTGTCTTCGTGAAGAGATTGAATTGACGCAAACACATGCTTCCATGCACCTGCTCGGTCGGTCCCAACTTGCAACTCACCGAAGTCAGAGTCCCGCATGACTGCTCGAAATGCTTTGATGGACTGCTTGAGAATATCTCCTCGATGGGCCACGAACAAGAGGTTTGGCCGACCCCCAAATGACTGTGCCAATCGTTGATAGTCAAATGCCGCAAGCAGAGTTTTGCCGGTTCCGGTTGCCGCTACAATTAGATTCTCAGTTTTGCCTTCTAAACGGGCATAGGCAAGTTCTGCCAGGGCTTCTTCCTGATGAGGATAGGGCCTGACATCAAAGAAGAAAGAAGATTCGGTGGTATCTGAACGCTGGGCTCTCAGTGCTCGCTTTAACTTGTCAGAGTCCCGTTCAGGGTCGAATAGCTCGTACTGCTTGTTTTCCCAAAGGCGATCAAAGGTGACGATTAGCTCATCAAGAACCTGAGGTGAGTCTTTGGATGACAGTCTTATGTTCCATTCCAATCCATCGACCAGGGCCTTCGGTGATAAGTTAGATGAACCAACGGTACCGGTGGTAAATCCAGAATCACGATGAAAGATCCATGCCTTTGCATGAAGAGCCGTCTTCTGGTCCGCACTCTCATAAACCACTTTGATTTGAGCTCCTGATCTAGCCAGTCGCTCCAGTGCACGTTGATTCGTTGCACCCAAATAAGTTGTTGTGATGACTCTTAACTTGTTCCCAAAATTACTCAGAATGTCCCAAATCAGGTTTAGGCCCTGATTCCCAATAAATGGACAGACTAAATCGACCCGATCAGCCGTGACCAGTTCTGAGCGCAGGACGGAATGATAATTGAGCCCTTGATCGTTGGTGATCAGTGCGCTTTGAGACAGGGGGACCACCGGCTTGGGAGGACTCGATGAGACCTTATCGACAATCGCTTGAAGAACCTGAGATTCGACCGAGACTTGATGATCGATTCCGGACAAGATTCTGTTGGTTTCTAAAAGAAGCGATTGATTAAGCTCTCCTGATACGTGGCTTCTGAGGTGACTTCGTACCCGATCAGCTACAGCTCGTGCGAAGTATTCCAATGCATCGCTATCGGACAAGGTAGCGATTTCAGATTTGAGATGGCTAGGTAGATTCTCAAGCTGAGCCCGAAGCGTGGCAGTGATGAGTTCATCATAGACACCCTTCGGCAAATGCATAGTCCGCAGCTTACGGGAATCGGGTTGAGTTGGTCAACGGCTTGATCCAAACGACTTGCTTTCGCCGGAACCTAGGAAGCATTCTGAAGTGGAAGCAGGTCAGAGCCCGATGCCGAATTACCCACCGAGAAGCTTTCGCAATGCGACGTTGAGCAAGCCAACCTCGGTCACGTAAGTGCAGCGATTGATGCTGGTTACGGACGATTGCTTGGCAATCGGGTCGGCATTTTCCATGAGGATGACCACGGACAGACCGTAGCTGTGCGCCTCATCGGCCAATATGTTGAACTTCTCAATGAAGTAATCCAGGTCCTTTTCGTGTTCGCTCATACCGTCAGGTTACCTATAGGGTGTTCGCCAGGTTAGAAACGCTTCTCGCCACGACTGTAGTCGACACTTGGCATCAAGTCGTAATGTACAAGTTTGGGGGATTTCCCAAACTTGTACATCTGTCAGAGTCTCATCTTGCCGGACGATCTTCTCAGAAACTGGATGAGTTAGATCTGCCGGTCAACTCTTATCACCAGAAAGGTTAGAGCACTTCAAATTCGTGGACGGCGACTTGATTGCCGGCAGAATCCACGGTCCAACCATAGAACATCATATTCTGAGGGTAGAAGCCAGAGATTCCAGAAAGAAACTCACCCTTTGGGAGACCCATCTTGCCACCGAATACGGCGTCAATGTCCACGACATTGTTCGGATTGCGATAGCCTTCGGGCCAGATCACGGCCCGAGTTTTTCCGTTAGGTCCTTTGGGATAGTAATATCCCCCGATCGCTCCCGAGTCATTGATGCAAGTGGCATAGCAAAATGAGCCAGCTTTGGGAGGAGCCAGATAGGTTGGCTGTGTCTGGCCTGGCGCCCAATAGGCAGGGACATCAACCCGATTCAGGTAGACCGAACCCACAAGTCCACCGGATGGCGTTGCACCATTGATCGTAATCAAAGCATCTTGGGGTTGCAGTTCGAGGGTGTCCAAGTTGCCATGCGTGTCAAATCGGACGGCGCGATTTTGATGATTGTCGAGCACGTTCACAACTCCGCTACCGCTATCTGCAACACAGCCAAAGGAGGAAATGGAGCGCGTGTCGTTCAGGGAATCGGCCAATTGGGTGAAAACCCCAGACTTGGGATTGTAAACGCATTGGTAATAACCAGGTGAAGCATTAAGGACACCTACCAGCCCCACTTTGGAACCGTTTGGGCTCACCACATGCGGATAAAAGCGCCCCAGATTCGTGATCGAACCCGTTCGGAAATCCCAAGCAAAGCAGTTTTGGGGTGAGCCGAAGTATGGGTAGAACATACCAAAAAGGCGGTCACTGCTTGCCAGATAGCATCCGAATAACTGGCCACCCAGTTTGTCTTGTGGAAGTGCCTTGTATCTACCGTCAATCAAAACGCCTTGCTCATTGCCGTCCACCACTTGGATGAGATGCCCGTCTGGCAAGAGCGTGCTGCTCAAAACAACTGTGTTGGAATTCTCGAACTTCGGAGGTAACACGTGAATTCTGAGGATGTGGCTCGTGATGGATGGGTAGATGGAGATCGAAGCTGAATGCCCCGCACAACCGGCCAAGCTAATTGCCAAGGCAATCAAGGTGCATTTCTTTGTCCAATCCATCGAACTGATCTTAACTGGTTTTGCGATGCCATAGAATCTCAAATACCGCGCAAATAGAACGAAGCCCTCTGGAAGTGGTTTCAATTACCCAACGCCTGAGAAAGACTCACTCTCCAAGTTGCGAATGCTCCCGTTATAATTTCCATCATGTTGAGTGCATTCGCTTTGGCTGCTATGTTGGGGGCTATGCCGAAAAAAGCAACCGTCTTCCTTGAGGCCGAGCAGTTTTCGCACTTGGGGGGATGGGATGTTGACCAGCAGTCCATGGATGTGATGGGCTCGCCGTACGTTCTTGCTCACGGTCTTGGGGTACCCGTCAAAGACTGTGTGACCTCTCACACTTTCACCGGAGGTACCTATCGGGTTTGGGTGCGGACTCGAGATTGGGTTGCACCTTGGAAAGCGCCGGGGGCTCCAGGAAGGTTTCAACTCTTAGTGAACGGACATCCCTTGAAGGAGACCTTTGGCACCCAAGGCGCGGATTGGCATTGGCAAGATGGGGGCTCGATTGTCCTCCCGCACGGAAGTTCTACAATCGCTCTGCATGATCTCACCGGATTCGAGGGGCGATGCGATGCGGTGGTTTTCACCTTGGATCCGAACTTTATTCCCCCCAATGCTCCGAAAGCATTGGATGCGTTTCGACGTAAGATGCTCGGCCTTCCAAAGAAAGATGAAATCGGCGGATCGTATGATTTGGTCGTCGTTGGAGGTGGTATTGCTGGAACAAGCGCGGCAATCTCCGCCGCGCGCCGCGGGCTCAAGGTAGCTCTGATTCAAGATCGGCCTGTTCTTGGTGGTAACAGCAGTTCAGAAGTCCGTGTGTGGCCGGAGGGTGCCACCTGTCAGAAGCCGTTCCCGCACGTGGGTGACATTGTGGAAGAGGTCGCACCCAAGAAAGTTTCAGGAACGGGGAACGCAAAGGGTGGTGACATTTATCAGGATCACAAGAAGATCGACGTCGTTGCTGCCGAACCCAATATTCACCTGTTTCTCGGTAAGCACGTGATCCGAGTGAGTGCGCAGAAAGGGAAGATCAAATCGGTCGTCGCGCAGGACATTTCCTCGGCCAGGAGATATATTTTCAAAGGGAAGTTCTTTGCGGACTGCACCGGAGATGCAACAGTAGGAGTCCTTGCGGGAGCTGCCTATGAGGTTTCGAAAGAAGGGCAGATGGGAGCCACCAACCTTTGGAATGTCATGGACGTTTCGGATCCAGCCGAGGTGATCAAGTGTGAGTGCAAAGACAAAGATGCTCTTACCATCTCTGTAAATGAAGGAAATGTTGCCGCGCCGTTCCCAAGTTGTCCTTGGGCACTGAACCTAAAAGACAAGCCCTTCCCTGGTCGTAAGAATTGGAACGCTCAGTGGAAGAACACTCCGATGTCCAACCTGGGTGACTGGTTCTGGGAAAGTGGTTTTGACAAGGATATGGTTACCGACATCGAGCGGATCCGTGATCTGAATTTTCGGGCGATGTATGGTGCGTGGGATGTGCTCAAAAACATCGACGGTCTCTATCCGAATCATCGGCTCGGCTGGGCAGCCTTCATTGCTGGGAAGCGTGAATCTCGCCGACTGCTTGGTGATCTCATCCTTACGGGGAACGACTTCCGAAAGTCAGTGAAATATCCCGATGCCGCCTTTCCGTGTTCATGGCACATTGATGTCCATTCGCCTCACCCAAGCTTCTCTAAGGGGATGAAAGGAAACGAGTTCATTGCCGAGGCTACCGAAAGTGCGCAATATCAATATAAGGGGCCGTATTGGGCTCCCTACCGATGTCTTTACAGTAGAAATGTGTCGAATCTGTTTATGGCTGGCCGGGATGTGAGCGTGAATCGCGAGGCATTGGGAGCCGTTCGGGTAATGCGGACCACAGGAATGATGGGTGAAATCGTCGGCAAGGCGGCTTGGATTTGTGTGAGTCACAAAACCACTCCTCGCGGTGTCTACGAGTCTCACCTATCCTTGCTTCATGACCTTATGCAGCAACCAGGATCGACCCGGCGCTAGGCAAGGAAACATTCAAATTCTTGTCAATGATGTTTAGCCAAGGGGATCGAGCACGATCTTGCCGCATCCCCCTTTCATCTGGAGTTCCCACGCATCTTGAACTCGGCTCATCGGCAATCGATGGGTGATCAAGATATCCAACAGGTCCCGAGATGTTAACGAATCATAAGGAAAGGGTAGTGCTCCGACGGTTGGGATTTTGTTGAAACCAATTGCCAAGGCAAAAGAGGCCTAGTCACTTCCTATTCGAGGAACCTATCTTGTTGGATCATTTAAAGTTTGCCGACCCTTCAATCCGGATAGCTCCCTTTGCGATTTTATAGGCCCCGGTTAATGTGGGCCATCTTCGTTAAACGAACGAAATACTATTGCCGCCGAGGCTCGCAACAGCTTTTCATCGTTAGTCCAGAATTCAGCGCATGAATAAAGAATTGCCGCAGCCAGATGTATAGCATCTGGTGTTCGCAATCCTTGTTCTGCCCTAAATGATGCTGCTAAATCGAATACAGGAGTTGTCAGCGGTAATGACTCCATTTGTCCCAAGACTTCCTTGACAGCGCTTTCAGCCGCATCATTCTTTTCACGCAGGGGACGAACAAGGCATTCCAATCGAACCAAATCGCTAGTGCACCAAGTTCGAGGTTCGGTGGCCAACACGTTTTTTGCTCGATCATGGCGAAGACTTCCAGTATCTATCAGGTCCAGCACAGCAGACGAGTCAAGATAGGCCCTCAATCCCGATCCCATCCGTCACGAGCTTTTTCGACTTCCTCGCCGGCTCCATTCCAAAAGCCCACGGTTGATTTTCCTGCACTACTAAGGGCTCGAAGAATTTCGGGGCCATTCTCGTCGGACGTTGAGCCAATTGAATCTCCTTTGTAGAGGAGTATCACTTCGGCAGGACCAACAGGAACTTCCGACGGTAACTGGATAGTCACCGTATGATCAGTGGATACGTTCGCGTTGAATCTCAGTGCATTCATTGGACTCTGATATATTACAACGAAATTCAAGGCAGTCTTCGACTGAGAGACATTGGGTTGTGACCTCATCGGATCTGGGAAATCCTGGGATCTCAAGTGTTGGCAAATTCCAACCCATCCAGTTGAATCGGTTTGAAAGTGAACTTCGGTCTCGATTGGAGCTTCTATTTGACCCTAATTGATAATCAGCGGCGAAGGGCAAATACATGATCGGAGAGTCGCCGAGTTTTTGGCTAAGCCCAAGGATCGAGCACGATTTTGCCGCATTCCCCTTTCATCTGGAGTTCCCACGCATCTTGAACTCGGCTCATCGGCAATCGATGGGTGATCAAGATATCCAACAGGTCCCGAGATGCTCGAAGGGTGCGGCGCATTGAATCTCCATCCACCAGATGGTTCCAATGCCAAGCCCCACGGAACGTAATCCCTCGGGCCAGAAGATCGCGGGCGAGCACGGGACCACCCCATCCGACGGTGGTGATTTCGCCATTGATCTTGGTTGCTCGAACCAGAAAGCTGGGTGCCGAATCCGCACTACTCGCTTCGATCGATTTATCGGATCCTTTGCCCTGAGTCAGGTCCAGGACGTGCTCAAGCGCATGAGGATCGGTCGGATCAATTACCACCTCTGCTCCGAGCTGCTTGGCAAGGTTTGCCCGCCAAGGGTTGCTCTCCAGTCCGATGACTCTTGCTCCCCGGACGCGCGCGTTGACCACCCCACCGAGGCCAACTGCCCCCAATCCAGAGATCAACACGGTATCCAAGGGAGTCACGTTCATCTTGTTGACGGCATTGAATGTTGGACCCAATCCGCAGCAAGCCATACTCGCATGTTCGATACTTATGTCGTCCGGCACAGGATAGAGAAGCCAATCTTGTTGCATGCAGTATTGGGCGTAAGTCGCTCGGCCGGTCTCAGTTCCGCATTCCTGAAATGGGTTTCGCGGGGTTTGGCACCGAATGTGTTCACCCGCCAGACACAGATCGCATTGTCCGCATCCGTTCTGAGGCATAACGACTACTCGGTCGCCTATACGTACCCTGCCAGGCTTTGCGACTTCAACGACCGTCCCTGCTGCTTCATGACCCAGGGCGTCGGATTCGTGGCCATTGCGATAGGCTGATACTTCTGTGCACATCGGGGCGGCCTCGATCCGGATCAAAACATAGTTGTCCTTGATGACTGGATCGGGACGCTCGACTAGCGCGCACTGGCGGATTCCTGTAATGGCTACGACTTTCAAAGTTAGCTCTGAGCTTCGCGGTGCTTTGTTAACTCTTCGATCATCTCCATTTGCATCTGTTGGATCTCTAGGAGGTGCTTCCATTGATCATTCAGGAGCTTGTCGAGCTTTTCATTGATGATCTGAATCTCGATTTCCGCCTTGAGGTTCGTTTTGTAATCGTTTTCGCCCCTCATTCGATCTCTTGCTTCGGATCGGTTCTGGCTCATCATGATGACAGGCGCCTGAATTGCTGCCAAACAAGAAAGCACCAGGTTCAGAAAGATGTAGGGATAAGGATCAAAAGGTTTGGCGAGGACAAGAGTGGTGTTGCCTGCCATCCAGCAGAAGAGAATCACCGCAAAAATTGTAATGAATGTCCAACTTCCACCAAATGCGGCGACCTTGTCGGCGATTTTTTCTCCCCGAGTCGCTTTGGCATCGAACTCATTTTCAGAGTTTTTAGTGATCGTCTCTTGCTGGAGGAGGCTGTCCGCGACTTGACGCTTCAGATCAACCAATAAGGATGACTCGTCCTTGGTCATGTCTTGGGCGTGTTTGATCCTCGCCTTGTTGAGCTCGTCCATGCCGACATAGCCTGCGGGATCAAGGTTGGGGCAGGCTTCCTTAAGGGTGGGAAGTAAGGAATCTCGGATCAAGTCAACGGGAACTGCTTCGCTTAGGGGCAAGTCCTTGCCACAGATCTGGCATTTCACAGTCATCAGCTTTTGTTTTGCGTGGTTCATTTCGGAATCTCGCGGCCATTATAGAGGTAATCCAGGTTGTAGGAGAAGTCGATGCGCTTTCAATCGCAATAAGATAAATCGGGTGCGAGGGGGCGGAAGGGCGGGAAGGTGGGGAAGGGTCGGAATGGGCAGAATGGTGGGAAAGCCGGAACTCCGGAAAGCCAGATAGGGAACAAGGCGGGAAATTCGCCGCCCTTATTCAAAATCAACAAACCGATGTAGCCCGAGGGTGGAGCTTTGCGAAGCCCGCGGTCCCGAAGATTGTGCCAAGGATCAAGGCGTAATGGGTCGGAAGGGGCGGAATGGGCAGAATGGTGGGAAAGCCGGAACCCCGGAAAGCCAGATAGGGAACAAGGCGGGAAATTCTTATTCAAGACCAACAAACCGATGTAGCCCGGGGGCGGAGCTTTGCGAAGCCCGCGGTCCCGAAGATTTTGGAAATGCCCGAAAATAACGGGCCGTCTAGCACCGCATCGTCGCACGCTTCCTACCCAAGCGGCCGGCTGACTCAACCTTTTCTATCGCGGCAATTGCGTCAGGAACCTTGCACGCGGTTTTGCCCATGTCAGCGGTGACTTTACCAATCTCACGAGCCGCCTGTTTGGCTTCACCGTTCAGAACTGGGATATAGCATCCAACCGCGATGACGTACGAGTTCATGGCGAGCTTCAGACGGTCAGAAGAGCTTGAAATCTCTCGGATCGCTTGAGCCATCCGACTTCGGAGCAGGTCTAGGTCAAGGGCAGAATCCGGCTCGGTGGCAACCATTCCGGTCAAAATCGTCCAGCCTATCGTGGCACGGTGGTCATCACCGGAATCCATCCAACTTGAGGCGATTTCCAATCGTTGTGGATGGTCCAGAACGACCCAGGGCACTGAGTACTCGGCAATCATGTTCATTCCCCGAGCCAACTCCGCCCAAGCTCCCAGCTTTTCAGGGTTGAGGAGCGAACCATCTGCAACCATTCCTGCCAGGTACATGGCATCCATAATCCCCGTCTCAAATACATCTTGGATCAGGGTCTGCTTGCCTTTGATCTGCTTGGCAATCGGCTTGAGATCAGCGACGCTAACACCGAGAACCTTGTCGGCCGGCATTCCGTGGCGCACATAGGTCGCTTGGGTCTTCTCCGAGCCTTTGCTTTTTAGCGCTTCTACTACGTCGGCAACTGATTCCATCGGCCAACGATACCCGCCATTCTATGACCTGTGATAGTTCAGTTTGGTTGAATTTAACGCATCGATCAAGGTCCTGAATTTCTGATCAAACAATTCATCGAATATTCACAACTGATCTCCATAATTCGCCTCATGATTGCGATCGCGATAGGAACTTGGATAGCTTTTGCGTTGGTCAAAACCGGCAACCGCCCGTACCAAAACCTTCATATCCCGGAGGCTTACTCCGGGACAAGCTTCGATCTGCATTTGCACAAGGGGCGGCATTCCTTTTGGGCTGGAGCAACTACGGCAACCTATTCTTACAACAAGGAACCGTTCTGGGGGCCAACGCTGGTCATGAATAGGGGCGATCAGGTCAAGATTCAGGTAACCAACGATCTCTCCGAGCCTACTACTGTGCATTGGCATGGTTTTCACATCCCTGCAAAGGAGGATGGTGGTCCCCATCAAATGATTCCCAGTGGCGGGGTATGGATCTCCCAATTCAAGGTCAAGAACAATGCTGCAACGTATTGGTATCATCCTCATCCCCATGAGGCCACGCAAAAACAGCTGACTATGGGGGCTGGTGGGCTCATCATCGTTCGAGATCCGATCGAATCCAAACTCAATTTGCCTCGAACTTACGGCGTTGACGATATCCCGCTAGTCTTTACGAGTAGGAGGTTCACCAAGGCGAATGAATTCAGCTATCAAGGTGATTCCGACAAGTATGGGGACTTCGAGTTTTGTAATGGAACGTTAGATCCTCAGGTAAGTCTCCCGGCGCAATGGGTTAGGCTGCGGATCCTCAATGCGGAAGTTGAGCGGGGTTACAACTTGGGTTTTAAAGACAATCAAGATTTCTATCTGATTGCCACTGATGGAGGCCTTGTCGATCAACCAATAAAGCTCAAAAGACTGAAGCTGATGGTAGGCGAGAGAGCCGAAATTATGGTCAATCTTGCTCAACGAAAGGTTGGATCGACGTTAGACCTCTATTCTTTCAATCAAAATCAGCCGTTCGGGTTCCCCGGTGGAGAGCCAGGTTATTACTCCCCCAATGGGAGCTATCTGAACAACCTCGACTTTCCGTTATTGCATATCAACGTTGGCGCACCCAAGTTGAAGCATGCCGGAAGCTTGCCCGATCGCTTGGTTTCCAATCATCTCTGGAAGGAAGCTGATGCAGTAGTCACACGGAAACTCAGCATCAATGGTGGCGGTCCACCCGAGAAGGAGTTCCAGTTTGGCGGGCAGTATTTCGACATGGGGCGGGTTGATCAATTGGTCAAACTTGGCTCGGTCGAGAGCTGGACGGTTAGAAATGATCAGATTTTTGGGCACTCATTTCACATTCATGATGTGCAGTTCACGCTGGTTGAACGGAATGGACATCCTGTTGAGGAGTATGAAAAAGGCTGGAAGGATACGGTCTATATCCCTCGGGCTGGATCGGTCAAGTTCGTGACCAAATTTGAGGACTTTGCTAGTGATCGATACCCCTATATGTATCACTGCCATATGAGCAACCATGAAGATGGCGGCCTTATGGGTCAGTTCTTGGTTGTTGAGGACCCCAGTAAACTCCAAAAGAACGCAGAGGGAGAAGTTCGTTTGGAGCATGCGATCAAAGCTGAACAAGCAAACCAGCTGAATAAATTGACCCTCAAAAAAGCTCCCAAAGTCACGTCGAACGTGATTGCGTTTGCGAAACCGACCCTTTTGGTCTTTCTGGAGCAGGATTGTCCTTGCTCTCGAGAGTTGGCAAGCTATGTTGGTCGAATCGCTTCGGCATACGGGGAACGTGTATCGGTTGTGGGAATCTTGGATGCATCTCAGACGAAAGCAAAAGAATGGTCCAGGAGCGTAGCAGCCAAGTTTCAAGTGATAGCCGATCCAAGTCTTAAAATGGCCAAAGCTTATGGCGCGAAAACCAGCGCGTCGATGATCATCGTTCAATCCGGTGGTGTTATCGATCATGCCTATTCTGGGTACTCAACTTCTTGGCTGAATGAGATTTCTGCGAAGCTCGGGAAATTTTCTGGTCAGAAGAAGGGCCCCTCTTTTACGGACGCACCTAAGACTCCAAAGGCGGGATGCGTTCTGGTCGCGAGTCGGTAGCTCGTCGCTAGGGCACATATTGAACTTGGAGAAGAACGACTGCTAGCGTCTACGCCTGGCAGTGAGACAATTCAACATCTAAATGGCAACTTTTAGGTTGCCATTTAGATGATGAATGCACTATCATGATAAGCAACTGAAAGGTTGCTTATGGAAACGTCACCTCAAACTATATCTCGTCAAATTATGCTGAAGGCCTCGCTGGAAAAGGTCTGGACCGCCATTGCTACCCCAGAAGGGTTCGAAGGTTGGTTTACCTGTAAGGTTATTGGAACCTGGGAACTCAACAAGGATGTGATTCTCCTTTGGCCAAGTGGAAACAGTAATGAGATCAGAATCGTTGCTTTGAATCCTCAGAGCGAGTTTGCATATCAGTGGCACCCGGGCGGTTATGCCAAGCTTGGTGATTTTCCCGAAGAGCAGTTAACGACTGTAACGTTTCGGCTCCATTCCACGGGCGATGGAACAAACTTGGAAATGGTCGAAGGAGATTTTGCAGACATTCCGGAAGAGCGCCGGCTGAAGGTTATGGGACTCAATACTGCGGGCTGGGAAGAGGAATTGGAGAATATCCGCAAATACGTGGAAGCGTGAGCGAACTCTGGCAGGTCTTCATTGCACTTGGCGATCCAAACCGGTTGGCAATGGTCCAGCGGTTAGCTAAAGGTGGTCCTCTGTCAATGGTGCGGCTATCCGAAGGAATGAACTTCACTCGCCAAGCAGGAGCCAAGCATATTGCTGTGCTTCGTGAGGCGGGATTGGTTCACCTCACCAAATCCGGTAGGGAGCAGATCGTATCCCTTGACCGGAAGAACTTCCATTTGGCGGGCATGTTCATGCGCCAAATGGAAGCTGAATGGGATGATCGCCTTGCATCGTTGAAGATGATCGTGGAGGAGGATCCAACGAAGCATTAGGCTATTCTCTAAAGTTTATCTGTAGGCTCGGCGGCCTATTTTATCCATGCTGCCGAGCCAGCTTCCCACTTGTTATCAGTGATCTGACGAATCCCAGAACCGTCTGGTCGAATAATGAATAGTTGTCCATAGGGCTGGGGAGATTCAGATAGAGCATGCTCATCCTTGAATCCCGTTCGAGCACTGGAGAAGACGAGCCACTTACCATCAGGTGACCATGAGCAATGCGAATCACCTGACTTGTCGGTTAGGCGATGAAGTCCAGTGCCATTTGGTCGAATCAAGTACAACTTGAACTCCTCGTCAGCATCACGATCGCTGGAAAAGGCGATCCAGTCCCCATTGGGAGACCACTGCGGAAAGGTGTCCCGTTGACCACCAGGCATGGTGAGATTTCTTCGTTTTCCGGTGCCAGGATCCCAAATTACCAAGTGAGCATCTTGAGAGTAGACGATGCTCTTACCGTCTGGAGACCATGTTGGGAAACCGCTGTTTGTGTTCGCATTGCCGTTGTATCGAACGTTTGTCCCGTCCGTATTCATAATGCCAATTTGGCCAATGGGATGCCCAGTGGGTCGGAAATACATGCCCCGCGAAAAAGCAATCTGCTTGCCATCAGGAGAATATTTGGGCGACAAAAGCAGGCTATTCGCTTCTGTAAGGAGATCTTTTCGGTGAGAGCCATCTTGATCCATAGCAACCAGGCTCTGCATGTTTGATGAAACAACAATCGTAGAATTAATAGGAGATTGGGTGGGGAAGAATCCTCCACTTGCCAGCTTGGTGAGGCGAACGTCTTGTCCCAGGGAGAACGCGGGGATCACTTCAAATTGATCGGACCATGAGACTTTGGCGTAAACCACGGTCTTTCCATCGGGCGTCCAAGAAGGTGATCGTATATCTCCCGATGCACCTTGCGTGACGACTCCACCTTTCAACCGGCAAAGTGTCAACCCCAGCTTGGCATCGCTATCCAAATAGGCGATACTGCCGTCCGATAGTGGCTGCGGCCAACGTCGAACCCCATCTCCCGAGCTGTGTTGAGTGAACGTACCATCCTCGACATCAACTGAAACGATCTGGGTTGTGCCCTTTGCGGCGTTTCCCGATACGGCATAAACAGCCCCGATTTCACTGGTCTCGTAGTAGTAGATCCTCTTTCCATCTTGCGACCACTGCGGAGATCCTGCAACTCCTCTGCCCCTTGTTATCCTTCGTAACTCAGTGCCATCTGGCCGAACCATGTATATGCTGAGCGACTGAACTTTCTCCCAGCGACCAGGCATATGCCCGGCGAAGCGTCCACCATCAGAACTAAATGCAAGCCATTTGCCATCGGATGACCATGAAGGATGAAAGCCAGAGCCTGCTGCAGAACCGACGACGTGCGATTTGCGTGTCTTCATGTTCATCACCCAGACATGGGCATGGCCTAATTTGCGCGTAGAGACGAATGCGAGATTTTCTCCGTCAGGCGATAGTGCGCCCTGATCATCAAATGCAGGATCATCGGTCAGGCGATCCAAACCCGTACCATCCGGATGCACACGGTAGATATCGGCGGAACCGTTCCGCTCGGACGTGAAAATAACCCAATTACCGTCTTTGGAAATGGAAGGGCAGTAGTCCATGCCGGTCAATGGCAAAATTGGTTTTTCTTCTTTACCATCACCGTTTGCGACAAAGATCTGAGAATGCGACGGGCTGGCATCGATGCTGTACCAGATCTTTTGTTGCAGCGATTCGGATACCGGCAAGGAAGCTGTTAGGACTGATAGAAGGACAAGGATAGGAGCAAACATGAGGTTAAGCGCCGCTGATAGCCATTTAGCAGCCTCGTCATCTTAACAGACCCGCATAAATGTGTGGTGTTTAACTCTGCTCCATAGCCTGGGGACTAAATACGCCCAGTAGAGTAAGGGAAACCTCTGGCACACACTTAGCCGGTCAAGAGAAAGGGTAACTTGGCGTTGGTCGGTTTGACCAATGGTTTTTGAACCCCTAAATGAGCACTGAAACGATCGAGGTAACAGTGTTCGGGCGTCCGGCGGTTAGAGTCGGCTCTACGACTTACACCTCTTTCCGATCGAATCGCATTCCAGCGCTCTTGATGTTCCTCTGCATCTCAGCTTCTCCATGCCCTAGAACAGAAATTGCTGAAGCACTGTGGCCAAATTCCGAATCGGCAAAGGCGAAGCAAAATTTAAGGCAGACGCTTCTGTACGCGAGAAAACTCCTCGGACCAGAAGCTATCTTATCGGACTCTGACCGACTGGCTCTCCATCCGGAAGTCTTTTCCGACTTCGATCTTTACTTTAACCTTCTTCAGGCAGTGGATCGGAAGTCCGGTTCTTTTGTATTGGCAGAGCAACTCCTAAATCTTGTTTCAAATGGCTTCATGCCTGGATACCAAGAACCGTGGGTGAATAAGCAGAGAGATCAGATGATCTCCGCTACCTGTAACCAGGTATGCCATTTTCTGGAAAGCAGAATCGAAACGGCACCTGCGGAAGCCATCGATCTCCTCGACCGACTTATTCAGCTTAACCCATTGATGGAGTTCCCTCGAACTCTTAAAGTACAAGCCCTTATGAAATTGGGGCTGCCCCAGAGTGCTGAATTCCTCACTGACGAATATGCCCGCATTGTACGTGCCAACCGGGAAAGGACCACGAACTCTCTCCGCCGTGATTCCGAGCGGAACCTGAAGAAAGATGATCAGAAGTTACTATCGATTGAGTCCGCCATTTCGTGCCTAATCAGCCTCGGCGAATTCAAGGAGGCTGCCGACTTGCTTACATCTGCAGTCTCCTATCTTGCTACCGGAAGCCGCGGAACTCAGGCGATAAAGTGGCTGGATGAAATAGAAAAGTGCGCTAACTTCGCATTGTCGCAGCCTCGACAAGAGCGCCTCAGCGTTCTACGCGCTGAATTTTTGAAAGGGCTGGGCAAGACAAACGAAGCCCTTGATCTCATGTCCCGCTTGCTGGATCAAACGAGGCAGCCTGGAGTAAAAGCAAGGGCCCACCTCCTGATCGCTCAATTGGAACTCTCGCTCCATCGCACAGAGTCTGCTCGCAAGAATCTTCAGCTTGGTACTCAACTGGCGAAGGGGCTCAACATGGGTCGAGAACTGGTAAGGGCAAATGCCTTTGCCGTTCAGATGGCATTTCAGAACTCAGACTTTGAGGCTTGTCAGGAACTTGGATGGCGTACAGCGAAGCTCTGCAGGGAAGACCAAGACGTGATTACAGAAATCTATGTTCTATCCACGATTGCACAAGCGCAATTGAGGACCGGAAAAAGCATCTCGAAAACCCTAGATGCCCTCACACGCTGCGATCGGAAGTTGGAGGAGGCCGGCCTGCCTTTCGGAAAGCTGGTGCGATTGAATATTGCTCGTCATCAAGAAGAGATGGGGCAGTTGGAATTGGCACTCGAAGGATATTTGAAGGGCGTCGCTTCTGCTGAGGAATTGGAAGATGGCTTCGCACTCGCGATCGGACTTACCTATCTTGGCGATCTCTACGAGCGGCTTGACAAACCCGAAGAATCGATTCAAGCACACCGAAAAGCACTTTTCGTGAGAGAGCCACTGGGTGACGTGCTCGGAGCGGCTTGTTCACACCGTGGATTGGGACGATCCGAACTAAGAGCGGGGCGTCTTGATCTAGCTCAAAGGGAACTTATCCGATCAGCAGAGCTGTTTCAAAAGGTTCAAGACGTGAACGGATTTGCAAGTGCACTCTGCTTGCTCGCACTTACCTACGATGCTGGTGGAAAGAAAGAGCAAGCTGGGAAGGTTGCACGCCGTGCCTTGAATATGACCGCTCACATGCCGCCTGGCTATCGTGAACGGATGGGCCCAACCTTTAGTGAGGTCATTGACAAGGTCGAGAAACTCCTACCCGGATTTGGAGAATTGGCTAATGTCAGCACTCTGATGCAGTAGGACTGATTTTAGAATTTTCGTGAAACGCACCTGATGACGCTTTGATGACGGATGCAGGCGGGGCGCTATGAAAACGGATGGGTAACGTCAGATTGCCTGATTGGGTTCTCCGTCTGGCAACGCAACCGTTCTCAACATGAAAACTTCAATTCCCCCTCGGTGGCACTATCTTGGACGAGAATCCAAATTCAACGCCAAAACCCTTTTAATGGTCTCGATACTTATCGCGACGGCAATTGGCTTGGCAAGCTGTGGAGGACGTGGTGGAAATCCGAACAATTTCGACGTCCTACGCTTTAGGCCCTTTTTCGTCTACACCGCCAATATGGACTCCAATGACATTTCTGTTTTCAAGGCAGCAGAAGATGGAACGCTCACCTTTCTCAGAAAGGTAGCTTCTCCGGATATTCCTCACAAGCTGATCGTGAGCGGTAGCACATTGTATGTGGCTTGTAATTACAAGCTGGAAGTCTTTTCGGGAGTCGCGACCGGGAATTTGAGCCTAATTCAGACAGTTTCGACCGATTCAACGACGACTGATTTCTATCCATCTTCACTAGCCTTTGGGTACGGAAACGCAGAAGGAAATCCATCCGTTCTTTTGAGTCCCACCAAGTTGTACGTATTGGCTGGTACCGGGCCAGCGAGTGCCAGCGAGATTCAATCCTATGCCATCGCTTCCGATGGAACCATCACTTTGAAGAATGCGCTTGAATCCTTTACTGGACAAGGTGCGCTGTCGACATTGTCGTATGCAGCAAACGCTGACGGCATCAACATCATTGGTGTCACGAACCTAAACAACACGGTTTCGATTGTTCTGGACGATGGAAAGAACTTAACTGTGACGGACACAGTTAAGTTGAGCAGTGCAGCTGTTGCGATCTTGTCTAGCATTCAATCGGATATCGGTAATCACTTTTATGTCGCTGACCAGAACTCAAAGAACTTGTATGAACTGACCATCACCAATTTCTTCAACCAAGTTGGTCCGAACAATCCCAAAGGGGCGGTTACCAAAACGATCTCAAATGGGACGACCCCCTATTACATGGGAACCTCTGTTCACTTTCCGACCAGTGGTCCAATTACCGGTATTGAGCAATACTACACCGCTAATCAGGATATAAGCACGATCTCCGTCTACAAAAGCGAGCAAGCAAAAACTCCGTTTCAGGAAGCCTCTGGAACTCAGCCAGATGCCGGGTCTGGCGTGACTGCTGTCAACGCGATGGACTTGACAGATTTAAGTAACAATAACAAATATCTCGTTTACTCAACCAACAAATCGGGAACCTTGCGGTTCTATAGCGGAATTGGAAGCTTAACTTATATCACGTCCTATGACACCCAGGGAACAGGTGTTGTTGATTTGGCAATAACATCTGAGATTGGAACTCAATCTTCTGGCGGAGGCCCAGGGCCATACGTCGAATACTTTAACGGTGCCTACCTATCTGGTAGCCCAAGCATCAATGTGTTGGATCCGCACCAGATAGTGCAGGTCGTAAACCAGGGCACGGTTTCGGAACTGTTCCGACTGACCGGTGAAACAAGTGCGACTATTACTGCGACCACTTCGACGGGTGGAGCGATCGCGTCTGAGTCTGAAACCTATTCGAGCGCAAATCGCTATGTTGTCCTGGTGGCAGCCGACAAGTTCGGTGCTGCGATTGATACCTACGCCTACCCTAAGAACGAATATCCTTCCAATGCCAACGAATGGATCGTCATCTTCAACGGGATTCCGGACTTCATCAGTGGAATGGACTTCTACGTCCTTGGGCCAGGGAAAACGTTACAGAACAGCAAGCCGGTTGCATCGAATGTTAATCCAGGCGTAGGCGCATTTGTATCCATACCTGCGAGCTTGGGGAACTTCACCGTCGTAGCGACATACGCAGGTGGAAAAGCAACCACGGATATCATCTCGACATCATCGAGCCAAACCTCAAAAAATGGAGCCTCAGTCATTGCCGATCTTGCTGACGTGAACGACGTGTATACGTTTGTGTTTGCAGACGAGTCGAAGAAGGCGACGATGGTCAATCAAATCCCTCCTGTGGGAGTCCCGATTAGCCATTCCAAAGGTCGACACCGGTAGAACATCCAAGGGGCTGGCTCACCAGCCCCAATTGCAATTGAGTTGGGAGTTTTCGAACGAACATTGTAATAATGTCGGGAAGGATAAGAACAAGATGTAAGTTCGATTTCTCAGCCCTTCGCTCGAGTGATCAGGCTCGGACCCGTGTTTCCGTATCACATGATCGGTTCCTTTAGAGGAGAAATTCTCCTTTTCCCAGAAACAAAGCAGCGACGAAAAATACTCGGATGTGATCGAATAGAGATGGGAGGATTAGGTTCTGCTAGGTTCAGACGGTTGATATAATCGATTGGACGAAGAACAATCGGAATGACCATCCCAAAACAACCAGCTTTGGCACTTGTCTTCGTATGTTATGCAGTTCCTTGTCTGCTGGCTAAAGGAATGGCGGATAAGCTACGCGGCGAACCCGAGTGGACTGGGATTGTGATTGGGCTCATCTTCATCATGTACTCCTTTGCAGAAGTACGTCATAAAAATCGACCAACCGTCACGTATGTGCCAGATGTCCTTCGCAAAATCGTGATCCTTCGATGGGTGGTGTCCTTGTTGTGGTGGTCCGGACTGCTGATCGCCACGATTGGAGTTGCCGAACGTGGTAGGGTTTACTTTTCGGGTTTGGCTCTTTCGGTGACTGGAATGTTGATCGCATTCCTTTCGGCGCGCATTGCTTACGCATCCACTAAGCGATAGTAATGTCTAATGGGCAACGATTTTTTCGAGAACTCGGAAGATCGCATGGAAAGTTCCAGGATGACCAGTGGCTCGCTATAGGCGAGCCACCGGTCTGAAGTTTGAAACCTACTCTTGTTGCCTTGTACCGTTCTGAGCCAGGTAACGGACCAGAACTGGTTGCTAGACAATTCGCTGGGTCAGAAGAACTAAGTGCAACTACTTGTGATCGAGATAGCTTCGAGCAAGTAGCTCACCCAGTCTAATAATCCCTTCAGTATTGAAGACGAGTTTGTCTTGGTACGGAGCAAGGCTGAATGCACTCACCCGAATGAAATTGGGATCTGACGGCGCAATCGCTTCGAGGTTTGCGGTGACGTCAATGTTCTTCAGCCCATCCTCGTCGGGCGGCACCTGCTGACTGACGAACCACTTTAAGCCAGGAAGTTCCAGATCATGACGACTTTTTTCGACTGTGGATTGGAGCCATTTACTCGAATTCCTGCGATAGGGCCCAAAGGCCATATCGTTCTCGCCAACGTGGTAGAAGATGCCAGCCAATTCCACCTGATGTCCTTTAGCTTGAAGAGCCCGGATGGATTCCTGGATAAAGACAATGAATTTCGAATAGATGTTTCGATCTGTTGCCGTCGTACCTTGTGGGGTCCAATCGTTCATCTGCGAACCGCTGTCCGTATACTTGGCGATCGCAATATTGCCGGAGACCTTGGCCTGAAGCACCTTTCCGAAGCTGAGCTCAGGGCCGAATGTGTCGTACAAGCCAGCCGGGCCCAGGGGGATCCATCCCTTTGAGGATTTATAGCCTCCACCGATGGTGAACTTGTAGGCGATCCTGGCATTGGATTTCGTCAAGTCATCCATGCCCGCCAATCTCTTGAGATCATCGGTAAAAGCGCGCTCACCCTCCATGTTGCGATGGCCAGCCAGGATGAAAAGTTTGACGGGGCTCCCTTTGGCATAGGGCAACGTTTTTAGGTCTTGGATGGTGGGTTGTTTCCTTCCAATCGTTCTTAAGTAGGCGTCGGCGTAGTTCACGCCATGTTCGAGCTGGCCCAAGGTGCCGTAGTGATAATGGAGACCTGCCCCTCCGCCAATTTCGACTGCATCGTGGGAAGTGGGGATGTATTCTGTGTTCGGATCAGTTTCGGTGACTGCTTTCTGACCTGCCCGGATGGCGTACATATTCTCCCGGTTGTCCATTCCCCAAACCGTTTTTGAACAAAGTTCACCTATATAGAACTTTAAATTTGGCGACTTAAGGTCACGTCGCCACTTAGCCAGAAAGTTCTTTAAGTTTGCTGCGTAGTTGAGCTTGAACTTCTTATCGAACATATCATTCTCGCCCTGATGCCACATGAAGCCTTCGATTCGATAAGGGATTTTGCGTTGTACAAGCTCGGCCAGCGATGATCGAACCAGTTGTAAGGCCAACGGGTACAGCTTGAAGCCGCTGGGATTATCAGGATTCCAATCCTCAGCCAGGGTTGTCCCTCCCGCCGCACATTTGATGATCGCGATGGGCTCCTTGGTCTCTTGTGCGATCTTTCTTGCGAAGCTAAGCTCGGGCCCAACAACGTTATCGACGGGTTGCAGCGGAACCCAACCGTTTGAGGTCAGCTTGTCCTCTCTCCCAATGTTGTAGGAGTACATGACATTCTTCTGGGGCAAGTCGAGACCAACAAATGGTGGATAAAGCTTGATGTCCTGAGCCTTGGAATCAGAACCCACCATGTTGGACTGCCCCGCGAAGATGAATACCCGCACTGTTTTTTGTCCGGTAGTTTTCGGATGAGCAGAGCCGTAAGCCTGCGTCGTGGCCAGGATTATGGCGACGACCGTCATAAGTGGGTATTTCATGTTCATGATTGGGTTCGGACATCCAATGTTAGCCAGAGGGGATAAGGGCATGATACTTCTCATCGAGCGAATGCGAAGGATGTGCTTACCAAACAAACGACTTTCGTAGAATTGGAGAACCCCATCCCGGCCAGACTGCGTTTTACTACGTCGGCCTGCCCTTCCCCACGATTTTCGACGAGAGTCGAAATATCGCAGGGACGGGCTTTCTGCGTGCCGTGTAGCCGACATGTGGTTTATGGGGGCGTTTTACTTTCAAGGGCACCAATCTTGCGGATCGAAGCGCTGAAGGCGCGACATATGCCAGCCCAGGGTGATAGCCCTGGGTAACAGGGCCACCAAATCACGGAGCCCTGTAAGTGGCGACATAAGTCGGTATTGAGCGAATATGGACTTTTCCAGTATCGGATCTTCGCCCTCTCAGTCTTGGACATCTCTCCCTCGGAGGGTCGAGATTGGGGTTGTTGATATGCCGAACTGGGATGCCCCAATCAGAGCTCGCCCAATCCACAAGCTATGTTCAGAGCTACGATTCTGTAGTCGCCATGAGCTTCAAACTCCTCACCTCCGAGGGAGGAGTCGGTGAGCCTGAGGAACGAAGGCGAACCGGAGGAGGGGGATTTCCGGTTTATTGGAGTCCTTTCGAATTCATTACGTTATGTGACCAGAACACAACGTGTAGATTCGTTCTAAAACCGAATCTAAATTGAAGATAACTTCGGAATTTGGAATTCTTAAAATTGTAAGCCCCAGGTC
>Ga0164297_10001649_pt1 | contig 23276 bp, 17 predicted proteins | sample GEODES058metaG_FD_113539 | JGI IMG/M metagenome (GOLD analysis project Ga0164297, IMG submission 113539) | Dystrophic lake water microbial communities from Trout Bog Lake, Wisconsin, USA - GEODES058 metaG | ecosystem: Environmental > Aquatic > Freshwater > Lake | place: USA: Trout Bog Lake... | reverse complement strand
TACCCGTTGTACCTGTGGTTCCCGTGGTTCCCGTTGTACCTGTGGTTCCCGTTGTACCCGTTGTACCTGTCGCACCATCTACACCTCCCAAGTTGACATTATATACACTGGGTGAAGTAAATGTTCCAAAGATGTTTGCAATTCGACCAATCGTGATCGCACCTGTTTCCGAATTGTACGAGGTAATATATCCTTGAAAGCGATTGAGTGTGAATTCTTGAACAATGTTGGAGGTAATGATTGCAAATCCAGTTCCTGAATTGTATCCTGCCGATCCAAGAGTCGTATTTAGAGTTGCATTGTGCGAGATTCCGTTGATATCATATGAGCCACCGCCACCTGCACCACTGTCTTGCCAGACCCATGTATGACTATCTGCACCATTGGAAGAACCTCCTGAGTAGCCACCGCCACCACCTACACCCCAATTTTGATTGGTTCCTGATCCTGCGCCACCTCCAAATCCACCATTCAAATTATTATTACCAATACCTCCTGAGCCTCCATCTAAGAATGATTTTGCAGCAACAAGTGTAATGGGACCATTGCCGCCTACCCATTGTGTGCGATAACCATCCGTTAACCATCCTGCACCACCATCACCGCCCTGCGTATTTCCTGCAAAAGTATTGCCTCCGTTTCCACCTGTTGCTGCTACACAGAATCCTGTGGAATCGATGCCACCCGTTGTGGTAGTAACCGCGGATTGACCCACTGTTAGATAACCACCACCGCCACCGCCACCACCAATCAGAAGAATCGTGTATGACGATGCCGAGGAAGTGGGGCCTCCATTGTACTTCACAATGTAGGTTGCACCACCACCACCTCCTCCTTGATTCAATTGACTCGAAGAAAGACCAGATTGACCCACAAGAATGTAAATCACATCACCTTGTGTCAGATTGGTCGTTGTGGAAACAATTACACCATTACCACCTACATTTCCATTTTGACAAGTACCACCGTTGGCTCCTGCCGCGGTCAACGTGTATGATCCTGTTGCAGGGACCGTCCAATGCTGAATACCTGCTGATAATGACAAGTAGGTTGGAATCCATGGATAAGTTGTTGTATTGTATGTCAATACCGAAGGTCCTGATGCACCCACCGCACCGTTTGGTGTAAAGGTGAAATTGGTAAAGTTATACAATCCTGAATTCGCTGTATTTGTCGAGGTTACCGTGACCGATGTTCCTGTTGTATATGCCATTCCTGACGTCACCGTCGTGCTAACGGATCCGCCTTGTGTCGGTGTTAATACGACAGACGACGTGGTATAGGATACATACACCGATCCTGTTGGACCTGTGGTTCCTGTGGTTCCCGTGGTTCCCGTCGTTCCCGTGGTACCTGTCGTTCCCGTCGTTCCCGTGGTTCCTGTGGTTCCCGTAGTTCCCGTGGTTCCTGTGGTTCCTGTGGTTCCCGTCGTACCGGTGGTTCCCGTCGTTCCTGTGGTTCCTGTCGTTCCTGTTGAACCCGTGGTACCTGTCGTACCCGATTGACCTGTTCCACCATCAATGCCGTTAAGACCAACATTGTAGATATCATACAAATCAAATACACCACCTCGAATGTTCTGGATGTTTCCAAGAACCATGTATCCCGTTGTAAAATCATACGAGTAGACCGTTCCTTGGAAGGAATTGGACGAATCCGAGTTCGATACCACAAGAACACCATTTCCATAGATATAGGCTAAACTGTGTCCAATTTGGAATGGATTGGTGGTTCCACCCAAATTAATGGGTGAGATGTTGATCGCTGTCAAGGTATGCGATACGTAATGATCGGCATAACCCGTTGGACCTGTGGTTCCTGTTGTACCGGTTGTACCCGTGGTTCCAGTTGTTCCCGTGGTTCCTGTGGTTCCCGTCGTACCCGTCGTACCCGTTGGACCATCAATACCATCCAAGTTCACATTGTAAATGGAATTTCCAAATGGAACCGATTGCAGTACATTCTGAATGTTGTAGATGGTAATATCACCTGTTTCTGTGTCATAAGACTGCACATAACCCTCAAAGCGATTCAATGGATTCTCAGAATCAATGACCACTACGCTGTTTCCAGGGAGATAGGCAAGGAACTTTCTTACATTGAATGATACTGAACCTCCAAGGACAGGGTAATTGTTAAAGGTTATGGGAATCAATGAGGAAGTATGATAACGATCGGCATGTCCTGTTGGACCCGTTACACCGGTTGTTCCCGTGGTTCCTGTAGTTCCCGTGGTTCCTGTAGTCCCAGTGGTACCCGTGGTTCCAGTGGTTCCAGTGGTACCTGTGGTACCTGTGGTTCCTGTTGTTCCCGTGGTTCCAGTGGTTCCCGTGGTTCCCGTCGTACCCGTCGTACCTGTGGTTCCCGTGGTACCTGTGGTACCGGTGGTTCCCGTGGTACCTGTGGTACCGGTTGTACCTGTTGTACCGGTTGTACCTGTGGTTCCTGTGGTTCCCGTTGTTCCTGTGGTACCGGTTGTACCCGTGGTTCCCGTGGTACCCGTGGTACCGGTTGTACCTGTGGTTCCCGTTGTTCCAGTGGTTCCAGTCGTTCCAGTGGTACCCGTGGTTCCTGTGGTTCCAGTGGTTCCCGTGGTTCCCGTGGTTCCAGTGGTACCTGTGGTTCCCGTTGTACCGGTCGTACCCGTGGTACCCGTGGTTCCTGTGGTTCCCGTCGTACCCGTCGTACCCGTGGTACCTGTGGTTCCCGTTGTACCCGTTGTTCCCGTGGTTCCCGTTGTACCGGTCGTACCCGTTGTTCCCGTTGTTCCCGTGGTTCCCGTTGTACCGGTCGTACCCGTTGTACCCGTTGTACCCGTTCGACCCGTCGTACCCGTGGTTCCTGTGGGACCCGTTATACCCGTTGGACCGGTTGGACCGGTGGTACCTGATGTACCCGTGGTACCTGTTGATCCAGTGGTTCCTGTGGTTCCTGTTGTTCCCGTCGTTCCCGTTGGACCTGTGGGACCCGTTGTACCGGTCGTACCGGTTTGACCTGTGGTTCCTGTGGTTCCTGTAGTTCCCGTTGTACCAGTCGTACCTGTGGTTCCTGTCGTTCCCGTGGTACCGGTCGTACCCGTTGTTCCCGTCGTACCTGTGGTACCGGTTTGACCCGTCGTACCTGTGGTTCCAGTGGTTCCAGTGGTTCCCGTGGTACCTGTGGTACCGGTTGTACCGGTTTTACCCGTTGTACCCGTGGTTCCTGTGGTTCCCGTGGTTCCTGTGGTTCCTGTGGTTCCTGTTGGACCTGTGGTTCCCGTTGTACCTGTGGTTCCTGTGGTACCGGTGGTTCCCGTGGTTCCTGTGGTTCCTGTGGTACCTGTGGTTCCTGTGGTACCTGTGGTACCTGTGGTTCCTGTGGTACCCGTTGTACCGGTTTTACCCGTTGTACCCGTTGGACCCGTCGTACCTGTGGTTCCTGTGGTGCCGGTTTGACCCGTTGGACCCGTGGTACCCGTGGTTCCTGTGGTTCCCGTCGTACCCGTTGTACCCGTTGTACCGGTAGATCCCGTGGTACCAGTAGTTCCTGTTGTACCCGTTGTACCAGTGGTACCTGTTGTTCCTGTGGTACCCGTTGTACCCGTTTTACCCGTGGTTCCTGTGGTTCCCGTGGTTCCCGTCTGACCCGTTGGACCCGTAGTTCCCGTGGTACCTGTGGTTCCTGTGGTACCCGTGGTTCCCGTCGTACCGGTGGTTCCCGTCGTTCCTGTGGTTCCTGTCGTACCTGTCGTTCCCGTTGTACCAGTGGTACCAGTGGTACCTGTGGTACCGGTTTTACCAGTGGTTCCTGTGGTTCCTGTGGTTCCCGTTGTACCTGTGGTTCCTGTTGGACCTGTGGTACCTGTTGTTCCCGTTGTACCTGTGGTACCGGTGGTTCCCGTGGTTCCTGTGGTACCGGTTTTACCCGTTGTACCCGTGGTTCCTGTGGTTCCCGTGGTTCCTGTGGTTCCTGTGGTTCCTGTGGTACCTGTGGTACCTGTTGTTCCCGTGGTTCCTGTGGTACCGGTGGTTCCCGTGGTTCCTGTGGTTCCTGTGGTACCTGTGATTCCTGTGGTACCTGTGGTTCCTGTCGTACCCGTTGGTCCATCAATTCCATCCAAGTTGACATTATATACGGCAGGTACACTGAAATCACCTTGTAGAATATTAACGATCCTGCTGATCACCATAATACCCGTGGTTCTTGAATACGTGTGCACGGTTCCTTCAAAACGGGTTGTTTCATCGATCGATGAAATGACAAGGACACTGTTTCCAGTAATATACGCTAATTCTTTCTCTACCAGGAGCGTAATGGTTCCCAATAAAATGGGATTAAGAACCATCGTACGAATGGTATGAGTCAAGAAACGATCCGCATATCCTGTTGCACCCGTTGTACCCGTAAAACCAGTGTATCCAGTGGGACCCGTTGCACCGGTTTCTCCCGTTTCTCCTGTCGTACCTGTGGTACCTGTTTCACCCGTTGGACCGGTTTCACCTGTGGGACCCGTTTCTCCTGTCGTACCTGTGGTACCTGTTTCACCTGTTGCTCCTGTTGGACCCGTGGTTCCCGTTGGACCTGTTGTACCAGTCTTTCCTGTCGCTCCTGTTGGACCCGTGGTACCTGTCTTTCCTGTGGAACCCGTTGGACCCGTCGTACCCGTGGTTCCTGTGGGACCCGTCGTACCGGTTTTACCTGTGGTTCCCGTGGTTCCTGTCGCTCCCGTGGTTCCTGTCGCTCCCGTGGTTCCCGTTGGACCCGTCGTACCTGTGGTACCCGTCGATCCTGACGTACCTGTGGTACCAGTGGGACCCGTGGTTCCTGTTCGTCCCGTGGGACCTGTCGCTCCTGACGATCCTGTTGCTCCTGTGGGACCTGTCGCTCCTGACGATCCTGTTGCTCCTGTTGCGCCTGTGGAGCCCGTTTGTCCAGTGGGGCCGGTTGGACCCGTGGTTCCTGTTCGTCCCGTTGGACCTGTTAATCCTGTTGGACCCGTTGCGCCTGTCGATCCTGTTGCACCTGTGGATCCCGTTGGACCCGTTGCGCCTGTGGAGCCGGTTTTTCCCGTCGCACCTGTCGCTCCCGTTGTTCCTGTTGTTCCTGATGCACCTGTGGCACCGGTTGCACCCGTCGCACCCGTCGGTCCTGTTGGTCCTGTTCCAATCGGACCTGTCGCTCCCGTTTCACCAGTAGAACCAGTAGGACCTGTTGGACCTGTTGGACCTGTTCCGATGGGACCGGTTGGACCTGTTTCACCCGTAGGGCCTGTTGATCCTGTGGATCCCGTTGGACCTGACGATCCTGTGGTACCCGTTGGACCGGTAGACCCCGTTGGACCGGTAGATCCCGTGGGACCTGTTGGACCTGTTCCAACAGCACCCGTTGGTCCCGTCATCCCTGTAGGTCCCGTCTCTCCCGTACTACCCGTCGTACCGGTTGCCATAGAAATCAATGGATATTGTGGCAAAGGTGGCTGTGGAAGACAAGCCGGTCCATATGGTGATGGATAGGCGGGAGGATACGAAGGAGGGGGATAGGGTGGCCTACACTCGTTCGTAGTGTAATATGCCATACTAAATCTAATAAAATAGATTAAAAAGATTTACGATAATTACACTCTTAATAGAATCCGTTGCACTTGATAAATCTTTTCATGAAGAACAAACCTTATATGGATATAGATGGAATTATTAAATACAAGAATGTTTGAATGGAAGGAAGGTTATGCATCTGGATTAGCAAAACAGATGGACATGATCATCCTTCACGAAAATAAAATTATTTATAACACACCCTTCGCATTGGCCAAAACGATCTTTATTCATACACGATTACAAGCCAAATTAATTTTTTATTTTATGGATGTTATATTGCCAAAGTTAATACATCCAGTAAATGTCATTCTTGCAGGAGAAGATTACACCTTTCCCAATAATACGGACCTACGTATGCATGGGAATCGCCGTCGAATTCATGACTTTAAACAACTGGGCTGTCATCCCATGATTCATCGATTGTTTGTTGAAAATTTAGATGAAGCCCTTCCCAATACAGTACCGATTCCTCTTGGGATCAATCCACGAGAATGTCCACCATATTATGATTATTTTTTGAAATTTCAAAAGATCAACCCATTAAAGCCATTAAAAATAACAAATTTCAATCGAACACGCGATGGAAAGGGACAATTTGCTGAACGAAAACAGGTCGATCAATTGTGTGAAACCGTGTGGAATCCGTTTTTTATCCACCATAAAGATGCATGTCATGCCGACTACTTGACCACGATGGGAAATTATATGTTTACCATATGTGTTCACGGAGGAGGATTAGATGTTAATCCGAAATTATGGGAAGCCCTTCTCATTGGTGTTATCCCCATTATCAAAGAAAACAAACCCTATACGGATCTCTATCAAGATCTTCCTGTTGTCATCCTAAAAGAATGGGATCCTGATGCCATTCATGCAACGAATTTGACATTATGGTATGAAACCCATTACCATCATTTTACCGATCCTGAACGCCGAAAAAAAATGATCGAATGGTTATCCTTGGACCATTGGATTCGATACGTAAAATCATTTGAATAGGTGAAAAATAATACATTTTTATGTATTATGTTTTTCCTGGAGTATTTTATTTCTTTTTCATATTTTTGTTCTTAGGATTCTATCCTTAAGATTCAGATTTACGCCGAGGCGGCCTTCTTCTTCTCTGGGAGAACATACAGCTTGTACAGGTACGACTGGATGTTGCGGTAAGTGAGGGTCTCGCCGTCCTTCACGCCCAGCACCTTGCGCATCGCAGCATCTGGGTGGATGGTGTGGCCCTTCTCGGCATCCTTCAGCTTGTTTGAGTCAACATAGGCCGAGAACGCGCGAGTGACATCCGCTGGGGTCATCTGCGAGCCCTTGGCCTTGCCCAGGAATGAGCAGAGCTCATCCTTCAGGGTGACAGGGGTAGTGAAGATGGTCGGGCGCTTCTCCTTTGGGGCACCGTTCTCATCCTCCTTCTTGGCACGACGGCGACGACGACCAGCCTCCTTAACCTCCTTCGAGACACGCTTCTGGAGCTTCTGGAGCGACTTGATGGCCGAGACGGCCTGGTCGCGCTGCGACTGGAAGACCGAGATCAGCGCCGAGATCTCCTGATCAACAGTCTTGGTCTCGGCCGCTGGGGCCTCAACCGCCACAGCCGAAGCCACTGGGGCAACGGCGACGGGGGCAGCTGGGGCAGCGACGGCGGCAACTGGCTTGGAGGCCTTCTTCGCAGCCACTGGGGCAGCGACGGCGGCAACTTCAGCAACGGGGGCATCAGACTTCTTAGTAACCTTCTTGGCGGCGGAGGTGTTCTTGCTCATTGTACTAGTACCGGTGGAAGTATTTGACGACATTAAACGCGCTATGCCCTTACTGAGGTCAAATCTTCCGTCAAATTTTATTATCAAATGGGGTTCCAAAGCCTAAAACAGACCCGTACCGTACTTTTTTTTATTGAAATGAGTCGCAAATCGTATCAAACACTACGGTGTACGGTGTGATCTGACTACATTAGAATGTTTCTACAAGACATATCATGCTAGTTCATAGTAGACTTCTTCTTACATGTAATGTAATATACGGCATATCGGATAGCATGTGTCAAAATATGCAAACTTGACGCCAAAAAAATAAAATTTGACGACCCATTTTTGCAAAGAGTAAGTCATCACACTTCCAATCATGTCAGCTGTTGTTTACCCGTCTACTTTCAACTCCAAGTCCATCACCATCTCGGCTCCTCGCGTTTTGCAAAGCGGTGCAAAGCAGGCCTATCTGAATTACGATGGTGGTCGTCTGGTCATGCAATCTGCCGTTGCGATGTCCTCGCCGTTTGGACTGAATGCCTTCCAGAACCAGCAGGGTCAAAACGAGTATTCCGTCGATCTGTCGTTTCGTGGTCAGGAGCAGCGTCCCGAGTTGCAGGAGTTCAAGGCGGTTCTCGAGCAACTGGACGAGCTGATGATCAACGAGGGCGTCAAGAACTCCAAGGCGTGGTTTAAGGCGGATCTCAACAAGGAAGTTATCAAAGCATTCTACACGCCGACTCTCAAGTACAGCAAGGACAAGGAGGGCAATGTCTTGTCCTACCCGCCGAACATCAAAGTCAAGCTTCCCAAGCGCAACGGTGAGTGGGATACCAAGTTCTACGATCTGAAGGGTACTCCGTACAAGGGTGTTCCTGTCGAGGATCTGATTGTCAAGGGAACACAGATCACGGCCATCATCGAGTGCGGTGGTGTTTGGTTCGCCGGTTCCAAGTTTGGCCTGACGTGGCGCGCCAAGCAGATCGCCATTCACAAGTTGCCTGAGAAGATGAACGACTTTGCCTTCAAGGGTCTTGGTTCGGCTCCTGCTCCTCAAGAAGACGAGGAGGATGAGGACGAGAAGAATGAGATCGATGATGACGCCGCCTTCTCTCAGCCTTCGAAGCCGTCCGTGGTCGCCGCCATGATGCCACAAGCATCACAGCCTGCTGCTTCCCAGTCTGTTGACGATGAGGACGCAGACGATGTCGAGCCTGTTCCCGTTCCGCGCAAGACCGTTGTCAAGAAGAAGGTCATTGTCCCCGCCAAGAAGTAAAAGGGGGACACTTCGTCTCCACACACCCCTTTTCCATAAGATCTTCGGGAATATCATAAAAAGTATCAAATAAAAAGAATAAGAATCCTATCTTATTTTTGTTATTTTTCTATCACCTTTAACGTGTCACACTCTGACTTCCCTTGCATCTCATCACCTCTGGCATTCGGTTTCCTACATTCGCCGTCATCATTTGAAGTTGAATCACTGAAGATGGCATAACTGGCGGAATATAAGGTTGATATGGAACATATCGCTGATCTCGCAATTGCAGTAATTGCGAATAGACCGTGCTGTTAATGGACGCCGCATTATTAATGGTACTTTGAAGTGTGCTACTAAGAATGGTACTTTGGTTTTGTAGCTGAAATTGTTGTTGTCTTGCCAATAAAAGTGCCGAACTGTTCGTTTGTGTATTATTATTGGTAAGCGTAGACTGTGTTGCGATTGTGGAAAGATTCATATACGATACATCACATACTGGTTGAATGAACCCTGGTGGCTTATAAGAATAACAAAAACGACAGGTGGGCGTCGCCATTCTATTCCTGTCCCTTGATTTTTGTTTACACTCTCTATGATTCATCATCGGTTTCCTAGATGAAAGCATTGCGAATCGTCTCCGCTATTCGCAATCGGAATCAGGAACATCCTCATGAATGGTATCGGTATCAGGATCATATCTACCCACATACGATCCAATCGTCTTTTCTTTTATTTTTTTGTACAGTTTGTTCTTTTTCAAATCACGAAAGTACATCTGTGATTGATGCTCAAACGTAGACAACCGAATATATTCGACTTCAAATCCATCCGTATCAAACTCCTCCATCGACGATTCAATGTGTGTAGGAAGAACGACCTCCTTATGAAGCGGAAGAACCGCATCTGATCCTACTTCTGGCTTCTTTCGTGGTTTTCTTGTTTTAACCGGTTCTGGTTTTGCGGTCGGTTGAACCTCGGGAGCTTCTACCACGGTCATTGTATCCGGTCGTGGTATGACTTCTCCCATGATCGGTTTTTGTTTTCCAATTTTTGGCTTGCGTGGTTTATCCGTTTCCTCTTTCTTGACACGGGGCATCTCTATGGAAACAGACTCAGGAATGGCTTTAACTTGTTTCTCAGGCCCAGCATGTAATGCAGGACCCTGTGGCATCACTACATATTCACCCCGTGCTTCTGTTTGAAATTGTTTGGCGTATTCCACTCGATCCGCCGAGGGCGCACCCCATTTCTTGACTCCTTCCATGTACCATGCACCGCCGTACAAGTGTGAAGAAGGAGGTATTAATTCATAGACTTTACCATGGAGAAAGGATCGCGAATGTTGATTCGTACAGGATTCCAACTTGACAGAACATCGCACACATACATCCGTATTCGGAAGTGTAGGGCGACCACATCGCGATTCCAAATAGAATTTGTGTCGTTGATCGGCAAAATATTGTGCCGTGGAACTATCCGTCACTCGAGACAAACACCGAGACATCATGGGCACCTTTTTCTGTCTTCCCCACTGGTTCAATTTTATAGCAAAAATTGAATCACTTTCTCTAACAATGATAAGGTATCAATGGATTCCCTTCCAGTGTCGCTCCCATTCAAGATTCGACCCGATTGGGAAGATCCCAAACGATATGTCATTCGGTATACCTTTTCCAAAGCCGATGTCGTAGAAATCACATCCAAATGGATCCTCTACCGTCTCCCACCCTCGGATCAAACATTTTGGACCCATTTCCGTTTTAATAGTGAGGAATCCTTATCCATTGATCTCTTCCTCATTACCAGCAATCAAGAAACGGTATCATTAACCAAAAATAAACGATTTTATGCTTCCAATGAATGGCATCATACCACATGGCCCATTCCATCCGTCTCTGTTCCAGACAACGAGGGTGTATTCCTACGCGTTCATCATTCATTTGAACCAGGATCCACCACTATCTTCCAACTTGTTGGATTTATTGACCTCTTTCCTACTCATCCTACCTATCTCCTATTATCTCATGAAGGCAATCCGATTATCATGTTTCAAAGAAATATCTTGAATGAACCTGAAACCGATACCATTCAGATTGTTCGCTCCTCAGGTATTCGAGTATCTTTACAAGATCATGCTGTACGTATTCGAATGATTGATCATGACATGTAATCGTCTACTAAAAATATTTTTATTACGTTCCATAATTAATTTGACATAGTTGCATGTAGATTAAGATATTTCCATATGACCCTACTCCACACGGTGATGTCCCATGACACCGAACCATGGTTGAACCCTGTGGTGATTGATTCCACCATCCTGTATAGCCCTGTGAAAAGGTATAAGGAGTAGACTTGCATGCTTGATCCCATGCATATTGAAGGCAGGCGACCGATACAGATGAAGCGAGTGTATTACTATCGTACGAAAGACATGGATAGGATGGAATGTTCGATTGTGATACAATGATGAGAATCACCACGACACCCAAGATGAGCAACGAGGCGCCGAAAATGACCCATTTGTTATAATGACGCCAACACGAGCGACAGGATATTCCCAAATCTTCATATTGTTTCTCCACTCCATCTACGAAAACGGTCCACGAATTCTTGTCTTGGATGGTAGGGATTCTAGAAACGTCCAGATAAAGATCAGGCATGATTGCACCCTATTTTGTCCAGAACGGGGGTTCAATTTTTTTATGGCGATCTAAACAATGGAATACGAGAGTAGGTAGCCCATGTCATCCAAGGACTATTTTCGTCCCCGTGGAGACATTACTACGGTCCTCGATCTAACCGACCGAGATTCCCAAGATAACACCTACTTTCCGATTGATACCGAACAATCATGGTTTCACCGCACCTCTCATCAAACCGTTTATCCAACCGTCATGAGTCTCCAAGAATTTACCCAACGTGGTCCCTCCGATTGGGGTCAGACCTTTAGCTTTGAAATTGGATCCCTTCCCGCTGGCGATTTACTACAAGGCGTCTTTCTTCAAATGAAACTCGGAAGTTGGTACGATGGATCTCTTATTACCAAACTATCAAATGCCGTTCTAACCACAGACACCGCCCAGTTTGCAAACCAATATTGGACCTATATGAACGGACTCGGAACCAGTATTATCGAATATGCCGATTTTATCGTCAATGACCAAACCATTGAACGCATCACGGGCGAATTCATTCATAGTCATATGTCCCTGAACTTGGATCTCAATTCCATATTTGGTCTCTCCACTGATTCGGTTGGATTCATTCCACATTCCTACTTGAATTCCTCCGTTGTAGGACAAACTATGTTTTCTCCCAATCGCCCTTATCCCGTCGAAGATGGAACCTATTTTTGCATTCTCCCCTTCTTCTTTCTTCGTACAAAACTCAAGGAGGTCTTTCCTCTTCTTTCATGCAATGAAGGAAACGTTCGTGTTGATGTCCGTCTCCGACCTTTTTCCGAAGTCGTTCGAAAATACATCGGATATCGTGCGAATGCGACCGATAGTCCATTACATCAATCCGTTTCTTTTGTTTCCACTCATTCACCCACTACAACCACCGTCATCACTACCGCTACTCAACCTCCGCCGTTTCGCGATTTTCGAATTCTGACCGCGTGTTCTTTGACCGAAGGATCCATTCGACAAAAATTACTAAGACAACCCTTTGAACAAATGGTAAAGCTTGTTCAGAATTTCTCCTTTGAAGAGCCTCTGAAATACATTGTATCCAAACCCAATGTTCAATCAGGAACGGTCGAAATTCAGTTGCCTCTCGAATTGAATCATCCTGTGATCGAACTGAATTGGGTGTTTCGCCGAAAAGGTGTACGAATCAACAACGAATGGTCGAATTTTACTCCCGCTCTTGGCCTTGAATCTAGCCCCGACAAGGTCTTTCCTCCCTGGCTTTCCTTTGCTACACTTCGTATCAATGGGTCCGAAGTTGTCTCCGCAAAAGGAGATTGGTTCCGTCAAGACATCGCTCAAAAACATGATGGACATTCACCTCATGTATACGGTTATTCCTTCGCCAACTATCCTCAACATCATCAGCCCAGCGGAACCGCCAATATGAGTCGATCCACGTCGGTTACCTTGAATCTAACGGTAAATATTCCCATTGCTACCGATCTTTCTACCCTTCCTAGCCCATGTGTGTTCGATCCTGTTCTAACCGGTGGATGGGAAGTCTTTGTGTTTGCGATTCATTACAATTGGCTTCGTTTTGAAAATGGGGTGTGCAATCGGGTGTTCTCAAGTTAACACCATTGTGTTAACTTTCGACAGACCGCTTTCCAAGCAGGGGTGTTCAGTAGTTGATGAATGTTCATACATTTTAAAATTTGAATATTTTACAAAATCTATGAAAGATAACTCATGTCCTACTATTACAACCTTACAAAGGAGCAAATAGAAGAACGAAAACGTACTTTTGAGCATATCTATCTATACAACGAGAGTCAATATGTTATCAAAACAGATATGCCATCCAGAGAACAACTGAATTTGATTGCAGATTATATTGGATATTTGATTTATCGATCCAATCGCAAACAGAAAAAATACCAAGAAAAAGAAATCAGCATTCTCACCTATATGATGTATTATCGACATGCAAGTGAGGCTCTTGTAGGATTGATCAAATCCATTGGCATGGATGAAATCAAAGACATTAATCCATTATCCTATCGTATGATGGAACGATTCATCCGAATCGGAGACGGAATCTAAGAACGTTCCACCAAATCAATGTTCATAATCATGGTATCATTATGATCCGCAAAATACCAATCAATGTTCTCCTTTTCAGCACACGTCTCAATCACTGTCCAAACATTCGTCTCCCATGTTAATCGATATTGTGGCATCGTACAAAAATCACGCAATACACCCTTTGAATGTTCAAAAAAACGATCCACATGTTGAACCGGCATAACAAAGAACCCTCCACAAAATCTCCAATGAATTGCGTTCACACTAAATGATCGACCATACGCCCAACATCCAGGTATCGTTACCTTTTTATAGGTCGTTTCCTGAATCTGTCTTAATTTTTTGATACACCGATCCCGATTCTTCGCAATCTTCAAGATCCCAAAATCGATCCACATAAACTTTAGAACATCGGGAAAAAGTTCCTTGGCCTTCTTGACAAACTCCATTTTCGTGTTCATTAACGAGAAGAATTCCTTTGTATCTTTTTCCACCGATCGATTGCCAGGTAGTTCTCCTTGAAACCCCATTCCCATTCGATATAATTCAAATTCCATTAAGGGTATACCGATTGGATGAACGGTAATGGGATATTTCTCAAATAGATTGACATGACTGGGATCCGTAAACAAGACCATCGGAAGACCGCTTTTTCCCAAATCATCAAACCATGCAAAATATTCTCTGGCTCGTTCTGGTTTTTGGTAAATATCGTAATAACACGATACGAACATGCTAGTATGACGTATGATTCTTCGCTTTAGATTATAACACGTGGGGCGTTGTAGAACCTATAGAGAATACCTCCCTATACAGTAAGGAATGGTGGCCAGTCTTCTAAAGGTCATTGCTTCAGGAATTCAAGATGAACGCCTGGCGTTTCGTCCGACACTCTATCCCTTTCAAAAAATATGGGTCAAGGCCGGCCGATTCACCACCAAATGGGAACGTCTTGATTTTGAAAATACACCCGCCTTCGGACAAACCGGATTTTTTCGTATTTTACGAAAAGGTCATCTCTTGACACGATTGTTTCTCGTTGCAACCATGCCCGATATTTATACTCCACAGGCAAAAGCATGCGTTGCCAATGCCGCCTCTCGGTCTCCGCCTGTTGCCCCTTCCTCGTCAACGTTGGCATATCCACAATTTGGCTGGACCAATTCCCTCGGACACGCACTGATCCAACAACTCACTTTTGATATTGCTTCCTATCGTGTCGAAACAATCGACAGCCGTCTTCTTGAAATCCTTGATGAATTTCACACCCCTCTTGAAAAGGTTCCTATCATGAACGATATGATCAAACGAAAAGACAACGGATTTAACCAAACTTCCTTCGGTTGGCCCCAGGGTTTAGCTTTGCAACAATCTCTAAACGGATTTGCTACAGGAAAAGGGGCATTGATGCCACCCGTTCAAGAAACGGTAGTGGTTCCCTTACCCTTCTGGTTTACTCGAGGCGATACCGGTTGCGCTCTTCCCGTCGATGCCATGTCCATGGATGATCTCCGTGTCGGCATCACCTTTCGTGGGTTAAACGGACTCTATTACACGACGACTCAGGTTCCTAATACGACCAATGCAGAGGGTGCTTCGTTAACTCCCATGACCGGCTCTATGTTTTACGCCCAAGATCCCGTTTTACATCCCAATCAAACTCCTCTCTCCGATGCGAATGGGGTGATCCAAATGCCGTTAACTGTGGCGCTCGGGGATTGTCATATCATGGCCGAATACATCTATCTGGATCAAAACGAGGCCAACCGATTTCGTCTCGCGGATCTCCAGATTCCCGTCGTACAACATTATGCCATCAATCCACATGATACACAGGGTCTCATGAATGCCCGCATCCGTCTCGATATTCCCAATCCCACGCGCGATCTCTATTTCATGTGCAATCCCTATCTCGCTCCATCCTACAATGCACCCTTCTTGGCAACTCGAGATCTAACCGGTTCCGTCAATGCCTTGCCGAATAACGGACAAACTCCCTGGTGGCCCGATGCAGTTGGACTCTCCACTTTTCAGAACGGCGAGTATGTTCGTCCTGCCTTTGCCCTTTCCCAATCCGAACCCATTTCCGGATACGAATTGGACTACCAAGGTTCTCTTGTTCGATTTCGTACCGAAGGACCTGCTCTCTTTCGTTCTATCATTCCATCCTATGAACAACGTAAAAGTCCATGGGTCAACCGTTATTATTACAATCTTCCGCTCGCAATCCAAAATGGGTTCACACCATTTTCCAAGACACAAGGTGAAGCCAATCTTGATAAAATCACACATCGCGATCTCATTTTACGATTCCGCACTCCTTATGGAAATACATCGGGTTTGAATGTGGGCCGATTCACAGTATATATCTATGCTGAGACATATAATATGCTTCGTGTCTATGGTGGACGTGGTGGACTCATGTTTGCATATTAATGTACTTTTTAGGAAAAGTTGCTCACACACTACGTTTTTTTCTGCGATTCGTCTTCTTGACGCTCAACTTTCTTTTTTTCTTACCCCCCTCTTTCGTCGCAGAACCATATAATTCAGACGCCAATCCATTTGCCTTGTTTTTTGCCGTTTTTGGAGTCCAGACGTTGTTTCTTTTTCGAGTAATATTACGAACCGATTCATTATTGGTTCCTGCCTCCACTTCTCGACGATATTGTGCTAAATTTTGCAACATCTGCTGATTTTTTTTGGCATTTTCATAATATCCTTTCGGAAGATGATTTGACGGAATCTCTTTATTGTTATTATTAAAATGAACCTCCATTTCTATGTCGGCATGACATAAAAAATTGAAACGCTGTTGCCGGTCTAACATTGCACACACACTCCATTTACTCAAATGCGCATCATCAGCTTTAACGTGAACGGTATCAAGTCCATGACCGGTAAACTCAAAAACGGCGAGAAAAAGGGGAGCCCTACCAATAACGTCATTCGCTCCCTCATCGAAGAACAACAACCCGATCTATTGTGTCTCCAAGAACTGAAAACACAATCCATCGGTGATCTCGCATGGCTCAAAACACATTTTCAACATATTTACACCAATTTATCCAAGCACAAGAAGGGATACAGCGGCGTTGCTCTCCTTTGCAAAGAAAAACCGGAATGGGTGGAAACCGATTTCAATCGATATGATTCGGAATTCATCGGATCCTGTCCTGAAGATATCGCTCACGAAGGTCGAATGATTGTTGCCAAGTTTTCATCGTGCGTGGTTGTCACCGTCTATACTCCCAACGCACAACCGGATCTTATCCGTATTCAAGAACGAATTCAATGGGAACACATTCTACGAATGTACCTAATGGAACTAAAAAGAGAGTTTGGACTGCCGATTCTTCTGTGTGGTGATCTGAACTGTGCCCATCATGAAATTGACATTCATAATCCGAAATCCAATAAAGGCTCCCCTGGATTCTCCATGGAAGAACGCCGTGAATTCCAATTGATGCTCGATTCGGGGTTCGTTGATTCGTTTCGCCATCTTCATCCCGATACCGTACAATACAGCTTCTTCTCGAATTTCGCCCGATCCCGTGAGCGGGGAGTCGGATGGCGTATCGATTATGTTCTCGTTTCCGATCCGTCCATCATCCAAGGCGCCGCCATTCTCGGCAATTACTTTGGATCGGATCACGTTCCTGTTCTTCTTGACTTTGCATTCTAATCATTTGTGTATGAATCTCATACCTCGATGATTATTTTTCTGTGTTTTTTTTCACTTTGAAGTTAATTCCCGCTGCACGATTATCATATGCTGGCAACGATACAATCGCTTCCCTTTCATATTCTGGAAACGGAACCGTTCCATCCCACGGATCACCCGTTTCAATCCATGTACTGATTTTTTGCTTCAAGTCCATAAAACTGAGAGAATTTGCACGTACGCCACCCGATTTTAACTGATTCAACAAACTCAAGCCCTCTTTTAACCGATCTTCCTTACTCTTCTGTTTTTTCCCCATCTATTTCCTAATCTGTCCCACCTTTTAGGTCTACAACGAAAGCATACGTAAATTCGTTAATGGTGCACGAATCATCGACGGATCACAATCATTTCGCGAAAACACAAACCAACACTGTCCATCCTTAATATGAAATCCAACACAATACTCAATCTTTGGATCACAGAAACTGAACGGAAGTGCATAGGCCTCTGGACGCAATGTCTCACGGTTGAAACGAATCACCGAATGGTAATAATGTCTCGTCTGCGCATACTTGACAAAGTGCACCACGCAATACAATGCACCATTGTACTCACACAAAGGAGACGAACCACGGAATCGATTGAAAAGATGGGGCGTTGTATACTTGGTATGAATCTCCAATTTCTGCTTTCCATCCGGCTGTTGTTGCACCGCACCAATTTCCATCGGACCCCACCCATAAATGAAATTGAGTTTTCCTCTGGCTGCTTCCACATGCGTTAACGAAGTCGATGGAACCGCAATCCAGTTCTTCTCACACTCCGATGTATATGGACCGTGAACCACCGATACATTCGTGATACGCTGCTGGTCCGCCAAATAATCACCTACCGCAATCACAATGTGTCCATTGTTCACAATGTTCTTCGAAGACGCCGAGAATCGCAACCGACCGTTCTGCCAGAACAGACGCACATCCTCCAGACCGAAAATATTGCTCGGAAACGACTGCATTTCCTCCCTGATCATCTTTACATCCTCCGTTGGATAACCCGATTCATTCAAAAAGGTGACACCATTTCGTGTCTTCACATGCTGATTCGGATCACGCATGTGATACAACCCCTTCTCATCAATTGAATAATTCACATATCGTGTATTCATAATAAAACGGCGGTTGGGATCCGTAGTCGAATACGGAAGAATCGAACACGACGATACCTTGTACTCTTCAAAGTCCTTAAATGGAAGGCGCATGTACTCACCCTTATACGTCGAACTCGTCAGTGGTTCCGTGTAATAATGCAGGTTGTCCCATACATTATGAATGTAGTGCGGAATTCCATTATTAATGTAATTAACAACATCCAACAAACTGTCTTGACGTGTCTTGCCCGCTACATAACACGCCAAAATGGTATTCTCGTATTCAAACATTCCATTATACACCGAATCCTCGATAAAGAGAACATCGTCTTTTGGATAAGGAATATGGCGACCCTTCAAATAATAATGATAGGACTTGTAGTGCTCCGAATGCTCACGAAAGTACCGCGTCAAGTAGTAAATGGGTTCTGCACGAGAGGGATGAAACTGAAACGCCTTGTTCATCCATAGCTCCATCTTCAGCGGATCCTTCATCAGCTCATAACACTTGGCAATCTGATAATGACTGTACCATACTTCCTCACGCCATCCACCAATCTCAATACGACGCTTGTAATGCACAATTGACTCCTTGAATCGACCCAGATCTTTCAGACTCTGTCCCAAGTAAAAATGCGCACGGGGATTGTTCGGATCCTCCCTCACTTCCTCCGTCAACAGACGAACATCACGCTCGAATTTATCCGACTTACAACCACCATCATTCTTGTCATCAATAAAGAATACTTCATTCGGAATCTTTGATGTCGGATCACCCGACCAATATTCATGAGTGGCACCGATGCACTTCCATGGATGCGCGCATTTCATAAAACGAGTATTGTAATACTTGAGATTACCATTCGATTGAATGACGGTGTATCCATTCGACGTCAGAGGGAAGTCCTTGAATGAGGCTGAGGGCTGAATGTTCATATCCGCATCCACCGCCATCGCATACGTCTTCTCCGCATCCCATCCCAATTCGGTACACAGGGCTTGGGCATTCTGAAATGAAATGGTACGATTGTAGCCAAACGTCTTGAAGGGCTCCACCGCAATCTTAAATGGCTTACCACGTGGTGTCAGAAATTGCGCACAGAGTTCCACCGTGTTGTCTGTCGAACCCGTATCCAGAATCGCAACCGCATCGACATGTGGAAGCGCATGCTGTAAACAACGCTGAATGATCTTCGACTCGTTCTTGATCATGAGAAGAAGAATGATCTTGTTATGTTTATGGGCAGGAGGAGCATTCCATTTCATAACGGGAACAATCACCTCATTTACAGGCTCCGATACTGGTTTTGTTTCGACGGGTTTTTGCTCTTTTACAGGAGTTGCCTCAACTGGCTTAGCCTCTTCCACTGGCTCTTCTGACTTTACCTCTTCGACTGGAGTTGCCTCAACTGGCTTAGCCTCTTCCACTGGCTCTTCTGACTTTACCTCTTCGACTGGAGTTGTCTCAACTGGCTTTACCTCTGCAAGAAGATCCGATGGGGACTCAGACATGATTTAATTAACTTTCATTCATGGTCGTTTAAGTTATTCTCCGAATATTCTTAGGGGTCATTAGAATGTCGGCGATTAACTATCTCACTCTTTTGAGTACGATCGCCGTCACCACTTCGGGTGTACCGGTTCCTCCAGGATATATTAATATTGCCAGTACGAACAGTGCACCTACATGGTCGAATAGTATTTCTACCAATGGAATCCAAGGATCCACCATTGTGGTAAGTTCAATCACGGTAAGTACCCTTACTACCAGCACCCTCAGTGGAAGTACCATAACGGCTAGTACTCTTACTGGGAGCAACCTTGCGATCAGTTCCCTTACTGCCAGCACTCTTAGTGGAAGTACCATAACGGCTAGTACTCTTACTGGAAGCAATCTCACTGTAAGTTCCCTTACCACTAGTACGATGAAAGGGTCCACTCTTTCAATTAGTACCCTGACGGCAACTGCGATTGGTTATTCTACCTTGACTGGATCCAGCATGACATCCAATACTCTCGCCCTGTCCACACTTACTGTTTCCAGTATCAACAATGGAGCACCAGGAGTTGCTGCATATTCTACGTTAAATGTCAGTACCTTGAATGCAACTTCCAGCATCACTGCTTCCACCATCACAACAACCAATCCAGTGGGTGTTGGAACTGCAAATCCAGTTGGAAATTTTCATGTGTATGCCGCTGCAGGACCCTATATCAATCTCGGAACCGCGGCCTATCTTAGCTCTCTCACGATGGGAATTGCTGCAGGAAATGGCAATTTTTCCAATTCTGCTGTTCTGAACGATGTTGTTATTCGAGCAACATCTGTGTCTAGCAACCTGATGCTTCAAACTGGATCAGGAGCCGCTGCGATTTACATTAACTCATCTAATAATGTCGGTATTGGAACAGCTGCACCCGCTTATACTCTAGATGTGTCATCTGGAACGGTTGGAATATTTAATCGCCTCTTGGGTAATTCAAATAATGCATCAACTGATAAATTTTGGATTGGTCTACGTGGAACCGGTACAGAAGTACAGAGATTGTGCCTAGGTATATCGGGTGATCCAACAACGGGTATTGTCTCCAGTATAACTGCGGGCATCAATGGAGGTATCGGATGGTTTATCAATTCATCGAATAATGTTGGTATTGGTACCGTATCGCCGTACGCAAACGTACAAATCTATAATACCAATGCGGCTGGATCCGGTTATGGATCACTATTGGTTGATTCTCCCAATTATGGAAGTGCGGGTGGATGCATTACCATTCGCAATTCAGCAGGTGGAAACAATGCATTCTGCAGTTTGACATTTGAAGTTGATGGCAGTACATCCTGTATCTCAGGTTCCACACCTTCTGCATTCAATCAGGCAAATGCTATGATTTATTGTCAAAATGTAGGAAGTGGTAATAATGCAGGAAAACTTGGATTTCAATTATGGAATGGTAGTGCGGAATTCGAGACCATGAGCCTTTTGCCAACTGGAAATATATTATTGAACGGCGCTAGTTCTTATTGTACTGGCATTAATATGCCCGTTGGAGGGTTTGGATTAACATGGGGTGTAGGTTATACTCGCATTTACGATGATGGAGACATTCGTATTTGTACCGATGATACCATGCATTTCTATACGGGATGTTCTACCACTAGCCCAGGAACTGAAGTCATGACCATTTCGAATATCGCCTATGTTGGTGTTGGAACTTCTGCACCAAGTGCACCGTTTCATATCTATAAATCAATGATACAGTCCTATCCATCTATTAGTAATATTGATGTGCAACTTGGCATGACAACGCCCGATGGAGGTAGATGGTATATTGGACAAGATCGAAGTACCAATGCCAATTTGTATTTTATTGCAAATGTGAATACCAATAGTTTCACAACACTCGATATATGTGGATATGTAGAAAATGATACTGCCGCCGAGCGTCTTATGAACTTTACTGGTCAGCACCGATGTGCATATGATGATACCATTCATTATAGTGTCTCCGAAGGGCTTATTGTCCGTGCGACTGGAACCTATTGGTCATTAATTGATACATATGAAAATAGTTCCCAAATTGATCACATCACCATTAATGAATCCTTACCAGAAATTACCCTAGTACGAGAGGCAAATTGCCCAGCTGTATTTGGAGCAGTTTCTTTTACCGAAGATACAAACAATACACGTATCGGAAGCGCAGGTCGATTTACATCCGTGTATGGCAATCCCTTTGGTGAAAAACAACGCGTTTTTGTCAATGCGCTCGGTGAAGGAGGTGTGTGGGTATGCAATATCAATGGTAATTTTTCAATTGGTGATCTTATCACTACGTCCACTGTTCCTGGTTATGGTATGCGCCAATCCACAAATCAGATAATGAATTATACCTTTGGAAAAATAACGATGAATTGCGACTTTCAACCCACTTTACTTCCTGTCCTAAGCGCTCGAACCAAACAAGTATCCACCACCACAATGGAACCTCAATTCGAAGAGCAAACGGTGGAAGAAACAACTACCGAAATTGTATACGATAATGTCACCCAACGATATGTTCAAAAGACCATTGTCTCACAAACGATACAACAAGTCCCCGTTAATGATCAATTTCCATTATACGATGATGCTGGAAATGTAATCGGAAACCATACCGTACAACGTCAAGTTGCTAAGACAACGGTTTCCACCGTCAATGACCTTGATGCCAATGGAAATGTTCAATGGGATCCTTCCTTGGATGCGAATGGTGTTCCCCTTACCAAACCCGCCTATCAACTACGCTATCTTGATTCAAACGGAACCATCCTGACAGTAGATCAATATTATACCCTTATACAAAATGGACAACCTGCCTATCTTGCTGCATTTGTTGGATGCATTTATCAATGCGGATAATTGTACTGTAAATACGGCTATGTACCCTATCGAATGACAATTGAATTATCATTCGATATCCCACTCACTCCGATATGCATTTTCTTAGAGGTTGTTAGAATGTCGACGATCAACTATCTCACTCTTTGGAGTAAGATCGCCGTCAACGAATCAGGACCAGTCCCCACAGGATACATCCAAATCACCAGTACCAATAGTGCCCCTGTATGGTCCAACAATATTTCCACCAATCGACTCACAGGAAGTACGATCATTACTAGCAGTCTTACTACCAGCACGATTAGTGGTAGTACCATTGGAGTCAGTACTCTCAATGCCAGTACCATTACGACCAGTGCATTCAATTGTAGTACCACTACCGTCAGTTCCCTTGGAGCAAGCTCGATTGCTGCGAATGTTCTTACTGGAACCGCGACAAGCGTGAGTTCCCTCAGTGCAAGTTCGATGATCACCAATACCCTTACTGGAACCGCTACCTTGGTCAGTTCTCTTAGAGCAAGTTCGATGATTACGAATACCCTCATTGCAACGGCAACTACGGTTAGTTCTCTTGGTGCGAGTTCGATGACCACCAATACTCTTACTGGAACAGCGACACTAGTGAGTTCTCTTGGAGCGAGTTCCATTAGTACCAATACTCTTGTTGGAACCGCTACCTTAGTGAGTTCCCTTGGAGCGAGTTCTATTATTACCAATACTCTTACTGGAACAGCGACACTAGTGAGTTCCCTTGGAGCGAGTTCCATT
>Ga0164297_10001648_pt1 | contig 23285 bp, 19 predicted proteins | sample GEODES058metaG_FD_113539 | JGI IMG/M metagenome (GOLD analysis project Ga0164297, IMG submission 113539) | Dystrophic lake water microbial communities from Trout Bog Lake, Wisconsin, USA - GEODES058 metaG | ecosystem: Environmental > Aquatic > Freshwater > Lake | place: USA: Trout Bog Lake... | reverse complement strand
TTGTCGTTTTCTCCGGCCTGCTGCTTTGGATAATTCTGGATTACAAAAAGCAAAGGCGATTGCTGAATATACTAGAGGCTTCCGGAGCGCGTCGCCGCTCAGAAAGCGATAGAAAATGAGTGCGGTAGGTTCAAAGCGAAAAAGTATTTTTCTGCTTCCTGCCGGTATATTTGGCTTACTCGCTATCCTGTTCCTCTATAGCCTCTGGAGAGGCCCTGTTTCGGTATTGCCTTCGACTTTAATCGGGCGTCCCGCGCCGCAATTTTCACTACCGGCCTTGCCCGGCGCAAACGTCGGCGAAACTGCCATTCCGGGGTTCTCCACCGAGGACCTGAAAAGCGGTGTTACCATCGTCAATATTTTCGCTTCGTGGTGTGTTCCTTGTCGCGACGAGCATCCTTTGCTGCTCAAGATCTCAAAGGATACACGCATCCGCTTGATGGGTATCAATTATAAAGACCAACCGGACAATGCCCGACGCTTCCTCGGCGCTCTCGGAAACCCCTATGCAGCCATTGGAATGGATACCGAAGGACGAGCAGCCATTGATTGGGGTGTTTATGGGGTTCCAGAAAGCTTTGTGATCAACGGTAAGGGCGAAATCATCTACAAGCATGTAGGTCCGCTTACCGAAGAAGCAATTAAGGGACCTATTAATTCGGCCATCGAAAAGGCGCTGAAGGGCAGTTAACCTTAGTCGTTTTCGTCTTTCTTGCGCTCATACTTCATCATGACAGGCGCCTGAAGCATTGCAAAACCGATGGTCAGTGCGGTCGCGCCGAATACTTTGAATTGAACCCAATAATCGGGGAAGCCTAACCGTACGACTTCATTCATCGCGGCTAATACGAAAAAGAACACTCCCCAACGGAGGCTCAATATTTTCCATCCTTCTTCGGTAAGATCGACAGCCTCGCCTAAAACAGCAGCAATCAATGGCTTACCCAATATGAGCCCACCCAATAATAGGCTTCCAAAAAGAGCATAGATAATCGTTGGCTTCATTCGGAAAAACGTCTCATCATGGAGAAACAATGTCAGCCCGCCAAACACGGCGACAATAATTCCTGAGACGATTGACATGATCGGCAAATGCCTTGTCAGCGCGTAAGAAAGTGCCATTGATGCAAATAGCGACACCATGAAGATGGCGGTCGCCACAAAAAAATCTCCGAAAGTGTAGCCTATGAAAAAAACGGCAAGCGGTCCGAGATCAAATGCCAACCGAACGAGCGGGTTGAGCTTTTTCTTTTGATGGGCTTCACTCTCAGTCACATTTTTCTCCCATTATCAGACGTCCGGACTTGCTATCCCGCTTTTACTCAGTCAGTCTCACTCGACACTTAGCCCAAAAATGGGCCCGTTGAGAAGATAATTGAAGAGTTCATCTGATGACCATGCCATACGCCATTGATATTGAACCACGTACGACAATTCCCGTTGCGGGCGGAAATACCGTTTTTCCTGTACGCCGCATTTACTGCATTGGAAGAAACTACGCTGCGCACGCAAGAGAAATGGGCGGAGATCCAACGCGCGAAGCGCCATTTTTCTTTCAAAAGGCTGCGGATACACTTCAATTTTGTCCGGAAAATGAAACCGTTCAACACCCCTATCCAACAATGACATCCAACTACCATCATGAAGTTGAAATGGTTGTCGCGCTTAAGTCGGGCGGACGCAATATTGAAGAGAAAGATGCGTTAGCGCATGTCTTTGGTTACGCCGTAGGTCTCGATATGACCCGTCGTGACTTGCAGGATGAAGCCAAAGCCACCAGGCGCCCTTGGGAAGTTGGCAAAAGTGCCGATTATTCTGCTCCAGTCGGACCGCTTCATCCGGTGTCTTCGGTTGGCCATCCGTCTCGCGGAAAAATTAGCGTTTCGGTCGACAGCGAACCTCGTCAGTCTTCAGATCTTTCCGATATGGTATGGTCGGTTCCCGAGCAAATATCGATCCTTTCGCGCTATTTTGAGCTGAAAGCAGGCGATATTATTTTTACGGGAACGCCTGAAGGTGTTGGCAAAGTCGAACGGGGGCAGACCATGCGCGCTTATGTCGAAGGGCTTGGCGCCATTTCATTGGCCGTTGTCTGATCTCTTTAAGGGTTCAGCGGCCTTGCGTCAGGACAAGCTTTAAGGCGAAGGCTGTAACAATGCCGGCAAACCCGTAATCAAAAATGCGCATCGCTCGCGGAGACGATTGCATGAAATTCGTAAATCGTTCGGCAATCAAAATGACGACCGCATTTGTGGGAATGCCAATCAGCAAGAAAAACAGACCTAAGAATAACAATTGACCCGATGCCGAAGGATCACTCGCATCAATAAATTGCGGGAGAAAGGTGACAAAAAACACAATCACCTTCGGGTTTGTCAGATTGATTCCTAAACCCGTTAGAAACGTGGCAAGCCACGATTGTTTTGGGACAGCATTACTATCGACTGAAAAAGCAGATCCGTGTCGAATGGCGCCATAAGCAAGCCATAGCAAGTAAAGACCGCCCACAATTTTCAGAATGAAAAAGGCTGTTGCGGAGGCCGCCAAGAGAGCAGAAAGCCCAAGCCCTGCTAATAGAGCATGAACAATTAAACCTGTCGAAGCGCCGAACATGGCTGCAAAGCCAGAGCTACGCCCACCCGTAACCGTGCGGGCGAGAAACAAGGCCATATCGGGTCCGGGCGTAAGCGCTAGGATCAAAGACGCTAATGAAAATAGGGCTATCGTTTGTAACGACGGTATAAAATCCAAATTTAGCATCGTGGATCCCTTATTCGAAATGGTGACAAACCATATCTAAAGGATCCGTATTCGAAAACCCGATTCCGATGGTGATATTATCGAGCCAAGAATATCCTATACCTAGGCGATCAAATATGGATTGACCGCTTTTCAACACCGAGTGCTGCTTCTTTGACCGCTTCGGACATGGTGGGATGAGCATGGCACGTCCGGGCAAGATCTTCCGACGATCCACCAAACTCCATCAACACCGCAACTTCGTGAATAAGATCACCGGCACCTTTGCCAATGATGTGGCATCCTAGAACACGATCGGTTGTCGCATCAGCTAATACCTTCACAAATCCATCGGTGGAACGCATCGCCCTTGCGCGACCATTCGCTGTGAAGGGAAATTTTCCGACCTTGTAAGCGACATTGGCGGCCTTCAAGTCTTCTTCCGTTCTGCCAATCGTTGCGATTTCTGGCTGAGTATAAACAACGCCTGGGATAACGCCGTAATTCACATGGCCTGCTTGACCCGCGATGATCTCGGCGACCGCCACACCTTCATCCTCTGCCTTATGCGCAAGCATTGGTCCGCGCACGACGTCGCCGATGGCGTAGATACCCGCAACACTCGATTTGAAGTGATCATCAATCACCACACGACCGCGATCTAGAGCAACACCTGCTGCCTCAAGTCCCAGACCTTCGGTATAGGGGCGACGACCGATGGCGACCAAAACAATATCCGCATCGAGGATTTTGGCTTCACCACCAGAAGCCGGTTCAACCGTTACCTTCGCGCCTGACTTACCTGCATCAACCTTGGTGACTTTGGAGCCAAGGTGGAAGGTGAAGCCTTGCTTGGTAAGGATACGTTGAAACTGTTTGGCAACCTCATCATCCATTCCCGGTAGAATACGATCAAGATATTCGACAACGGTTACTTCTGCGCCGAGACGACTCCAGACCGATCCTAATTCAAGACCGATGACACCTGCACCAATAATCAAAAGTTTTCCAGGAACCTTACCAAGCTCTAGGGCGCCCGTTGATGTGACAACGGTCTTTTCATCAACCGTAACACCAGGGAGTGGTGCTGATTCAGAGCCCGTTGCAATAACGATATTCTTTGTCTCAATGGTCTCGCTTGATCCATCAGACTTCGTGATTTGAACTTTACCGGCTGATGGAATTGATCCTGCGCCAATAAAGCTATCGACTTTGTTTTTCTTGAGCAAAAAAGCGACGCCTTGAACATTCGCGTCGACCGTATCTTGCTTGTGTTTCATCATCACGGGCAGATCGAGCTTGGGTGCTCCAACCTTGATGCCAAGCGCTTCCAACCCATGACCTGCTTCTTCAAACATTTCGGAAGCATGCAACAAAGCCTTAGAAGGAATGCAGCCAATATTGAGGCAAGTGCCGCCAAAGGTTGGGCGCTTTTCGACAATCGCCGTTTTCAATCCCAATTGCGCAGCGCGGATGGCGCAAACATAGCCACCAGGTCCGGAACCAATAACCACAAGATCATAGGACATTATTTTTCTCCAACCCGCGCCAGAAGATCATAGTCAATCAAAGATCGAGAACGAGACGCGCTGGATCTTCAAGCGCTTCTTTCACGCGAACGAGGAATGTAACGGCCTCTTTGCCATCGACAATTCGATGATCGTAGGAGAGCGCCAAATACATCATGGGCCGGATTTCAATTTTACCTCCAATCGCCATTGGACGTTCTTGGATTTTATGCATGCCAAGAATGCCTGATTGTGGCGCATTCAGAATGGGTGTCGACATCAACGAGCCATAGATGCCACCATTGGTGATGGTGAACGTACCGCCCTGCATCTCATCAATTTTCAACTGACCATCACGAGCGCGTTTTCCGAAATCGGCGATCGTCTTTTCGATACCAGCGAGCGAGAGCGTATCGGCATCCCGAACAACCGGCACAACAAGGCCCTTATCCGTGCCGACCGCAATACCAACATGGTAATAGTTTTTATAAACAAGATCGATGCCGTCGATCTCCGCATTAACCGCTGGAATTTCTTTGAGAGCCTGCGTGCAGGCTTTGACGAAGAAGCTCATAAAGCCAAGCTTTGCGCCATGCTTCTTCTCGAAGACATCTTTGTAACGATTACGCAGTGCCATGACTTCCGTCATATCGACTTCGTTAAAGGTTGTGAGCATCGCTGCCGTATTTTGGGCATCCTTCAAACGGCGCGCAATGGTTTGGCGCAGCTTCGTCATACGAACGCGTTCTTCGCGCGACGCGTCATCTACAGGTGAAGGCGCGCGAACTGATACGGCAGGCGTTGGCGCAGGTGCTGCACCCGTTGCGATGGCAGCCAGCATATCACCCTTGGTCACGCGACCATCTTTACCAGTGGCCGCAACAGAGGCGGGATTAACACCACTCTCGGAGGCGAGCTTCGCAACCGCTGGACCATTTTCCGCTGCTGCGGCGGGAGCGGCTTTAGGAGCAGCAGCAAGCGTCTGTGGTGCAGGCGCGACTGTTGCGCCCGAACCCGCAGCAATCGATCCTAATAATGCGCCAACGCCCACCGTATCGCCATCCTTGGCAACGATCTCGGCGAGTACACCAGCTGCAGGTGCGTTGACTTCAAGGGTTACTTTATCGGTTTCAAGTTCAAGTACGGGCTCGTCGGCCTTAACGGCATCGCCAACTTTTTTGAACCATTTTCCGATGGTTGCTTCACTAACCGATTCACCAAGGGTCGGAACGCGGATTTCAGTAGCCATGTGTATGATCCTTTAATCGTCTGACGATTAGGTTAAGCGGCAAAAGCCTCTTCGAGGAAAGCATTCAATTGAGCAAGATGGGTCGACATCAAGCCTGTTGCTGTTGCGGCAGAGGCTGGACGTCCTGCATAACGCGGGCGCTTTACCTTTGAAGTCGCCTGTTCAAGCACCCAAGTCAGGTAGGGCTCAACAAAGGTCCATGAACCCATATTCTTAGGCTCTTCCTGACACCATACAATGTCCGCATTTTTGAACCGTGAGAGTTCTGTCACCAACGCCTTTAGTGGGAAGGGATAAAGCTGTTCGACGCGAAGTAAGTAAACATCATCGATGCCACGCTTCTCACGCTCCTCATAAAGATCGTAATAGACCTTGCCACTGCAGAGAACGACACGCCTAATTTTATTATCTTTAACAAGCTTGATTTTCTCACCCTTGAGATATTGCGCATCATCCCAAAGCACACGGTGGAAGCTAGTTCCCTCAGCCATTTCATCAAGCCGTGAAATTGCTCTTTTATGACGCAACAATGATTTCGGCGTCATCAAAATGAGAGGCTTACGGAAATCACGGTTAAGCTGACGCCGTAAAATATGGAAGTAGTTCGAAGGTGTTGTGCAATTGGCGACCTGCATATTGTCTTCAGCACACATTTGCAGGAAGCGTTCTAAACGCGCAGAGGAATGCTCCGGTCCTTGTCCCTCATATCCGTGTGGAAGAAGGCAAACGAGACCCGACATGCGCAGCCATTTCCGTTCACCAGAGGAGATGAACTGATCGAAAACAACCTGCGCGCCATTCGCGAAATCGCCGAATTGTGCTTCCCAAAGCGTGAGCGCATTAGGCTCAGACAAAGAGTAGCCATATTCGAAGCCAAGCACGGCCTCTTCCGACAACATCGAGTTAATAACTTCGTATTTGCCTTGGCCTTCGCGGATATTGCTCAAAGGCTTATAGCGGCGCTCTGTTTCTTGATCGATCAGAACAGAATGACGCTGAGAAAACGTTCCACGCTCAACATCTTGTCCCGATAAGCGAACGCGCGTTCCCTCATTAACGGTGAGGGCAAATGCCAAGGCTTCACCCGTCGCCCAATCAATGCCTTCACCCGTATCAATCGCCTTACGACGATTTTCTAAGAAACGTTGAATGGTTTTATGAGCGTTAAATCCATCGGGAATTTGGGTAATTTTCGCACCGATTTCCTTTAGCAACGGAAGAGGCGCACCCGTTTCACCCCGACGCGCATCGTCTTGTGTCGAGGCAACGGCTTTCAAGCCAGCCCAGCGCCCGTCTAACCAGTCGGCTTTGTTTGGCTTATAGGCCTGACCAGCTTCATGTTCAGCCTCAAGGCGCGCACGCCAATCGGATTTCATCTTGTCAACTTCGCCTTCGGTTACAACACCTTCAGAAATCAATTTTTTTGAATAGATTTCTAATGTCGTCGCCTGCTGACGAATTTTCTTATACATCAGTGGCTGGGTAAAGCTCGGCTCGTCACCCTCATTGTGACCAAAGCGCCGATAGCAGAACATGTCGATCACAACAGGCTTGTGAAATAATTGCCTAAATTCGACAGCAACTTTCACGGCAAATACAACCGCCTCTGGATCATCACCATTCACATGGAAAATAGGTGCTTCGATCATCTTAGCGACATCGGACGGATAGGGCGACGAACGCGAAAACCGCGGATAGGTCGTAAAGCCGATTTGATTATTGATGATAAAGTGAATTGATCCGCCGGTCTTGTGGCCCTTGAGTCCTGACAGACCTAAACATTCTGCGACTACGCCCTGTCCCGCAAAAGCAGCATCGCCGTGAATTAGCAACGGCAAAACTTTTACGCGCTCTGCTGTATCATCGAGCTGGTCTTGCTTGGCACGAACCTTACCAAGAACGACCGGATCAACGATTTCAAGATGGGACGGGTTGGCCGTGAGCGAAAGATGGACATTGTTGCCGTCAAAAATTCGATCAGACGATGCACCGAGATGATATTTCACATCGCCCGAGCCCTCAACATCCGCCGGCGCGTAGGAACCGCCTTTAAACTCGTGGAAGATCGCACGGTGCGGTTTACCCATCACTTGCGCCAAAACATTTAGGCGGCCGCGATGGGCCATGCCGAATACGATTTCTTGGATACCCAAAGCACCGCCACGCTTGATGATTTGTTCAAGGGCGGGAACCATCGATTCACCGCCATCAAGACCGAAGCGTTTGGTGCCGGTATATTTCACATCAATAAATTTTTCGAAGCCTTCTGCTTCGACAAGCTTATTTAGAATTGCCCGTTTGCCTTCGCGGGTAAAAGCGATTTCTTTATCCGGCCCTTCAATACGTGCTTGGATCCAGCTCTTTTCAGCGGGATTTGAGATATGCAAAAATTCCCAGCCGATTGTTGAGCAATAGGTACGGCGCAGAAGGGCAAGCATTTCCCGTATCGTTGCGTATTCAAGACCCAATACGAAATCGATAAAAATTTTGCGATCCCAATCCGCTTCTGTAAATCCATAAGACGACGGATGCAGCTCCTCATGATCTTTACGAGGCTCAAGATTAAGGGGATCCAAATTGGCATGGAGATGACCACGCATGCGATAGGCTCGGATCATCATCAAGGCACGAACGGAATCGCGGGTTGCCTGTTGAAGATCGCTTTGCGAAACGGCAGCTTTTGACCCGTCAGCTTTACCCTTTAATTTATCGCTAACTGCCTTTTCGATGTCAGCCCAATTTCCATCAAGGGCAGAAACCAGATCATCACGTTTAGTAATCGGCCAATTGGGCTTCTTCCAAGAAGCGCCCTTTACTGACTTTTGAACGGACTCAGGATCATCTTTTAAAGCATCAAAAAAAGCTCTCCATTCGGCATCAACCGATGAAGGATCTTTCTCATAGCGACCTTGCAGCTCTTCAATATAGGCTGCGTTTCCGCCATATAGAAATGACGTCTCAAGAAATGCTTCGTTCTGATCCTGGCGTCCCATGACCTACTCCTTAGAGCCTTAGCCCTTTAACAGTTCTACCAGTGTTTTACCCAACCGTGCCGGCGATGGTGATACCCGGATACCTGCCGCTTCCATGGCAGCAATTTTATCCTCAGCCCCACCCTTGCCGCCCGATATAATAGCACCGGCATGACCCATACGACGGCCGGGAGGCGCTGTACGGCCAGCGATAAACCCTACCACTGGCTTTTTGCGACCACGCTTAGCTTCATCAATCAGGAACTGCGCGGCATCCTCTTCCGCAGAGCCCCCGATTTCACCAATCATGACGATGGATTCTGTTTTTGGATCTGCCAAAAACATTTCAAGCATGTCGATAAATTCTGTTCCCTTAACAGGGTCGCCACCAATACCAACGGCCGATGTCTGCCCTAAACCTTCCATCGTGGTTTGGAAGACGGCTTCGTAAGTCAACGTTCCAGAACGTGAAACAATACCCACATTTCCAGGCTTAAAGATGTTACCGGGCATGATGCCAATCTTACATTCGCCAGCAGTCATCACACCTGGACAATTGGGTCCAATTAAGCGAGATTTTGAACCAGAAAGGGCGCGCTTCACGCGAACCATATCCAAAACAGGAATGCCTTCCGTAATACAAACGATAAGCGGAATTTCGGCCTGAATGGCTTCGCAAATCGCGTCTGCCGCGCCGGGTGGCGGGACATAAATAACGGAAGCATCGGCGCCCGTTGCTGCGCGTGCCTCGGAAACGGTATCGAATACCGGTAACCCTAAATGGGTTGTTCCGCCTTTACCTGGCGACGTGCCGCCAACCATCTTCGTTCCATAAGCAATGGCTTGCTCCGAATGAAACGTCCCCGTTTTTCCGGTAAACCCTTGCGTCAAAACTTTTGTGTTGGCATCAATAAGAATAGCCATTAGCGGATCTCCCTCACGGCCTTAACAATTTTTTGGGCGGCATCATCGAGATCGTCAGCCGCAATAACGTTGAGACCGGATTTAGAAATAATATCTTTGCCAAGTTGGACATTGGTTCCCTCCAAACGAACGACGAGGGGAACGGTAAGGCCCACTTCTTTCACGGCAGCGATCACGCCTTCGGCGATAACATCACACTTCATGATGCCGCCAAAAATATTGACAAGAATACCTTGAACATTCGGATCGGCGGTGATGATCTTAAATGCCGCAGTTACCTTTTCTTTGGTTGCGCCACCGCCAACATCCAAGAAGTTGGCCGGAAATTCACCATAGAGCTTAATGATATCCATGGTGGCCATAGCGAGGCCGGCGCCATTCACCATACAGCCAATGGTTCCATCAAGAGCGATGTAGGACAGGTCATATTTCGACGCTTCAATTTCTTTTGCGTCTTCTTCCGTCTCATCGCGCAAAGCCATTATTTCTGCATGGCGATAAAGGGCGTTTGAATCAAAAGAGATCTTTGCATCCAAACATCTCAAATGATGATCGGTTGTGACAATCAATGGATTGATTTCCAACATCGCCATGTCTTTGGCGACGAATGCAGCGAAAAGCTGTTCGACTAATACGCCAGCTTCCTTAGCAAGATCGCCAGTAAGCTTTAAAGCCTTAGCGACCGCGCGTCCGTGATGCGGCATAATTCCGGTTGCTGGATCAACCGAGAAGGTAACAATTTTCTCTGGCGACTTATGAGCAACTTCTTCGATATCCATTCCACCTTCTGTCGATACAACAAAGGCTATTCTTGATGTTGCGCGATCGACCAGCATCGAGAGATAGAATTCTTTGGCGATATCTGAGCCATCTTCGATATAAAGACGGTTAACCTGCTTGCCGTGAGGGCCCGTTTGGATCGTTACAAGCGTGTTACCAAGCATTTGGGAAGCAAATTGCTTCACTTCATCGATAGACTTTGCAAGCCTTACGCCGCCTTTTTCTCCGGCCGCGGCTTCTTTAAATTTGCCCTTACCTCGGCCACCCGCATGAATTTGTGATTTAACAACCCATAGCGGACCGCCAAGTGCTTTTGCGGCAGCTTCAGCTTCGGAAGCCTGCATAATTGCCCGGCCATTGGACACTGGCACACCGAATTCCTTCAGCACTGCTTTTGCCTGATATTCATGAATGTTCATAGAGTATCCTTAAATGCACACGTTAAAGGACGCGGTCCCTTTTAGGCACTACAAGAGGTTAAATTATGCGAGCGCAGGATTAATGACTTTGCACGCGTCAATAAGGCTCTGAACCGATGCGACGGATTTTGCGAAGGCTTCTTTCTCATCAGACTTCATCCGGAGCTTCACGATACGTTCAACGCCCTTTTCACCGATAACGATTGGCACGCCGACGAACATATCCTTCACGCCATAGGCATTTGAAATGTAAGCCGCACATGGCAAGACGCGCTTCTGATCTTTCAAATAGCTCTCGGCCATTGCAATCGCTGAAGCGGCAGGTGCATAGAAGGCAGAACCCGTTTTAAGCAAATTAACAATCTCTCCGCCGCCCTTGCGCGTGCGTTCAACAATGGCGTCCAAACGTTCTTGCGTTGTCCACTTCATCTTGACGAGATCGGGAAGAGGAATGCCGCCAACATTTGAATAGCGAACCATTGGCACCATATCGTCGCCATGGCCGCCCAACGTCATCGCGGAAACGTCCTTGACGGAGACCTTGAATTCTTCAGCCAAGAAATAGCGGAAGCGGGCCGAGTCTAACACGCCTGCCATACCGACGATTTTCTTAGGATTGATGCCCGAGAACTTCTGGAGGGCCCACACCATTGCATCGAGCGGGTTGGTGATGCAAATGACAAAGGCTTTCGGTGCATATTGCTTGATGCCGGTACCGACCGCTTCCATCACCTTCAGATTGATGCCCAAGAGATCATCGCGGCTCATGCCTGGCTTACGGGGAACGCCGGCGGTCACAATTACAACGTCGGCGCCGGCAATGGCCTCATAGCTTGATGCGCCTCTGTAGGCGGCATCAAAGCCGTCAACAGGGGACGATTCCGCAATATCGAGGCCTTTTCCCTGGGGTACGCCATCCGCAATATCGAAAAGAACGATGTCACCCAATTCCTTCAAACCAGCGAGGTGAGCGAGGGTGCCACCGATTTGGCCGGAACCGACGAGTGCGATTTTTTTGCGAGCCATCAAACTAATCCTTCTAACGAATGGTTACCTGCGGAGATCCCAATCTTGGGATTTATTGTCCAAAGCGCTTATCCTCGAATGACCTGTGCTTCAAGTTGGTCGAATGGGTTAGGTCGCCTGTTTTTGAGGCAAACCCGACAAATTTAAAGATATTGAATATTGAAAATATAATTATTTCAATAAGATAACAAATTTATGTAAATATTGAGAAAGCTACGAATTCATTGAAAAAAATGATTACAAATGACATAATATGAAATTTGTTATGCCGATCTTAGATAATTGAGCCTGCTAAGGCGCGCACCAGCATGGACATTGTCAGGACCAGGCGGGCTTCGATCGCGCGACGGGGAATTTCATGATCAAGCCGGATCGCTTCGGGTTGGAGGAAGCGATAAAGGGTATCGAAGACCAAAATCATCGCTTTTTCGCGGCTTTTGATAGCGAGCGAGCCGGTGGAGAGGCCTTCTTCGAAAATTCGGTCGAGTAAGATGCGAATTCGGGCGCGGTGTTGGCGGGCGGGGGCGCGGTTTTCCTTAAAAGCATCGACAAAAAGGTCAAAAAGGCGAGGATCCGCGTCTAATCGGTCGCGATAGGCGCGAAAAAGGGCGGTTATCAACCGCTCCAGCTTGTCGCGGGCGGGATCGGGGGAGTCGGCAATTTCGCCCAGCTGCGCCTCAATCGGTTTGAGCCAACCTTGCGAAATCGCGTCTAAAAGGGCGGTTTTTGAGGCAAAATGGCGGTAAACATTGGCGTGGGTCATTCCGGCGGCTTGGGCGATGGAGACCACGGTGGTTCTGGTGCTACCATAGGCCGAAATCTCGAGAATCGCCGCGTTTAGGATGCGCTGCAGGGTCGATTCGGTCGATTTTGGCGCTTCTATCATGCTTTTCGGATCATTTTAGGGCTTAAAGTGTTATGGGAATGGAGCATTTTTTCCGTTGATTCGACCTAAAAAAGATCGGCCCTAAAATGAGTTTTCCCTCGAAATCTGCCAAAAAACGGCCGATTCACCATCCAATTTCGGTATTTTTGCGCCTTTTGGGGCCTGGGGTGATTGCTGGGGCGGCGGATGATGATCCTTCGGGGATTGCGACCTATTCTCAGGCTGGGGCGCAGTTTGGATTTCAGCAATTATGGTCTGTTGTCCTGACTTTTCCATTTATGGTGGCTATTCAGCTGGTGGCGGCAAGAATTGGTCGAGTAACGGGCAAAGGTGTGATTGCCAATGCAAGAATAATTTATCCTGAATGGGTGGTGATTACACTCGTACTCCTCGTGGTTATTGCCAACACCATCAACATTGCGGCTGATTTGGCTGCTATGGGCGCTGCGATTACTCTCATCATCGGCGGCCCGACCCCGATATACGCGCTTATACTGGGCGTTTTCTGCGCGCTCACGGAGGTTTTTATCCCCTACCGACGCTACTCCCACGTGCTGAAATGGCTCACCCTCGCGCTATTCGTGTATGTCGCCGCCGTTTTCACCATTCATATCGAGTGGATAGAAGCAGTGCATGCGATCATCAAACCGGCCTTTGAGATAACCACAGACTATCTTCTGGTTATTGTTGCGGTGTTCGGCACCACGATCAGCCCTTACGTGTTTTTCTGGCAGACGGCGCAGGAAGTCGAGGACATGCAACTGGCGCGCGAGCACCCTCTCGTCATGCAAGCAACCGACACGCGGCACCATCTCCGGCGCATGGCGGTGGATACCGGGGTCGGGATGGCGTTCTCCAACGGCATCGCGTTTTGCATCATGATCACGACGGCGGCGACGCTGCACCAAGCGGGCCTCACGACGATTGCGACCGCTGCGGAAGCGGCGGAAGCGCTGCGCCCGCTGGCGGGCCCGCTGACTTTCGCGTTGTTCTCGCTCGGCATTATCGGCACGGGATTGTTGGCGGTGCCGGTGCTCGCAGGCTCGGCGGGCTATGCGGTGGCCGAAGCGATGCAATGGCGCTCAAGCCTTGAATTGAAGCCGCTCCGCGCGCGGGGCTTTTACGCGGTGGTGGCGGCGGCAACGCTCATCGGCGCAGCACTGGGCTTCACGGCGATGGACCCGATCAAGATGCTGTTCTGGGCAGCGGTGATCAACGGCTTTGTCGCGGTACCCGTGATGGCGGCGATGATGATCATGGCGAGCCGCGTGAGCCTCATGGGCCAATTCCGCTTAGGCCTCGGCGTGGCGATTGCCGGCTGGGCGGCAACAGGGTTGATGGCGATTGCGGCGGGGTTTTTGATCTGGTCGATGTTTGTGTGAGGAGCGCTTTAAAAGGCCGCACCGATAACCGTCCTTGCGAGCGATGAGCGAAGCAATCCAGTTGATGGTGACCTATAGGGTTTAATCTAACCGTTGCGCTTTCTTAATTTCGTTTAGCTGGGTTGCTTCGCATTCGCTCGCAATGACGGGTGAAGATATCCTCTTGTCAAATAATTGACGTTACGTAAGGTAGCGGAAGCGCCTGCGTATCCGGCGATTCGTGTTTTGCCCGGATAAACGCATGAGCCTTTCCTATATCCAAGATTATCTTGCCGATCTTGCACGCGTTAAACGCGTGTCGGGCAGCAACAAGGAAACCATTGTCCGCGAGGCGTTCAAAGATTTGTTGAAGCGCTATGCACGGCAACGGGATTTGGTGTTCGTGGCCGAATATCCCCTTGTCACAAACCGAAAGAAAAACATCTCGGTTGACGGGGCGCTTGTCCATTCGCTGCGTCTACCTTTGGGCTATTACGAGGCCAAAGACGAGAATGATGATATCGATGAGGAAATCGACAAGAAGTTCCGTGCTGGTTATCCGCAGGATAATATTATTTTCGAGGATACACGCGAAGCAGTTCTAATCCAGAACAAAGAACTGGTGATGCGCTGCCCGATTGAGGACGCCGCCAAGCTCGCTGAATTGCTCAAGCATTTTTTCGATTATGAGCAACCCGCTATTGCCGATTTCCGTAAGGCCGTCGAACAATTTGCACGCGACCTCCCCGCCATCACGACCGCACTGAATACCTTGATCGAAAAAGCAAGCGTTCAAAATAAGGACTATAAGCAGGCCGAAGCTAAATTTCTTGCGCACGCAAAGGAAACCATCAATCCCACGGTTACGCTGGTCGATGTGCGTGAAATGTTGATGCAGCATATCCTCACGGAGGAAATTTTTGCGCATGTGTTCAACGATGCCGATTTTCACCGCGAGAACAATGTCGCCCGCGAACTTTATGCGTTAGAGCGAACCTTCTTCAAAGAAGCCGTGAAACGCGAGACACTGAAAAGCCTTGATCCCTATTATACGGCCATCAAAGCCAATGCGGCGCAAATTACAACGCATAGCGAAAAGCAGAAATTTCTAAAAACGATCTATGAGAATTTCTACAAGGTCTATAACCCAAAGGCTGCAGACCGATTGGGCGTTGTCTATACGCCGAACGAGATTGTGAAATTCATGATCGATGGCGCGGATTGGCTTTGCCATACGCATTTCGGAAAATCGTTGATTGATCAGGGCGTCGAGATTTTGGACCCTGCAACGGGGACTGGTACTTTTGTTTGCGAATTGCTTGAAAAATTCAGCGGATCACCAGCTAAACTCGACCGCAAATATCGCGAAGAGATTCACGCGAATGAAGTAGCCATCCTGCCTTATTATGTTGCCAATCTCAATATTGAAGCGACGTTTTATACGCTCTCGAAGCAATATGCGGCTTATCCTAATCTCTGCTTTGTGGATACGCTTGATAATGACGGGTGGGCATCAAACGAAGAGATACGGAAACAAGGAGGCTATGGCGATCTCTTATCTTTCGCTGCGATTTCATCAGAAAATGTTGAGCGCGTAAAAAGACAGAATGCTCGAAAAATTTCCGTTATCATCGGCAACCCGCCGTACAACGCCAATCAGCAAAACGAGAACGACAACAATAAAAATCGCAAATATAAAATTGTCGATCAACGGATCAAGGCGACCTATATCAAGGAATCGACCGCACAGAAGACCAAGCAATATGATATGTTTGTGCGTTTTATCCGCTGGGCATCTGACCGCATCAATGGCGATGGAATTTTGACTTTCATCACCAATCGAAAATTTTTAGATGGTCGAAATTTCGACGGCTTTCGGAAAATTATTGCACGCGAATTTGACGAGTTTCGGATTATTGATCTTGGCGGCGATTATAAATTAAAGGGCGTTGGTGGCGGCGGTAATGTGTTTGGCATCGGCACGGGCGTAGCGATGTTTTGGGCCGTTGTGAAGAAGAAAGCAAAGCCCGAAGGACATAAAGCAAAAATTTTATACGCCGCTGCACAGGGTGTAACGGCCGATGAAAAACTCGCTTGGATTAATTCGGCGTCTTTAGCTGATCTTAAATTTACGCATATTCAGCCGGACGGGAATCATTCTTGGCTCGATATTCCGACGGTTGATACAAGAGAACTTATTCCGGTGGCATCGAAAGAGGCGAAGGCCGGAAAATTAGGGGCGAAAGGGAAGGCGATATTTGAGTTGTTTTCCTTGGGGATTGCGACAAATAGAGACGAATGGGTTTACGATTTCGATGAAAATTTATTAGTAGCAAAGATAAATAAATTTTCTGATATCTATAACTCAGAACGTAAAAAATTCCTCTTATCAGATCGCAAGATTCGGATTTCGAATTTTGTATCTAGAGAAATTAAATGGACATCAGAGCTCGAAAAATCGGCAGAGTTGAATAAAGAACTAAAATTTTTGAGCAATAATATTATACAATCGAACTACCGCCCCTTTGTAGTTCAATCGGTTTATTTTGATCATCATTTTATTCATCGACCATATCGACAAACTTCGATCTTTCCCATCGGAAAAAATTCTAAGAATTGCGTTATAGTTTTCACGGATCCGACCGCTCAGAAGCCTTGGATGACGCTTGCTTCAAATTATTTGGTTGATCTTCATTTGGTTGGCTCGGGTGCGGGCTCGGTTTGCCTCCCCCTCTACCGTTACACCTCATCCGGCGAGCGGATCGACAACATCACCGATTGGGCTGTGGATCAATTCCGCGTGGCCTATGCTGATCCGTCCTTGCGAGGAGCGCGGCAGCGCGACGCGGCAATCCAGACTCTTTCGGATTCATCAACTGGATTGCTTCACTCCGCTCGCAATGACGGCGAAGAAATTCGTTCAGCTCGTAAGGACGGTGAAAAGGCTGCGCCGAACGATAACGACATTACCAAGCATGATATTTTTCACTACGTCTATGCGGTGCTGCATGATCCGGTTTATCGCGAAAAATATGCGTTGAACCTCAAACGGGAATTTCCGCGCATTCCGTTCTATCCCGATTTTTGGCAATGGGCTGCGTGGGGCGAAACGCTCATGGCATTGCATACGGGTTTTGAAACCGTTGAGCCTTGGCCGCTTGAACGGATTGACTCTGAGGATACTAAAGCCAAAGCGGCAGGGTTAAACCCAAAGCCCGTGCTTAAATCCAATCACGAGACAGGGAATATTATTCTTGATAGCGAGACGCAATTGAACGGCATTCCACCCGAAGTATGGCGCTACAAGCTTAGCAACCGAACGGCGATAGATTGGATTTTGGATCAATACAAAGAGAATACGCCGAAAGACCCGACCATCCGCGAGAAATTCAACACCTATCGCTTTGCCGATTACAAAGAGAAGGTGATTGATCTGCTGATGCGCGGGACGCGCGTGAGTGTCGAGACGGTGGCGATAACGGATGCGATGGTGAAGAAGGGGCGGAAACGGTAACCCATGGCCATTGCTTTTCATCCCAAGCAGGGTTCCATTTTAGCTTGCGATTTCTCGACCGGATTTATGCCACCGGAAATGATTAAAAAGCGCCCCGTGATTGTGATCAGCCCGATTATCAAATCGCGTCCGGGGCTTTGTACGATTGTATGTTTGAGCACAACGAAGCCCGATCCGATGATGCCTTACCATTTGCCGATAAAGCTGCCTGAACCACTTCCGGCCAATTGGACGAATGAGAATATTTGGTTGAAGGGTGATATGGTTTATTCGGTATCGTTCAAACGGCTTTCTTTTGCGGTTTTGGGCAAGGAAAGATCCGGCAGCAGGCTCTATTATCGAGGCGCGCTTTCCCACGCTACGCTGCAATCGGTTCAGCGCTGCATTTTACACGGCTTTGGGCTCGCAACCTTGACAAAACACCTTGGCTAAACGATATTTGGAGGGTGCGTGGCTCTCGCCTTTTGGCGATCCACAATTCAAGTCCTGTGGTTCGCATTTGCCCGCCATGGGCCATCGTAGGAAAGCGCGATAACAAGCTCCCTACGATGAAGATAAAACCCCGCTTCGGCGGGGTTTTTGTTTTTTACGCGCTATTGTTGTGATTGTGAGGCGCGGAGATGTGGTTGGACAGGGAGAGGGTAAATTTATGGCGCGGTCGGCTGCGTAATCTCATCCGTCATTGCGAGCGTCAGCGAAGCAACCCAGCTTGCCGATATTAAAAACGCGCGATGTTTGCCATCGCATTTTATCCTCGACCATCAACTGGGTTGCTTCGCGCTTGTCGCTCAAAACGATTCACAGGATCGTTTTGTCGCCGATGGCGAACGCTCCGCGCCTCGCAATGACGGAGATGTTCGATCTTCCCTCTCCCCTTGCGGGAGAGGGTGGCCCCCGAACGGGGGTCGGTGAGGGGTGTGAGCGTCTGCAACCCTACCCCTCATCCGGTCGCCTCCGGCGACCACCTTTCGCGATTAAAAATGCATTCCGCATTTTTACCCTTCGGGCCATCGCTCAACCCGCAAGGGGAGAAGGACGATGATCATTGCTCACATCCCCACGCGTCGGCCATGCGGCAGGGCTCTGTAGTCTTCCGATTGCATTTCGATCAGCCTCGAGGCGGTGCGGGCGAATTCGAAGGCTTCTCGGCCGGTGTCGGCTTGGTAGAGCGCTTCGGGCGGGGCTGAGGCGGAGGCGTAGAGTTTGACGCTTTGGTCGTAGAGCGCGTCGATCAGCGCGATGAAGCGTTTGGCCTCGTTGCGGTTCTCCGCTGCGATGACGGGGATATCATCGATGATCAGCGTGTGAAACGCCTTCGCAATCGCGATGAAATCGAGATTGCCTAAGGCCGCTTGGCAGAGATCGCCATAGGCAAAGCGCGCGATGCCTTTGCCCGCTTGCGGCACGATCAGGGTTCGGCCTTTGACTATGAGCGCATCAGGCGCTGGTGCTTGGCCTTGCAGCAAAGCGAGGAAGCTTTGATCGAGGGCTGCGCGGGCGGCTGCATTGGCCGGGATGTGGTAGGTGGTCTCGGTGCTTGATTTTTCGAGCCGATAATCGGTTTTGGCGTCCACCTCCAATGTCTCGACATGGGCTTGCAGCAGCGCGAGGAAGGGCAAAAACAAAGCGCGGTTGAGGCCGCCTTCATAGAGCCGCTCGGGTGGGATGTTCGAGGTTGTCACCAGCACAAGGCCTTGGGCGAAGAGCGCCTCGAAAAGGCGGGCCAAAATCATCGCATCCGCGATATCGGTGACGGCGCATTCATCAAGACAGAGAAGCCTTGTTTCCGCCGCGATGGAGGCGGCCACGGGGGGGATGGGGTCGGTGTCCTTGACCTCGCCGGTTTTGACGCGTTGGCGATAGGCGTGGATGCGGTCATGCACATCGGCCATGAAGTTTTGAAAATGCACGCGCTTTTTGTAAGGCGTGGGGGCGGCCTCCAGCATCAGATCCATCAGCATGGTTTTGCCGCGGCCCACCGAGCCATAGAGATAGAGCCCCTTGGGCGGTTGGGGTTTGCGGCGCAGGCGGCTCAAGAAGCGGGTCGATTGCGCCTCATAGGCGGCGAGCCGCTGGCAGAGGGCATCCATATGGCCGAGCGCGTGGCGCTGCGCCTCGTCGGGCTCGATCGCGCCACTGGCGATCAGCGCGGCATAGGCTTGGCTCGGCAAAGGGTGATCCGCCACGGTGGCGCGTCTCCGGTCATGGGGTTTTTGGGGATCAAGCACGAAGTGGCGCGCGCTGCAAGGCTCGCCCGCCATGAACCAATCGGGCCTATGAGGCGTAATCCTTTCATAACAAGGAGAAATGCGATGCCGATAGCTGCTTGGTGCCTGTTGATCGTGGCTGTTATGCCGGTTGTAACCGTTGGCATCGCCAAATGGGGTGCGGGCTATGACAATCACGAGCCGCGCCAATGGATGCAGACGCTCGAAGGCTATCGCCGCCGCGCCTATGCCGCGCATACCAATGGCTACGAAGCGCTGAGCGTGTTTTTAACCGCGATGTTCGTGGCCGTGTGGACGGATGGCTCGCAGCAGCTGGTCGATACGCTGGCGGTGATTTTCGTTGTGGCGCGCATCGCCTATATCGCCGCCTATCTGGCCGATAAGCCCGCCGCCCGCTCGCTGGTGTGGAGCGCCGCCTATTTGGCTGCCGTCGGTATCGCGTTGAGCGGTTTACTGCCTCACGCTTAAGGGCGTGTCTGACCGTTGCCGTGCACGCGGTATTTGAACGAAGTGAGCTGATCCACCCCCACCGGGCCGCGCGCATGCATGCGGCCTGTGGCGATGCCGATTTCCGCGCCGAAGCCGAACTCGCCACCATCGGCAAATTGCGTCGAGGCATTGTGCAAAACGATGGCGGAATCGACGCGGGATAGGAAGGCCTCGGCGGCTTTAGCATCGTCCGTGATGATCGCCTCGGTGTGGTGCGAGCCATAGGTTTCGATATGGTTGATGGCGGCGTCGAGCCCGTCGACGATTTTCACCGAGATGATCGCATCGAGATATTCCGTGCGCCAATCCTCATCGCTGGCAGGCGTGACGCGGGCGTCAGCGGCTTGCACAAGGGCGTCACCGCGGATCGCGCAGCCTTTCTCAAGAAGCGCGTCGAGCAGCGGCTGGAGATGGGTTTTGACGACCGCTTGATCGATCAGCAACGTCTCCGCCGAACCGCACACGCCCGTGCGGCGCAGCTTGGCGTTAAGCACAATCGAGACCGCCATATCGAGATCGGCTTTGGCGTGGATATAGACGTGGCAAATGCCTTCGAGATGCGCAAACACCGGCACGCGCGCCTCGCTCTGCACGCGGGCGACGAGGCTTTTGCCACCGCGTGGCACAATCACATCAATCGCGCCCTCAAGCCCTGCGAGCATATGGCCTACCGCTTCTCGTTCGCGTGTCGGGACGAGCTGGATCGCGTCTTCGGGAAGGCCTGCCGCGCGAAGGCCTGCGCGCATGGCGTCTGCAATCAAAGACGAGGTGCGGAAGCTCTCGGAGCCTGCGCGCAAAATCGCGGCATTGCCGCTTTTAAGGCACAACGCGCCCGCATCTGCCGTGACATTGGGGCGGCTTTCAAAGATGACGCCGATGACGCCGAGCGGCGTTGCCACACGCTCAAAGCGCAAGCCATTGGGCTGCGTCCATTCGGCGAGCACGCGACCGACGGGATCGTTCAGCGCGGCAATATCGGCGACCGCTTGGGCGATGGCTTCCAAGCGCGCGGCATCAAGGTTTAGACGATCCAGAAAGGAACCTTTGACGCCCTTGGCTTCGGCATCCGCCCGATCGAGCGCATTGGCGGCAAGAATATCGGAGGCGTTGCGGCGTAGCGCATCGGCTGCGGCAAGAAGCGCTTTGTTTTTCTGCTCGGTTGAAGCATTGCCGAGGATGCGAGCGGCGGCGCGGGCGCGGCGGCCGATCTTGGCCATCAGCGCTTGGAGGTTATCATTGTCTTGCGTCACAGAAGGCATGTTCGCGTCTTGCTCTTTAAAAACTGCCCAAGGCCATGTCGTCGCGGTGGATGAGTTCAGCGCGGCCATCATAGCCGAGCAGCTCCACAATGTCGCGCGAGGAGCGGCCCGCAAGCAGCATGGTTTCAGACGAGTCATAGCCGATCAGGCCGCGGCCCAATTCGCCACCATCGGGAGCGCGCATTACAACCGCATCGCCGCGCTCGAACACGCCTTCGATGCGCTTGACGCCCGCGGGCAAGAGGCTCTTGCCGGAGCGGATGGCATTGGCAGCACCTGCATCGAGATGCAGCACGCCTTTGGGCTCCAAGGCGCCCGCAATCCATGTCTTGCGCGCCGAGACGGGGTTGGAGCCCGTCAGGAACCAGCTACAGGGCTTGCCCTCGGAAATGGCTTTGAGCGGATGTAAGACGCGGCCATCGGCGATGACCATATGCGTGCCGCCAGCGGTGGCGATTTTCGCGGCCTCGATTTTGGTGCGCATGCCGCCACGCGAAAGCTCGGAAGCCGCGCCGCCCGCCATCGCCTCAATCTCCGCCGTGATGCGGGGGATGACAGGAATGAGCTTGGCGTTTGCATCTTCGCTTGGCGGGGCGGTGTAAAGCCCGTCAATATCGGAAAGCAGAATGAGAAGATCGGCACCCGCCATCGTCGCAACACGCGCGGCGAGACGGTCATTGTCGCCATAGCGGATTTCCTGCGTCGCGACCGTGTCGTTTTCGTTGACGACCGGAACGGCTTTCAGGTCAAGCAGGCGGCCAAGGGTGGCGCGCGCATTGAGGTAGCGCTGGCGCTCTTCGGTATCGCCCAAGGTCACCAGAATTTGACCCGTGATGATGCCTTGCTCGCCCAGCACTTCGGCCCATGCTTTGGACAGGGCAATCTGGCCTACGGCAGCGGCGGCCTGACTTTCCTCAAGTTTCAACGCGCCACGGGGCAGACCCAGCACACCGCGGCCAAGCGCAATCGCGCCGGAGGAGACAACGAGCACATCGGCACCACGCGCGCGTAAATCGGCAATGTCTTGGCCAAGAGCGGTTAGCCACGGCGCGCGCAGACCATTGACGGGATCGACGAGGAGCGAAGATCCAACCTTGATGACGACCCGACGAAACGCAAAAAAATCGGGCAGCGCGGTCATGCGTGAGGCATCTTCATGGGTGCCATTCCTCGGCGGGCTTGGAGGCGGCAACTTCGATTTGCTGCGCTTCGGTAGCAATGGCGAGAATGGCCCGCAACGCGTCTTGCACACCCTGACCGGATGCTGCCGAAATCACCATCGGTTCTTTTTTCGCCGCGCGCTTCAACCGGGCCTTTTGCTCTTTGAGCACTTCCGGCGTTACCGCATCGGCTTTTGAAAGGGCAACAATCTCGGGTTTGTCCTCCAAGCCATTGCCATAGGCATCAAGTTCCGCGCGAACGATCTTGTAGGATTTGCCCGCATGTTCCGATGTTGCATCGACGAGATGCAGCAAGACTCGGCAACGCTCGACATGGCCCAAGAACCGATCGCCAAGGCCCAAGCCTTCATGCGCGCCTTCGATCAGCCCCGGAATATCGGCCAACACAAATTCGCGCTCGTCGACACGCCCAACGCCCAAGCCGGGATGCAGCGTGGTGAAGGGATAATCAGCGATTTTAGGCTTGGCCGCCGTAACAGAGGCCAAAAAGGTCGATTTGCCCGCGTTCGGCAAGCCGACAAGACCCGCATCGGCGATGAGCTTCAAGCGCAACCAAAGCCAGCGCTCCTCGCCCTCAAGGCCCGGATTGGCGCGGCGCGGCGCGCGGTTGGTGGAGGTTGTAAAATAGGCATTGCCGAAGCCGCCATTGCCGCCTTTGGCGAGGCGAAATTTTTGACCCAATTCGGTCATATCGGCGATCATGGTTTCGCCGTCTTCATCAAAAATCTGCGTGCCTTTCGGCACTTTGAG
>Ga0164297_10001646_pt1 | contig 23313 bp, 19 predicted proteins | sample GEODES058metaG_FD_113539 | JGI IMG/M metagenome (GOLD analysis project Ga0164297, IMG submission 113539) | Dystrophic lake water microbial communities from Trout Bog Lake, Wisconsin, USA - GEODES058 metaG | ecosystem: Environmental > Aquatic > Freshwater > Lake | place: USA: Trout Bog Lake... | reverse complement strand
CGCCATGGAGACCTTCCATGCATCCGGCGCGCCCCTGCCCATGAAGTCCGACGTCGCCCACCCGCAGCGCATCGCCTGCATCGGTGCCGGTCCCGCATCGCTCGCCTGCGCGGCAGAACTTCGCCAGCGCGGCTACTCCGTCACCGTCTATGAGTCCCGCGCGCTCCCCGGCGGCCTCAACACCTACGGCGTCGCCGAATACAAGCTCCGCACCGCCGACTCGCTCCATGAAATCGACCTCATCCGCAACCTCGGCGTCGAGTTCCACTTCGGCGTCAACATCTCCACCGATGCCGACTTCATCGCCCTCGAGTCGCAGTACGACATCATCTTCCTTGGCGTCGGCCTCGGCTCCATGCACAAATTAAAAATCCCGGGCGAGTCGCACCCCTCCGTCATCGACGCCCTCAAATTCATCGAGACCTACAAGACCACCAACGCCCCCGTCACCGGCCGCCACGTTGTCGTCGTCGGTGCCGGCAACACCGCCATCGACGCCGCACTTGCCGCCAAACGCATCGGCGCTGAAGTAGTCACCATCGTCTACCGCCGCACTGAACCCAACATGTCCGCCTTCGATTTTGAATTCGACCACGCAAAACGTGAAGGCATCCATTTCATGTGGCTCACCCAGCCCATCGCCGTTCATGCCGATGGCGACAATCTCCGCTCGCTCGAGTGTCTCCGCGTCGCCCTCGTCGACGGCAAACCGGAAACCGTTCTCGGTTCCAATTTCTTTTTGAAGTGCGACATGCTCATCCCCGCCATCGGCCAGTCGCCGCTCGTCGATTGGCTCTCGCAATGCCGCGGCATCGTGCCCGACTCGGGCCGCGTCCCCGCCGACCCCGTCACCGGCCGCACCGCCAATCCGAAATATTATGCCGCCGGAGATTGTGTCAACGGCGGCCGCGAAGTGGTCGATGCTGTCGCCGGCGGCAAACGTGCCGGCATCGCCATCGCCGCCGCGCTGGAGTCCGCTCATGCCTAAACAGAAACTTCCCTCGCTCGCTGTCAACTTCGCCGGAATTAAATCTCCCAATCCCTTCTGGCTCGCCTCCGCGCCGCCCACCAACACCGGCGAAATGATTATGCGTGCCTTCGACGCCGGCTGGGGCGGTGCTGTCTGGAAAACCATCGGCGCGCAAGTCACCAATGTCAGCTCCCGCTACTCCTCCGTCGACCTCAACGGCCAGCGCATGATGGGCTTCAACAATATCGAACTCATCTCCGACCGTCCCGCTGAAGTCAATCTCCGCGAAATCACCGAAGTGAAAAAACGCTATCCCAACAACGCCGTCATCGCCTCGCTCATGGTTGAGTCCACCCGCGATGCCTGGCACGACATCGTTCATCGCGCAGAAGACGCCGGTGCCGACGGCCTCGAACTCAACTTCGGCTGTCCCCACGGCATGTCCGAACGCGGCATGGGTTCCGCCGTCGGTCAGGTTCCCGAGTATGCCGAACGCATCACCGCCTGGGTCAAAGAGGCCGCGCGCACTCCGGTCATCGTCAAACTCACGCCCAACATTTCAGATATCCGCATGCCCGCCCGCGCCGCCAAACGCGCCGGTGCAGACGCTGTCTCCGCCATCAACACCATCAACTCCATCACCGGCATCGACCTCAACACTCTCACCCCGCGCCCCGACGTCGGCGGCAAGTCCACCCACGGCGGCTACTGCGGCCCCGCCGTCAAACCCATCGCCCTCAACATGGTTTCGCAAATCGCCAACGACCCCGAATCGCAACTCCCCATCTCCGGCATCGGCGGCGTCGCCACCTGGCAGGACGCGGCGGAATTCATCCTCCTCGGCTGCGGCACCGTGCAGGTCTGCACCGCCGCCATGCACTACGGCTATCGCATTGTGGAAGATATGGCCGACGGTCTGCAGCGCTGGATGCTCGCCAAAGGTTTCCACTCCATTGAAGATTTCCGCGGTCTTTCCCTCCCCCGCGTCACCGAGTGGAAACACCTCGACCTCAATTTCAAAATCGTCGCCCACATCGACGAACAGAAATGCATCGGCTGCGACCTCTGCCACATCGCCTGCTGGGACGGTGCCCACCAGTGCATTCACATGGATCGCGTCTCCGGCCCCGTAACATCAGGACCGATCGACGGTCACGTCGATCTGCATCCAATTCCCGCCGCCTACGAAGCCGCCAGCAAATCCGCCATCGCCGTCACGCCCATTCCCAAACTCGACGGCTCCGCAAAATCCGGCAACCACGGCCCCTTCGCCACGCCGCTCGCCCGCATCCCCCGCGTCGATGAAACGGAATGCGTCGGCTGCAACCTATGCTCCTGCGTCTGCCCGGTGGAAAGCTGCATCACCATGGTCCAAATCCCCAGCAACCAGCCGCCCGAAACCTGGGCCCAGCGCACCGGCGAAAAAGACTGCACCGCACCCAACAAAGCTTGATGTACGTTGTGTAGCGCCGAGTAGAATGACTATCTTTGACATCAAGGATGATTCATGAAAAATCAAAAACAAACCATCAGAAAAATTGTGGGATTCCTCAATAATGTGGAAGAGGAAGGCGGGTTTTGGTTGCCCAATATTCAGCGCCCATTCGTTTGGAGCGAAGATCAAATTTGCAGGTTATTTGATTCGATACTTCGACAGTATCCCATCAGCACATTGTTAATCTGGAAAACAAATAGTACTATCCGACATCGGAAATTCATTGACAACTGGAAAGAAACGCTCCGGCTGAGCGATTTCTACGTTCCCGAACACCCCAATAAAAAGTGCCTCGTCCTGGATGGACAACAGCGCTTGCAAAGTCTTTTTATAGCGCTCCGCGGCAGCTTCGAAGGTAAAGAACTCTCATTCGATATTCTCAGTGGAGAACTCACAGCGCCAGACGATGTGAAATACAAATTCAAGTTTATTGACCCAGCCACAATTACATTTCCTAGGGTCAAATTCAAAAACCTTATCTTCACCACAAAAAATAAACGTGAAGTCACTGAAGAACTGCTTTCATCTGCTGGACGCGCAGTCACTCAAGCTGAAAAAATAAAATAGTAGATCATCTTGATCTTATTGATCAAACGTTCAAAATTGATGAAGCGGTGACATATCAAGAACTCGATAGCATTGACAATCCTAGTCTTTACACAGAAGACGATGTAGTGGAAGTGTTCATCAGAGCCAATTCAGGTGGGACAAAGCTAGGCAAATCTGACCTATTATTCTCTCTCCTCAGCGCTGCATGGGAGGTGGCAGATACGGAGATGGAAGATTTGCTAGATTCTTTGAACCGTCATGGCTTTGCATTTGACCGAGACTTTGTTCTGAAAACCTGCCTCGTATTGCTGGGCCAAGGTGCACGATACGAAGTAGAGAAGTTTCGCAAGGCTGGAGTTCGTGAACGTATTGAGGAGCAGTGGGATGAAATTGCAAAGGCAATCCAAGATGTATTGGATTTCGTGCGGGGTCATACATTTATTCAGTGCGATAAAGCTCTACCATCATATCTTGTGCTGATTCCTTTGGTTTATATGAGATTTCATTTTGCCGATGCATGGGAAGATACGCAGGATAGAGATACCTATATCCTGCGTTGCTCGCTTAGCGGTGCGTTCAGTGGGCAACCAGACAATTTGATAGATGCAATAGTGAAGCAGGTATCTGAAAGTGGGAGATTTAGTGTAGATGAGGTATTTGGTGTTATCCGTACACAGGGACGCAGTCTAGAACTTACTGAGGATAGATTTTGGCAAATGGGTTATGGGTCATCGACAATACACTTATTATTCAACCTCTTGTATTCATTCAATTACAATCCATCCTTCGAAGCAAATATGCCAGAAATTGATCACATTTTTCCTCAGAGTGCACTGCGCAGAGTAAAAATTGAGAACCCAAGAACAGGTCGTAAGGACCTCTTGAAATATCGTGAGGCCGAACGTAACCAGTTAGCTAATTGCATGCTCCTCAAACGGCAAGAAAACGGAGCAGGTGGCAAGGGCGATAGACCTCCAAGCGATTGGTTCTCAGGAAAGAGTCATGATTATCTTGAAAAGCATTTGATACCTACAGATCCGGAATTATGGAAGATGGAGAGATACGAGGATTTCATCGAGGCACGAAAGATTCTACTTCGCGAACATTTTAAATTTTTGATAGTTCAGACCGGCGAAACAAATAGCTAATCTGCCATGCAGAGGGAATAAAGAAAACCCATGGGCACACTAATAAAAAACGGCACCATCATCAACGCCGACGCCACCACTCTCGCCGACGTCCTCATCGAGCGCGGCGTCATTCAGTCCGTCGCCCCCGGCATCCCCGCCGCCACCCACACCGTCGTCGACGCCACCAACCTCCTCGTCCTCCCGGGCGGCATCGACGCCCACACCCACATGGACATGCCCTTCGGCGGCACCACCTCCGCCGACGATTTTGAAACCGGCACCCGCGCCGCTGCCATCGGCGGCACCACCACCATCGTCGACTTCGCCATCCAGGCCCGCGGCACCAAAATGCGCGACGCCCTCGACATCTGGTGGCGCAAGGCCGAAGGCAAGGCCTGCATCGACTACGGCCTGCACATGATCGTCACCGACCTCGGCGAGTGCGGCCTTGAAGATATGGACGACCTCGTCGCCGAAGGCGTCGCCAGCTTCAAACTTTTCATGGCCTACCCCAACGTGTTGATGGTCGACGACGCCACCATCTTCAAGGCCCTGCAGCAGACCGCAAAAAACGGCGCCCTCATCTGCATGCACGCCGAAAACGGTTCCGTCATCGACACCATCGTGCAGCAGGCCCTCGCCGCCGGAAAAACCGCGCCCATCTATCACGCCCTCACCCGCCCCACGCAGATGGAGGCCGAGGCCGTGCAGCGCGCCATCGCCATGTCGGAAATCGCCGGCGCTCCGGTCTACATCGTCCATCTCTCCAGTGAAGACGCTCTCAATCAGGTCCGCGAAGCCCGCGACCGCGGCCTGCCCGCCTTCGCAGAAACCTGTCCGCAATATTTGTTGCTCTCCATTGAAGACAACCAGACCGGCACCTCCTTTGAAGATGCGAAATACGTCTTCACTCCGCCGCTGCGCGAAAAGAAAAATCAGCCCTCGCTCTGGGACGGTCTCAAGACCGACAACCTGCAGGTCGTCTCCACTGACCACTGCCCCTTCTGCTTTGCCGATCAAAAAATTCTCGGCGTCAACGACTTCACCAAAATTCCCAACGGCGGCCCGGGCGTTGAAAACCGCATGCAGCTCATCCATCATCACGGAGTCAATCTCAACCGCATCTCCATCAACCGTTTTGTTGAGATTACTTCCACCGCCCCCGCGCGCATCTTCGGCATGTATCCGCGCAAAGGCGTCATCGCCCCAGGCTCCGATGCCGACATCGTCCTCTGGGACCCCAACGCCGCGCACACCATCTCCGCCGCCACCCACAACATGCGCGTCGACTACTCCCTCTTCGAAGGCTTCAAAGTCACCGGCAACGCCAAACAGGTTTTCTCCCGCGGAGAACTCATCGTTGAGAATGGAAAATTTCTCGGCAAAGTCGGCCGCGGCAACTATCTCAAACGCACCGCTCGCGGAGGCGCATGGCAATAACACCGTCCCACACCGGTTTCGACACCACACTCTCCAACGCCGACCTCGCACCCACCACCCCGGACCATCGCACCTGGGGCACCTACAACTACATCGCCCTCTGGTTCTCCATGTCGATGGAGGTCACCACCTACTCGCTCGCCTCGGGTCTCATCGCCGGCGGCATGAACTGGCTGCAGGCCATCCTCACCATCCTGCTCGGCAACCTCATCGTGCTCGTGCCCATGCTGCTCAACGCGCACGCCGGTTCAAAATATGGCATCCCGTTTCCCGTTTTCGTTCGCGCCAGCTTCGGCACCAGCGGTGCCAACATCCCCGCCATCCTTCGCGCTCTCGTCGCCTGCGGCTGGTTCGGCATCCAGTCGTGGATCGGCGGCTCCGCCATCTACGCCATGCTCAAAATTCTCTGGCCGCCCGCCGCCAATCTCCCCGTCGTTCTTTGGACCTGCTTCCTCGGCTTCTGGCTGCTCAACATGTTCATCGTCTGGTGCGGTGTTGAATCCATCCGCTTCCTGCAAAGTTTTTCCGCCCCGCTCATGCTCGTCCTCTCCGTCACGCTGCTCCTGTGGATGCACCACAAGGCCGGCGGTTTCGGCCCCATGCTCTCCACCCCTTCGCAGTTCCACTCCACCACCAGCTTCCTGCATTTCTTTTTCCCCATGCTCACCGCCATGGTTGGATACTGGGCCACGCTCTCGCTCAACATCCCGGACTTCACCCGCTTTGCCCGCTCGCAGGATTCACAAATCATCGGCCAGGCCATCGGCCTTCCCATCGCCATGGCCATGTTTTCCTTCATCGGCATCGCCGTCACTTCCGCATCCGTCGTCGTCTTCGGCCACGCCATCTGGAACCCCGTCGATCTCCTCGCCGCCTTCCATCAACCCGTCGTCGCTTTTCTCGCCATGGTCGCCCTCCTCATCGCCACCCTCAACGTCAACATCAGCGCCAACGTCGTCTCGCCCTCCAACGACTTCAGCAATCTTGCCCCGCGCCTCATCTCCTATCGCACCGGCGGCCTCATCACCGGCTTCCTCGGCCTCGCCATGATGCCCTGGTACTGGTACTCCACCTACGGCAACTACATTCAGGGATGGCTCATCGGCTACTCCGGCCTCCTCGGCCCCGTCGCCGGCATCATGATTACCGACTACTTCCTCGTCCGCAACACCCACCTCGACATCAACTCGCTCTACCATCGCGACGGCGCCTACCACTACACCCGCGGCATCAATCCCCGCGCCGTCATCGCCCTCGCCATCGGTGTCGTCATCGCCCTCATCGGCGCCATCCCCGTCGTCCTGCAAAACCTCGTCGATATCCACGTCCTCGCCATCGCCACCGTCGGCCCCACCATCCACGCCCTCATGCCACTCCACTTCCTCTACGACTACGCCTGGTTCGGCGGCTTCTTCACTTCCTCCGCCATCTACTACCTGCTAATGCGCACCACCGCCCCAACTCCCGCCCCAGTAAATTAATTTGCATTGTGATTTTTTCGCGTGCCCCATCCATGCAGCTTCATCGCATGGGTGGGAAAGTACTCCCGCCAACCCCACCCACTCTGCCTTTGCTTTCAAGTTGTCATTCCGCAGCGCAGCGGAGGAATCTGCTTCTTCTTTTGCCGCCGTGCCCCATCCATGCAGCTTCATCGCACGGGTGGGGAAAAAAATCCCACACCCACCACTACCGTCATTCTGTCCCTGAGCCCCGCAATCGGGAAGAATCCCTGTAGTCGCTTTCGCCCTTGGCCTTCAATCAACTACGCCTTTGTCCTTATCCGTAACATCCGTGCCATCTGTCTTAAGCCTTCACCCCTATCGGTGAAATCACTGGTAGTCCTTAAAAAAATATCCCGGCTCTCATCTCTGAGAACCGGGAACAAGTGGAAACGCAATCGCTGCTACCCAATCCATTCACGCCGCATATTGATTTAATTTAGCTATATCTATATCTGCGTGCGATTCATGTGGGGTAAGCCAGCTCGGTTCCGCTCAAGCCTTTTAATCATGGTGGTAAGGGTGATGATGACGGTGGTGGCGATGATGCGTCTTCACCACGACAACAACCTGGGCCTGCGATAGCACCGGTGCGATAAAGCAGATTCCAAGAATGACTGCAAGAATAAGTTTCTTCATGTTAAGTAAGATGCACGCAATCTCAAATCAACCGTACGTCTTTTAAATTATTAACTCCCCCATGTGAGCACTTCTATACACATCCATCCCTAAGCCACTCATGCCTCTGAGTTTCCAATCCCTCGCCCCTGCTCACGCATTTGAATTTCAACCACTCCTTTTGCCCATATCCATCCTTATGCTTCAGTATTTGCATTTTCCATCTCTGGCGTTTGCCCATATCCGCATTAAGCCCTCGCCTTTGATTTTTAATCCATCCCTATCTTTTGACCTTATCCATCCCTATCCCTGTTTTCCGTGTCATCCGCATTAAGCCGTTGCTCATATCGGTGTATATCGGTGTGAATCGGTGCAATCGGTGGTAGTCTTTTTTCCACTTTACCCAGGCCCCCCGCTTCGCTATCCTTCTCCAGCAACGCTTCCCCCTCATCCCATGCACCGTAAGGAGCAACACCATGTCCTCCATCCTCAAGCGTTCTTCTGCAGAATTCCTCGGCACCTTCTGGCTCGTCTTCGGCGGTTGCGGGGCCGCCATCTACTCCGCCGCCTATCCCTCGCTCGGCATCGGTTTCGCCGGCGTCGCCCTCGCTTTCGGACTCACAGTCCTCACCGGCGCCTTCGCCTTCGGCCACATCTCCGGCGCGCATTTCAATCCCGCCGTCAGCGTCGGCCTCTGGGCCGGCAAGCGTTTCCCCGCTATCGACCTCGTCCCCTACATCGTCGCCCAGACCCTCGGTGCCATCGCCGCGGCCTACACCCTGCTCATCATCCTCGTCCACAAACAGGGTTACGGCGTCGGCAACTTCGCTTCCAACGGATACGGCTTCCTATCCCCCTCCGGCTTCAACGGCCACGGAGTCGCCATCGCCGAAGTTGTCCTCACCCTCTTCTTCCTCCTCATCATTATGGGGGCCACGGACTCGCGCGCTCCCAAAGGCTTCGCCCCCGTCGCCATCGGTCTCGGCCTCACCCTCATCCACCTCATCGGCATTCCCATCGACAATCTCTCCGTCAATCCCGCCCGCAGCGAAGGCCCCGCTCTGGTCGCCGCGCAATTCGGCAACCCGCTCGCTCTTCATCAACTCTGGGTCTTCTGGGTCTTCCCCATCCTCGGCGGTCTGCTCGGCGGCTTCATCTACCGCTTCCTCTTTCCCGCTGAGGAAAAATAATTCGCCGCACGCTTCACCAAGGAATCGCCCATGAAGATTCTCTTTACCGTCCTTCGCTCCATCGCCGCCGTACTCGTCACCTACGTGCTCGTGTACGTCGTCGTTATGCTGGGCGAGCAGATCATCGCTCGCCTCACCCCCGGCTACATTCCCGGCCAGGTCCCCGCGCATCTTTATCTCATCTGGATCAACACCGCCATCTACGCCATCGCAACTGCCTTCTGCGGCTGGCTCTGTGTCCTCTGGGCGCCGGCGCGTCCGCACTTTCATCTCCTGCTTCTCTTCATCCTCGGAGAATCCGCCGGCCTCTACTTCACCGTCGCCGGTTGGGGCACCCATCCCCACTGGATCTCATTTCTCTGGCTGGCAGTCTGGCCCATCTTCCTTTGGATTGGCGGCGTCCGTCTCACCGGCAATTCATAATCGCAACGCGAAACTCTTCCCACTCCCTCGTGTTTCAACCAACAGAAAGGATCCAACCCATGCACGCATCCCGCACCTTGAAATTCTTTTCACTCTTCCTCTTCGCCGCAGCCATCGCCCTTCTGCCTGCCGCTGCAAACGCGCAGCAGGTACCGGGCCCGCACCCTGCCTACCTCCACGCACTCAGCGACCTCCGTTACGCCCGCGCCCTGCTCTCTGAAGGCTGGCAGTATCCCAACGTCCGTCGCGAAGACGACCACGCCATCGCAGAAATCGACGCCGCCATCAATGAAATCAAGCGCGCCTCCTTCGACGACGGCAAAGACCTCCGCGAACACCCGCCCATCGACTCCCGCCTCGGCTGGCGCGACCGCTTCGGCAAAGCCAATGAGCTTCTCGACCGCGCCCATCACGACCTCGACCGCGCCGAAGATGTCCCCCAGTCCCGCGGCCTCCGCAACCGCGCCCTCATGCACATCGACGAAGCCCACAACACCGTCGACCACGCCTGGCGCACCGCCCACTGGGACAACATGCGCTAACCGAATCCTTCCCTCCAAATAAAAATGCCGCCGGTTTCCCGGCGGCATTTCTATTTCGCATTCGCTCTTGCTCTAACCAATCATTTGCCTGTGCCCTTAATCCGCTTTCATCAAGGAATCACCGGCAATCACCGTTAGGCATTTTTACTTCTTCAACTCCGCCACATGATCATCGGCAATCTTCAACGCCGCATCCAGTGCCGCAATCCCCAAATCAATTTCCTCACGCGTCACAATCAGCGGCGGCGCCACCACCAGGTGGCTGATCCATGCCTGGATCGTCACGCCGTTCTTCATCATCTCGCCGGCCACCTTGTCCACCACCAGCACTTTGCCTTCCACCTTGTCGCTCATCGTGTTCAGCGGCTGCTTCGTCTCCTGGTCCTGCACCAGGTCCACCGCCCAGAAGAGTCCCAGCCCGCGCACATCGCCCACACTCACGTGCTTTGCCTTCAGTGCCTGTAGCTTCTTGCCCACGTACTCGCCCAACTCGCGCGATCGATCCACCAGCTTCATCCGTTGCATCTCGCGGATCGTCGCCACCGCCGGCCCCAGCGTCATCGGATGCGCTTCATACGTGTGCCCGTGCGAAAAATAATGGTCGTTGAAATAATCCGCAATCTTCTGCGTCGTCGCGCACAACCCCAGCGGCACCGCCGCCGTTGTGATGCCCTTCGCCGTCACCAGAATGTCCGGCTTCACGCCCCAGTGGTTCACCGCGAACCACTCGCCCGTGCGCCCCCATCCGCTCATCACTTCATCGGCAATCAGCAACACGCCGTGCCTCGTGCACAGGTCGCGCAGCTTCGGCATATATTCCTTCGGCGGAACCAGCACGCCGTTCGTTCCCACCACCGGCTCCACCAGCACGGCCGCCACATCGCTCTCATTCACAATCATGTGTTCGATGTAGTCCGCGCACGCCACACCGCACTCGGGATACGTATGCTTCATCGGGCAGCGGAAACAATTCACCTCCGGCGCAAACACCACGCCGTGCAATTTTCCCGCCGGCTCCATCGCCCACCGCCGCGGATCTCCCGTCGCCGCAATCGATCCCGCCGTCGAGCCGTGATACGACCTGTACCGCGCCACAATCTTGTTCTTGCCCGTGTACATCCGCGCAATCTTGAACGCGGCCTCATTCGCTTCCGTGCCGCTCGTCGTGAAAAAGAATTTCGTCAGCCCTTCCGGCAGCACGTCCAGCAGCATCTGGCTCAGCTTCGCGCGGCTCTCGGTCGCGTACCCGGGCATGATGTACGCCAGGCTCCGCCCCTGCTCGGCAATCGCTTCCACCACTGCGGGGTTCTTGTGCCCCAGGTTCACGCACATCAACTGGCTGCTGAAGTCGAGATACTTCTTCCCCGCGCCATCGGTGAACCAGCATCCCTCGGCATCCACCACCGTCATCGGGTTCCAGCTCTTCTGGAACCGCCACGTGCCGAAATTATGTTTCCGCGTCAGCTCGCTGATTTCCGCCGCTGTCATCTTCTCTTCCGCCATCACTTACCTCCCGAAAAACCTAAATCATATCAAATCATGCACAGCTTCATTCAAATTCATTCCACCCACACCTCAAAATTTCCCTACCGATATCCCGCCGCTTTCATGCATACTTGTTTCGCGCAATTCACATCGCTTTCCGCCGTCGCCTATCCCACTACAGGAGCAACTTCATGTCTACGACGGCCTCCACCTTCAAGCCCCACCGCAGCTGGGACCGAATCTTTTTCCCCTTCATGGCCTTGCTCATCCTCGCCACCGTCCTCTACGGGTTCGCCCATACCTATTTCCTCGCCGGCATGGTCCTCGCCCCGCTGCCCAGCCTTCTCGTCCACCTTCACGGCGCGGCCTTCACTCTCTGGATCCTTCTCCTCATCGTTCAAATCGGTTTCGTCACCACCCACAACGTCGCCATCCATCGCAAGCTCGGCGTTTACGGATTCCTTCTCGCCATCGCCATGGTCGTCCTCGGCTTCTTCACCGCCATCGGCCAACTCAACCGCGGCCACGTCCCCCGCGGCATGGACCCGCAGACTTTCTTCATCATTCCCCTCAGCGCCCTCGCCCTCTTCGCCCTCTTCGTCTATTTCGCCTGGCGCAACCGTTCCAAGCCCGAGTCCCACAAACGCCTCATCCTCATCGCCACCATCTCCATCATCGACGCAGCCGTCGGCCGCTGGCCCATCGACATCCTCCAGCAGCACCCGCCTTATCAGGACCTCGTACTCTTCGCCTTCCTTCTCCTCATCATCCTGTACGACCTCGCCTCGCTCCACCGCATCACCCGCACCACTCTCTGGTGCAGCCTCCTCTACGTCGTCGTCCACCTCACCCGAGTCCCCCTCGGCTTCACCCCCGCCTGGCACCACTTCGCCAGCCTCTTCCTCCACAAATAATTTCGTTCATCATTAATGTTGTCGATAAATTTTCTACCGAATTAAATTTCCACCACCCAACCGCGCCCCCATCCTTTCGCCGCCGTTGCGAACGGATGGGGTATTCGCGCCCAGCGCGAACCGCTTTTCTAATCCCGAATCCCTAACCCCGATTCACTGCATTCGCTTTCCTTCCCTCCTGTATACTTCCGCCATCCCGTAAGGAGCCACATCATGCATCGCAGAACCTTCCTGTCCTCTGCCCTCAAGACCGCCGCCATCGCCGCCGCCGCGCCTTCACTCTCCTCGCTCGCCGCCTCCCCACGCCCGCCCGTCCATCCCTTCGACGTCGGCCTCAAAGTTTCTCTCGGCGACAATCCCGAAGGCCCCATCAAGACCGTCGCTGAAATGGGATTCAAAAATATCTTCTTCTCGCTCGATGCCTACATCGGCAAATACACCCCCGCTCTCGCCGCCCGCATCAACACATTGCTTGACCACTACGCCCTCACCGCCACCGCTGCAGAAGTCGTCGGGCCCGGCCGCCTCGAATGGAATTTCATTGACGGTCCCGTCACCATCGGCGTCGTCCCCCGCGAAACCCGCGCCGCGCGCATCGATGCCCTCAAACAAACTTCAGACTTCGCCGCGCGTCTCGGCATCCCCAGCATCCAAACGCATTGCGGATTCATCCCGGAAAATCCCCGCGACGTTCTCTATCCTGAAACCGTCGCCGCCATCACCGAGCTCGCAAAATACTGCGCCGGCAACAAACAAAACTTCCTCATGGAAACCGGTCAGGAAACTCCCACCACCATGCTTCGCGTCATTGCGGATGCGGCGCAGCCCAACCTCGGCGTCGGCCTCGACACCGCCAACCTCATCCTCTACGGCAAGGCAGACCCCGTCGTCGCCGTCCAGATTCTCGGCCCCTACATCCGCAACACACACATGAAGGACGGCCTCTGGCCCACCGGCCCGCGCGAACTCGGCAAGGAAGTTCTCATCGGCACCGGCGATGTCCGCTTCCGCGAAGTCGTCGCCGGCCTCAAAAAAGCCGGCTACACCGGGCCCCTCACCATCGAGCGTGAAACCTCCGGCCCGCAGCAAATCGCCGACGTCAAAAAAGAAAAAGTCTACCTCGAAAAAACCGTCCACCAGGTCCTCAACGCATAACGGAGCCAGCTCATCGTCATGAAGAAAATTTCCCGCCGCAAATTCATCTCCACCACCGCCGCTGTCTCCGGCCTCATGATTCTCAAGCCGCAAACCGCCTTCGGCTATCAGGCCAACTCCGCCGTCCGTCACGCCCTGCTCGGCTGCGGCGGCCGCGGTTCGGGAGTCGCCGCCACCTTCGCGCAAAAAACTTCCGCGCGCATCGTCGCCCTCGCAGACATTTTTCCCAACCAGCTCGACGCCGCCAAAACGCGCTTCAACAAACTCAACGCAACCCTCGGCGTTCCCGCCATTGAGGACCGTCACCTCTTCCTCGGCCACAACGCCTATCAGCAACTCGCCGCGTCGCCCGATGTCGACCTCATCCACATCGCCACGCCGCCCTGGTTCCACGTGCAGCATCTCGATGCAGCCGTCACCGCCGGCAAACATGTCTACTGCGAAAAGCCCGTCGGCATTGACGTCAAGCAGGCCAAGACCGCCCTCGCCATCGGCAAACGCGTCAAGCCAACCCAATCGGTCGACGTGGGTTTTGAAGTCCGCAACGCGCCGCCCATCGCCGCTCTCATCGCAAAAATTCAAGCCGGCGCCCTCGGCAAAATCGCTTCCGCCACCGGCACCTACTACGCCCCCGCCTCCAAGGAAAAATCCGCCGTCGGCCCCACGCATGACGAGTGGCGTCTCCGCAACTGGCTCTGGGACCGCGCCCTCTCCGGCGACATTCTCGTCGAACAGAACATCCACATCATCGACCTCTGCAATCTCGTCCTCGGCGCGCATCCCCTCAAAGCCACCGCCACCGGCGGCCGCAGCATCCTCACTCACGCGGGCGATTGCTGGGACAACTATCAGGTCGACTTCACCTATCCCAACAACGTCCATCTCTCCTTCGCCTCCACGCAATTCGGCAACGGCGGCTTCGGCGCCGGCATTTCATTCTTCGGGGAACACGGCGCGGCAGACATGCCCTACGCCGGCCCGGTCCGCATCACCGGCGACGCCAAGTGGACCTACGGCGACAACGCCAATGCATCCACCAACGGCACCTTCGCCGCCGACGGCGCATTCAAAGACAACCTCGCTCTCGCCGATACGGAAAAGACCCGCAGCTTCATCGACAGCATCACCAGCGGCAAGCCGCACAACCAGATTGCCGACGGTGTCGCCAGCGCACTCAGCTGCATGCTCGGTCGCATGGCCGGCCTCACCGCCCGCGAAACCACCTGGGAGCAGCTCCTCGCCCACGGCGAAACCTACCCCCTCGGCATGGACATCAAACAATTCGCTTGATGCCTCTATTTTTTATTTTTTATTTCGCAGATGGAGAGTAAAAAATTCACGCATGACAACAGACAAGAACACCACACCGCAAAACACATCGTGGCTCTATGTCTTGATGTATTTTGTCGGAACACTTTTGCTTGTCGCTGGCATCATCGCGTTATTCATCTACTTCACGATGTACAGCCACTCCGCCTACGGCTTCCAGATTGCTTCACTCATCGCCTACACCGCGGTCGTAGTTTGGCAAACATTCTTTCGCCAACGCTACGCCCGCGCATACAGTTTTTCCCATCCTGCCGTGCGCAGCGTCTTGCCCAAACTCTGCATCATCCACGCAGAATTTCTCTGCCTCGCTTGGATCGCAGTCACTGCCATGCTCTATTACCGCACTCGCGTTCCCCAGTCTTGGCTGGAAAATACCGGCCCTAAAGGCGTCCCGCCCTACGACTCCCTCTGTATCGTTTTCGCCATCGCCATCTGTACTGTGCAGGTCGTCATCTCTCGCCGCATCCTCAGCCGCAGCCTTATCGCATGGGTGGAAAAGTAAAATCCCCACCCACCACAACCGTCATCCAGAGCGCAGCGAAAAATCCTTGTTCTTGTTCTTGTTCTTGTTCTTGATTCACGTTGTCATTCCGCAGCGCAGCGAAGGAATCTGCTTTTTCTGTTGACCCTCTAACCCCTAATCCCTAACCCCGAATCCCTTGCCCTACTTCAACTCAAACGGAAACGTCAGCGTGGTAATCACCTGCACCGGCCCGTCCGCATCTTTATACGGTTTGAACTTCCACTGCATCGCCGTCTCCTCCGCCCACTTCTGCAGACCCATGTTGTCGCTGAAATACAGGTCCGCAGAATCCACCGTCCCGTCGCGTCGTACCACCAACCGCATCGTCATCGACCCGCTCGCCTTCGCCGGAGTCCGTGCATTCGCCGGCTTCGGCAACTCACTCAACATCGGCCACACCGGCGTCGGCGACTTCACCGCCAGCTTCCGCATCGTCAACTCCGGAACCACTTCCACCCGCAGCTGATTTTTCTTCTTCGTCGCGTGCTTCACTTTGATCGTCGCCGCATCCGCCGCACTCAAATCCTCCAACACACTCATCTGCGCCGTCAGCGTCGGTCCGCCCTGCGCCTGCGCCGTCAACCGCCGTGCAATCTGCTTCCCATGGAAGTCCGCAAAGTCATGCAGAGACACGTCCCAATCAATATGTCCGCCGTAGGTGAATAGTCCCGTCACTCTGTCTATCGCCAGCGAACACTGAATATCGTGCGACACCGTGCCGTCGCTTCCCGTCACCACATACCGCGCGCGGATCTGTCCCTTCTTTCCATCCGGCTTCATCAACTGCTGATGCAACGCCGCCAACTCATCAATCCGCGGCACCGTGTTCACCAACTCCACCGTCAGGTTCCGCAGCAACTCTGGAAACGCCGCGCCCGTATCTTTCTCTTCCGTCTTGCCGCCGCTCACCACAATCGTCTGCGAAAAATTTGCAGAGTGGAACTCCCGCCGCCATTCTCCCGGTGCCTTCCACCACTCCTCCACCGTCGCGTCCCACTGCGCATCATGGCTCTTCGCATCTAGAATCGTCGCCTTCATGTGGAACGGCGCGCCACCCTCCGAATCCAACGACGACTTCGCCGCCACCATCTTCACCACATCTTCCATCGGGGCCATTTCGCCCGGCGCCATCTCCGGCTGCTGCCGCTGCGCCTGCATCGCACCCGCCAGCATCATCACCGCCATCACTCCCAATTTCTTCATCATGTCGATTTCCGTCTCTCTGCTCCTGAGATTTTTCCCAACTCATCCACATCTGTTCTAACCACCATACCCGCCCACACACCCCTCGCCCATCGGTCATCCGCCCTATCTTTTCTTCGCCGATTTAATCCAAAATCCGCCCCTTCAGATGTATATTGCCCTTACCTTTACCTCTGTAAACTCTCCGCCCACGGAGCCAATATGCGCCCGTCCCACGCCGGCCTAGCCCTTGCCCTTTTTCTCGCCAGCTTCCCCCTCGCCGCCCAAACCGCTGCAGCCTCTGCTTGGACTGACCCCGCTACCGGCCTCACCTGGTCTACGCATGACAGCGCTCAGGACCTCAGCTGGTATCAGGCGTCCGTCTATTGCGGCACCCTCAATCTTGCCGGTTTCAATAACTGGCGTTTGCCCACCAATGACGAACTCGCTGCCCTCTATGATCCCGCCGCCGCCGTCCCCGGTATCTGCTGCTCAGACAAACACGCCGTTAAATATCACATCAAGGGAAACCTGCAGCTTTCTGAAGGCGGCATTGAATGGAGCTCGACCGATGGCATCGACACCTCTCAAAAGATGGCCTACATCTTTTCATTCGATTCCGGCGTATCCGGTTCCAATGAAATTAACCAAATCAGGCGTGCCGCCCTCTGCGTCAGTGATGGCCATACTGTTCCCGCCTCTGCGCCGGTCATAGCCGCTCATCCCCCAGCATCCACCACCCCTGCAACGGCCGCCAAGCCCACCGCCGCCAAGCAGCAGGTCATGGATGTCCTCAATCAGCAGGCCCACACCCTCCTGCTGCAGAAAAAATTCACTGAGGCCATGAACCTCTACACCACCTCCGCGCAGATGGGCAGCTCCACCGCCGACTACAACCTCGGCAACATGTACCTCCTCGGCGAAGGCGTCACCAAGGATAAAGATCAGGCACGCACCTGGTTCCAGAAGGCCGCCGACCTCGGCTCCGCTTCCGCCAAATCCGCCATCGCCAAACTCGACGCCGTACCCGCCGCCGCCCCGCCGAAAAAAGAATCCGCCAAGCAGCAAGTCATTGACTCTCTCCGCCAGCAAGCCAAAGACCTCGAAGCCAAAAAAGAATATGACGAGTCCTTCAAACTATGGACAACCATCGCAGATATGGGTGCCCCGGAGGGTTACAACGGCCTCGGCATCCAATATCTCACTGGCCACGGCGTTGCCAAAGACCCCGCACAAGCCATCGCTTGGTTTCAAAAAGCCGCAGCCTTAAAGTTCTCCTTGGCATTCGTAAATCTCGCCGGCATGTACTTCAATGGAAACGGCGTCACCAAGGATTCCGCACAAGGCATCTCCTGGCTTAAAAAATGTATCGCTGTTGGTGGTAATGACTGCATGTTGTCTCTCGGTAGCGTCTATCTATATGGCAGCTTCGGCGTTCCCAAAGACCCCGAACAGGGCCTCTCTTTGTACAAGAAATGCGCCGCCCTCGGTAACCAAAGCTGTATGCTCAACCTCGGCGGCGTCTATCAATCTGGCAACGCTGTTCCTAAAGATTTTGCACAAGCCCTGTCTTGGTATCAAAAAGCCGTCGACCTCGGCAATAAATATGCCATGGTTGATATCGGCGATCTTTATCTTTATGGCTCTGGTGTCGATAGAAATTACGCGCTAGCCATGTCCTGGTATCAAAAGGCAGACGCACAGGACAATGCGTATGCCTCCATAAAAATCGGCAATATGTATTACAACGGCTGGGGTGTACCCAAGGACTACACACAAGCCATGTCCTGGTATCAGAAAGCCGCCGACCACGGCCTCGCAGAAGCGCAATTCGATATCGGCTTCATGTATGAATATGGCCAGGGTGTAACCAAGGACTCCACTCAGGCCATCTCTTGGTTTCAAAAAGCTGCCGCTCTCAATTATTCCAACGCAAATGTTCAAATCGGCTATATGTATCTCAATGGTGACGGCGTCACTCGCGACTACGAACAAGCCGCTACCTGGTATCGCAAAGCCGCCGATGTTGGCAATGACACTGCATATTATGTTCTCGGCCTCATCAATGAAAACGGCTGGGGCACCACGCGCGATTATGCCACTGCGATGAACTGGTACAAACTCGCCGCCGCAAAAAATAACCACTTCGCCGAATGTGAAATCGGCGTCTTCTACGACTTCGGTGATGGTGTTCCGCAGGATTACGCCCAGGCCATGCAGTGGTATCAGAAAGCCGCAGCCGCCAACAATACAACCGCACTCAACAACATCGGCGCTATCTATCTATATGGCAAAGGTGTTGCCAAAGATGCAACCATTGCTGCCTCCTGGTTCATCAGAGCCGCCAACCTTGGCCTTCCCATCGCGCAAAATAATCTCGCCAATCTATACGCCGCCGGTTCCGGTGTCACACAGGACAATGCCCAGGCTTTCAACTGGTATCTCAAAGCTGCGCAAAACGGCTTTGTCAGTGCACAGGTTCAGGTCGGCTATGACTATCTCAACGCAGTCGGCACCACCACCAATTACCAACAAGCTCTCGCGTGGTTTCAAAAGGCCGCAACTCAGAAAAATGCCGCCGCACAGTTTGATCTCGGCCTCATGTATCAGCAGGGCATGGGCGTGGCCGTCAACATTCAGCAGGCCATGTATTGGTATCAGCAGGCCGCCGCCAACGGAGACACGGATGCTGCCAATCGATATGGTCAGTTGCTGGCACAAATCCAGCAAACGCAACAACAGCGGCAACAGGCCGCAGCTCCCCCGCCGCCCGCTGAACCAAAACACAGCTTCTGGGGATCGCTCCTCGGCGCGGCAGACACCATCACCACCATCGCCTCCGGCAGCATGAACACCGTCAATGATTTAAATTCCGGCAACATTGCCGGTGCCGTCAACAGTGAAGTCACCACCTACAACGCCATCTCCAGTGACACACCTCCAGACGCCACCACCAGCGCCCTCAACATCATCAACAATGTCAGCAACATTAACGCCGCCAACAACACCATGAACGCCATCGCCAACGGCAGCAACAACGGCGGCAGGTCCACCGGCGGATCCGGCGGCGGCGCAACCTCTGTCACTGCTTGTGAGAACTCAGCGAAGTATTTGCAGGATATGTCTGATTGTAAAAATCCGGCTCCCGGCCTCGCCCAGGCTGGCTGCTACCGTGTCGCCGCCGATACTTGCCAGTGCTACATCAACGCCTACCCGGGCAATCCCAGCATCCCGCAGTGGCAGGCCTGCGTCACCCAAAACAACGCCCAAGCCGGCACGCCCTTTCAAAGCAACGCACCCACCATCGGTCGTTAACCTTTCACGCAGATTTTTCTCTTGCATCAATATCATTGGCATAATTCACCGGATGCCCCATCCATCGCTTCAATTGCGATGGGTGGGATATTCGCGCCAAGCGCGAACCGCCATAGCCTTTGCATTCAAGTTGTCATTCCGCAGCGCAGCGAAGGAATCTGCTTCTTCTCTTACCGGGCGCCTGTATCTGTCACCCTGAGCACCGCGAAGGACCTCGCGGCTGTCCCTGAACCTGCCCCCAGACCCTCACAGGGCTACAAAACAGGGGTAAAAAAGTAGAAAATCACTCAAAAATCCGCAGTTTATAATATTAAAACTAAATCAATCTATATAAAATCTAAAATGATCAACATAATTTACTTTAGAAATAACATTATCCGTCGCTAAAACTTCTCCGCCGCAGAAAACGTCAACGCCGCCGCATCCTTGCCGGAAACCGTTGGTTGCAAAGGCTTTATTTCGTCCAGCGGCCACGCAATCCCCAACTCCGCATCATCCCACCGGATCGCCCGCTCCCCCTCCGGAAAATAATAATCCGTCGTCTTGTAAAGCACTTCGGCTGTATCACTTAGCACCAAAAATCCATGCGCAAATCCCACCGGAATCCACAGCATATTTGCCGTTTCCGCCGACAAAACACACCCAAACCACTGCCCGAAACTCGCCGAGTTTTGGCGTATATCTACTGCAACATCAAACACTTGCCCCGATACCGCCCGCACCAGTTTCCCCTGCGGCCGGCCCACCTGGTAATGCAGCCCGCGCAGCACACCCTTGCGCGAAAACGACTGGTTATCTTGCACAAAATGAAGGGGTAATCCCGCCCCCGCCAGCCGCTCCGCGTTGTACATCTCCGCAAACCAGCCGCGCTCATCACCGAATTTTTTCGGCGTCACCAACTTCACTCCATCCAGTTTTGTTTCTTCAACATGCATGCCCGAATACTACTGCATTTTCCCCTCTCCACACGATATTCTTGCTGCATGCAACCCGTTCGTGATTTTTTACGCGATCATCTCGCCTCCGCCCTTAACGCGCACTCGCCCGACGAGAGAATATCTGCAGCGTGGCCCGTGGTTTGCGGCGCTGCCATTGCGCAACGCACGCGCGTTTTAAGTTGCGTAGAAGGCATTGTTGAAATTGCCGTGCCCGATGGTGCGTGGCTGCGACAGATGCTGAGCTTGCGTGAAGAATTATTGCGTGAGTTGCCCACTGCGTGCGGCATCGCGTTGACCGATATACTTTTTAAAGTGCGGCCTGAAGTTTTTGCCGTGGATAAATTTGCTGCACCGAAAAATCTCTAGCAACAGAATGGCAGGCAGAATGAGCAACACGGAAAACGTCAGTCTGGAAGAAGTGCGCCGCGTGGCCGAGCTCTCAAACCTGGAGTTGACTGCGGAAGAAGAGCCGCGCATGCAGCATGACCTCAACGCTGTGCTCGGTTACATCCGCCAGTTGAATGAACTGGACACGAGCAGCGTGCCACCGATGGCGCAAGTGAGCGAAGTGCTGGGCGGACAAGTGGAAGCGAGCGCCGCTGCTCTGCGCGATGACGTCTTACGCGCATCACTGGACCGCGCACCGGTGATGGCCTCTGCCCCCGATGCGAATGATAGTTTCTTCAAAGTGCCGCGCGTGATCGAGCGCTAACAAAACTTTTCAGTGCCGGAATTTTTCAGGCCAACAGATTTTTCAGGATAGACATGCAGACCGACACCTTGACGATTGATGCCGTGCGCGATGCGATTGCATCGAAGAAGACCACGGCCACTGAACTTGCCGAAGCTCATTACAAACGCATCGCCGCGGAAGACACGCTCATCCACAGTTATCTATCACTGAGCCGCGAGCGCGCGTTGAAGAAGGCCGCGGAGATTGACACGCTGGTTGCGAAGGGTGACCCGTTGCCGCCGCTCGCCGGAGTTCCCATCGGCATCAAAGATGTGTTGACCATGCAGGGTGCACCGGCCACTGCGGGATCGAAAATTCTTGAAGGTTATCGTCCTCCATACGACGCCACTTGCGTTGCGCGACTGGAAGCTGCAGGCGCTGTGCTGTTGGGCAAATTGAACTGCGATGAATTTGCCATGGGCTCGTCGAATGAAAATTCTGCGTATGGCCCGGTGCGCAATCCGCGCGCGACGGACCATGTTCCGGGCGGCTCCAGTGGCGGCTCTGCTGCTGCGGTGGCAGCGGGATTTGCTGTGGCCACACTCGGCACTGACACAGGCGGATCGATACGCCAGCCTGCAGCGTTTTGCGGTGTGACGGGTTTGTTGCCGACCTACGGCCGCATCTCGCGATATGGATTAATTGCTTTTGCCTCATCGCTCGATCGGGTGGGTCCGCTGACGCGCAGCGTGAAAGATGCTGCATTGCTGCTGGAAACTTTGGCAGGACACGACACGATGGATGCGACCAGCTCGCACCAGCCTGCTCCGAAATATACGGCGGAGTTGGCGAAGCCGGCCAGTGGATTGCGTGTTGGTGTTCCGGAAGAATATTTCGGCGAGGGTTTGGACCCGGAGATTCGCGCGGCGATTGAAAAAACAATTTCGCAATTGGAAGCTGCCGGTTGCACAGTGAAAAAAGTTAGCCTGCCGCACACGCGTTACGCAGTGCCGACGTATTACGTGATTGCGACGGCGGAAGCGAGCAGCAACCTGGCGCGCTTTGACGGCGTGCGTTACGGCCATCGCGCAAAAGAGGCAACGACACTTTCTGCGATGTATCGCAAGTCGCGCGATGAAGGATTCGGCACGGAAGTGAAGCGTCGCATTCTGCTGGGCACGTATGTGTTGAGCGCGGGCTACTACGATGCGTACTACCGCAAGGCGCAGCAGGTGCGCATGTTGCTGACGCGCGATTTTCTAAACGCGTTTGCCGAAGTGGATGTGCTGGTGGCGCCGATGACTCCGATGCCCGCTTTCAAGCTGGGAGAAAAAGTGGATGACCCGTTGGAGATGTATCTCGCAGACATCTACACCGTGGCGGCGAGCCTTGCGGGAATCTGCGGCATCAGCGTGCCGTGCGGAGAAACCAAAGCTGGGTTGCCAATCGGCGTGCAGTTGCTGGGACCGCACTTTGGCGAGCCGGTGCTGCTGCGCGCGGCGTTGGCTGTGGAGCAGGCACAACAAGCCGGCAAGTAAAAGTCGGCTAAGAACAGCAAAGGTGATAATTAGTTGCGCGCAACTGCGCGTACAGCGTTGTGTCTAATCCTGTGTGGCAAGAAACGAATGTGGTGATTCAATACCGCATTCAGAAAGAGCACAGGAGGTGCCTTATGAAAGCAACGACCGCAACGACCCTCACCCGCAGATTTACAAAGATGTTCACCGTGGCCGCGCTGGCCGGCATGTTCCTGATGTTCACTCCCAGCAGCGCCAACGCACAGCGCGCTTTCTATGGACGCGGATTCCACGAGCACCGCGGTGCGCGTGTGGTGATTGGCGGCGGGTTCTATGGGCAGGCACCCTATTACGCACCCGGATACGTTGAGCCGTACTATCCGCCCGCGCCGGTTGTGGTTGCGCCATCGTTTGGCTTTGGATTCG
>Ga0164297_10001643_pt1 | contig 23355 bp, 19 predicted proteins | sample GEODES058metaG_FD_113539 | JGI IMG/M metagenome (GOLD analysis project Ga0164297, IMG submission 113539) | Dystrophic lake water microbial communities from Trout Bog Lake, Wisconsin, USA - GEODES058 metaG | ecosystem: Environmental > Aquatic > Freshwater > Lake | place: USA: Trout Bog Lake... | reverse complement strand
GAAGGATCGGGAGTTGTGTGCCAAGGAGGGTGTCGATCTCCTCTTTCACCCTTCGGTGAATGCGATGTATGATGGGAATGCCTCGATAGCGATCACGGAAAATACATTGTCCAGAGTCCTTTGCGGCGTTTCGCGACCTGGTCACTTCGATGGGGTCTGCACCGTGGTGACGATGTTATTCAACCTGATCGACCCGGAGATAGCGGTCTTCGGGGAGAAAGATTGGCAGCAATTAGCAGTCATTAGAAGAATGGTGCGAGATTTGAAAACAGGAGTGACGATTCAAGCTCACCCCACCGTTCGCGAGGATGATGGCTTGGCACTCAGTTCCAGAAACCGACTCCTGTCTCCGAAGGATCGGCAGATGGCGCCGCGGATCTACCAGGCATTGCAGACCTCGGTAATGGAGGCTGAAGAGGGATTTTCCATGACTGTCATCAAGCGCAGATTGAGTGACGACTTGGCTGCGATTCCCGGTGCAGTGATTGACTACGTGGAGATCATGGATGAAATGAACCTGACTCCGTTGAAAAAACCAATCGCCGGGGTGAAGGCACGCGTTTTTGTCGCTCTCCGATTTGGAACCGTCAGGCTAATCGACAATATGCCCATCAAATTCATCCGATGAGAACATTTGACTACATCGTTATCGGCAGCGGAATCGCCGGTCTTACATTTGCCCTAAAAGCATCCGAGAAAGGTTCCGTGGCCATCGTCACCAAAAAATCAAGGGCGGATTCGAATACCGCTTGGGCACAGGGGGGAATTGCCTGTGTCACGAGCAATGAGGATTCGGTTGCCCTGCATGTACGAGACACCATCATCGCCGGTGACGGTTTATGTCATGAGGAGGTCGTTCGCAGCATCGTGAGCGAAGGGCCTGAGCGCATAGCAGAGTTGGTGTCGCTGGGGATGAACTTTGATGAGCGCACCACCCCGGAAGGTATCAGGGAGCCGGATCTTGGACGCGAGGGCGGGCACTCGAAGCGCAGAATCCTTCACGCCAAGGACGCAACCGGATTCGAGATCGAGAAGACCCTTCTTGAGGCGGTTGAGGCTCATCCCAATATCACCGTCTTGGAGAACCACATGGCGGTTGATCTGATCACCACTGGCAAACTTGGCTACGCCATGCAAGACAGCTGTGTGGGTCTCTATATTCTGAACGAAGCAACCGGCGATGTGGAGACGCTTCGCTCCGACGTCATCATTCTGGCAACCGGAGGGTGTGGCCGCGTATATCTTTACACCACCAATCCCGACATCGCCACGGGTGACGGAGTGGCCATGGCGTGGCGAGCCGGTGCGGCAATCACGAACATGGAGTTCATGCAGTTCCACCCTACCTGCCTCTATCATCCAAAAGCCAAGTCGTTCCTGATTACCGAGGCGGTAAGGGGAGAGGGTGCAATACTGACGGACGCCCAAGGACGCCGGTTCATGCAGAAATACGATGAGCGCCTTGAATTGGCTCCGCGCGATATCGTTGCCAGGGCAATCGACGCCGAGATGAAGCGCACGGGAAAACCGTGCGTCTACTTGGATATCTCACATAAACCCGCTGACTTTGTCCGGGAACGATTCCCCACGATTTATGAAACCTGCCTTGGACTCGGAATCGACATCACGAAGGAGCCGATTCCCGTTGTTCCCGCAGCACATTATCAGTGCGGTGGAGTGAAAACCGACATGAATGGAGAGACTTCCCTGAGAGGACTCTATGCCGTGGGTGAAGCGGCTTCAACCGGCCTGCACGGCGCCAATCGTCTTGCCAGCAATTCGCTCCTTGAAGCACTCGTGATGGCCCATCGTGCGGAGGCAAAGGCTAGCCGCAATCATCATCATCAGGACACCGAGATCAGTCTTCCGGAGTGGCGTCCGGGTAAGGTTCAGGATGTGGATGAACTCGTGGTGATCTATCACAACTGGGATGAGATCAGACGCCTCATGTGGGATTACGTCGGCATTGTACGCACCGACAAGCGACTTCAGCGCGCGGCGACCCGCTTACGTAACCTTCAGACCGAGATTCAGGAATTCTATTGGAACTTTAAGATCACTGCCGATCTGCTGGAACTTCGTAACCTCGCGACAGCGGCATCGCTGATTTTCGATTGCGCGATCAGCAGGAAGGAGAGTCGCGGATTGCATTACACCCTGGATTATCCGGGACATGACGACATGAAGTTTCTTCACGACACGGTGATGCGCAGGATCTAACCGAGAGGATTTTCCTTGGCCCTTCTGGCCCTTAGCACGAAGGGGTTACTGGTTTATTCCAGTTTCGTGTGAGATGAAGGGCGACCCACATTCCCGTGAGTGCGAGAAGAGCCACTCCAAATGCTCCCGTTAGTCCGATCAGCGAACCTCCCTGAGGATTGGGTTTAGTTAGGAAGAAAACGGCCACTCCGGCAATCATGACGAAGGAACCAATCACACGGTCGGTAATCCCGCGTTCCTTGAATAGGAACCAGCCAAGAACACAGGCAAGAAGAATGCCCGAGCGTTTGATGCTGATAACAATCGCCGCCACCGTTAGCTGAACGGCCACCAACTGAAGGATGAGTACCGATCCTTCGAAAAGCCCTGCAAGCACGACCCACCCGGGCACATCGCTCCAGACAGAAGTCCATCCCTGATGATCTTTAGGGGGAGTGGTTTGCTTTTCATTTTTTGCCCGTAACCTCCACCAGGCGAGAAGGCCGAAAAAGAGGGCCAGCATCATCGATTTTCCCAAGGAGAGGCTGAAGGATCTGAGAACGCGGACTCCCATATCTGTATCTCCGCCGCTGGTCACGAACCATTTGTCGATGGCCGAGGTGCAGGCAAGAAGCATGGCAACAAAGAGCATGTAGCGGCTACCTTTCTCCCGAAAGATCGCCTTCAGAGGTTCCATCCATCCATTGGCGACCAACTGGCGGTTAATGACAAGGGATCCCGCGACAACCAGGAAGACTCCTACAATCATTCCTGAGGAAATCTGTTCATGGAGGAAAAACTTACCGATCGGGAGAAGGAAAACAGGGGTGAGTGCCATGAACGGCACGCAGAATGATAGTGGTGAGACCTGCAGGGCCCGATAGTTTAGCAGGATGGCGGTCCCCTCCAATAAGGCATTCAGCAGGAGGTAGAGGATAAAGGCGACTTTCGGCGAGAGATGTAGCGCTGCTCCCACTGGCGGAAGTTCCGGGGAGATACCGAGTGAGAGCAACACGATCAAGGCAACGGTGTAAAAACCAAGGGCTGTCACCTTGCACCAGAATCCGATCAATACCGCGTCATATTGGCGGTCTAGAATCTTCTTACGGGAGCAATCGGTCAGGACATTGAAGACTGACCCAAAGCAGGACAGAAGAAGTCCCAGATTGTTCATGGACGGAATCTCATGACCGTAGTTGGAGGGGAACCCAAACTAGCTGATGAGTGGTACCGCCACATCTGCAAAAAGATCTTAATCCTAAACGTCGAGATTACGGACGTTGAGGGCATTGTCTTCAATGAAGATCCTGCGTGGTTCGACCACATCACCCATGAGGATATCAAACATGCGTCCAGCCTCCAAAGAGTTGTCATCGTTGAGTTCCACCTTGAGGAAACGACGACGTTCCGGATTCATCGCGGTCTCGTAGAGTTCCTTGGCATTCATTTCGCCAAGACCCTTGAATCGTTTGACCTGAACACCCCGGCGACCCACTTCCTTGACCATCTCAAGAATGCGAGGGATCGCAAAAATCTCGTGGGTGGTCTCGCCATCGATGAGGTGGAAAAGCGGAGTCTTGCTGTCCGCGTAGTGCTCGATTTTGAACCCCTTCTTTGAGAGTTCGCCGATGAGTTTTTCGATGCTCTTGGCTTGATGGATCTCGACCAGACGGGCGCGGCGTCGACGGGCATTCTTCTCCACTTTGGAGACGGCCTTCTCTCCCTCGGTGCTCTCGCCCTCGGCGGGTTCTGCGTCGAACAGGTTGAGATCGATGTTTTTGGCGGTGAAGTCGCGAAGTTCTCCCTCGTTATGGAAATACTCGACGGTCTCTTCATTCCCGTTACGAATGACCACAAGGTAAGAGGGAAGGACTCCCTCCGGGGAACGTGCAGCCAGATAGGCTTCAAATTCGCCACCGAGACGCCGGATTGCCTCGCCTGATTTCTCGAGCCTGTCCAGTAGTTCCAGGATTTCCTTGAAGGGAGCGGCGGCTATCTCCTTTTTGTCAGGAAGGGAGACAAGTTTCAATTCCTCGGCTCCAAGGGAGATTAGGATGCGGTTGAGTTGAACGTCGTCGTCGACATACTCCTCGCGCTTTTTTCTCTTGATCTGGTAAAGAGGCGGTTGGGCGATGAAGATATGACCGCGGCGGATCAACTGCGGCATCTGGTTGTAAAAGAAGGTGAGAAGCAGGGTCCTGATGTGGGATCCGTCCACATCGGCATCGGTCATGATGACAATGCGTCCGTAACGTAGCTTCTCGATATTGAAGGCTCCTTCCTGGTCACCGTCACCGATACCGGTGCCGATCGCCGTGATCATGGTCTGGATCTCGGTGTTCTGTAGAACCTTGTCGAGGCGGGCCTTCTGCACATTGATGAGCTTTCCTCGGATCGGGAGAATCGCCTGAAAGCGACGGTCCCGTCCCTGTTTCGCGGAGCCGCCCGCAGAGTCTCCCTCGACGATGTAGAGTTCGGTGAGAGAGGGGTCGCGTTCGGAGCAATCGGCGAGTTTGCCCGGTAGCCCTCCCCCGGTGAGAGCACTCTTGCGAACGGTTTCGCGGGCCTTGCGGGCCGCCTCGCGGGCTCGGGCTGCAGTGAGGGCCTTGTCGATGACCTTCTTGGCAACAGCAGGGTTCTGATCGAAGTGATCCATCAGCCCCTCGTAGATGGAGGAGTTCACGACACCTTCAACCTCCGTGTTGACCAGTTTGACCTTGGTCTGGGACTCGAAGCGAGGGTGTGGAAGCTTCACGCTCAGCACGGCGGTGAGTCCCTCGCGGACGTCGTCGCCGGAGAGTGCGGGATCCTTCTCCTTCAGAATATTATTAGCCTTGGCGTACTGATTAATCGCGCGGGTGAGCGCCGTGCGGAGGCCGGTAAGGTGGGTGCCGCCGTCCGGGTTAGGGATGGAGTTGGCAAAGCAAAGAATCTGGTCTGTGTAGGAGTCGTTGTACTGAAGAACAGCATCGACAAAGATCTCGTCTCGCTGACGGGAGATGACGATCGGCTTCGGATGGAGGACGGTGCGCGTCTCACCGAGTTGGCGGACAAATTCCTGGATGCCATGCTTATAGAAGAAGGTCTCGCTGCGTGGACGATGCTCCTCGTCGTCGCGCTCGTCGGTGAGGACGATCTCGATGCCAGGGTTCAAAAAGGCGAGTTCGCGGAGGCGACCGGCAAGACGTTCGAACTTAAAGGTGACGGTGATCGTGAAGATCTCCGGATCGGGCAGGAAGGTGACGAAGGTGCCTGTCTGCTTCTTGTTCTTGAGTTCGCTCAGCACGGTGAGCGGTTGGGTGGTCTTGCCTTGGGCAAAGGCCATGAAGTGAACCTTTCCCTCGCGCATGACCTCTACCTTGAACCAGGTGGAGAGTGCGTTGACGCATTTGGCGCCGACGCCGTGGAGACCGCCTGAGTATTTGTAGGCGCCCTGACCAAACTTACCGCCGGCATGGAGATTCGTGAGAACTAGCTCAAGCGTCGGAATCTTGAACTTGGGGTGGACCTCGACCGGAATGCCACGACCATTGTCTCGAATGGAGACCGATCCGTCGGAGTGAATCGCCACCTCGACCCTGGTGCAGTAGCCCGCCAGATGTTCATCGATGGAGTTATCAAGCACCTCGAAGACGCAGTGGTGGAGACCTCGCTCATCAGGGTCACCGATGTACATCCCCGGACGTTTGCGAACCGCTTCCAGTCCCTCCAGTTTGTCGATCTGAGCAGCTCCGTATTCTTCACCTCCCGCAGTATCCTGTTTTTCTGGAATATCACTGTCGTCTAGGGGGATGATCGGTTCTGCGGGTTCTTTTTTGGCCATGGGAGAGATGTGGGGTGCCCGAAGAGACGAGCGGGTTTGTAAATTCTTATCGTAGGGATTGGGTTTGGGCGGGGCAACGCTTTTTTGGGAGTTTTCAGGTCAAAAACGCAGGATATGGGGGTCTCCGCTCATGTTCTGCCACAAGATATGGACATGAACTCGATTAGGGGTGAGCGGTTTGCTCCAACACAACTAAGCAAGTTCCCTCCTTTTCAAAAACATCCCCAAGGAGCAGATTCTAGGGATGAAGGAATATGATTTTGTGGTGATCGGGGGGGGGAGCGGTGGCTATGCCGCGGCACGGACGGCTGTTTCCCTGGGACTCTCCACGGCGGTGATTGAGGGAGGCGATCAGGTGGGCGGTCTCTGTATCCTACGCGGTTGCATGCCGAGCAAGACCCTGATCGAGTCGGCCAACCGGTTTCGCACCCTGCGCCATGCCAGAGAATTCGGATTGAGTGCGAATGAAATCGGATTTGATGCGGGGCAAATCATAGAGCGCAAAAGGCGCCTTATTGCGGAGTTTGCTGATTACCGAAAGGGACAGTTGGAGGATGGTAGGTTTGATTTGATAAGGGGGCATGCCGAATTTCAGGATCCCCATACCCTCTGTGTCAGGCTGCGAACGGGAGTCACCCAGACACTCCGACTTAAGAGTGGTTGCATCGCCACCGGATCCGTCATCAACCGACCTCCCGTACCCGGGATCGAGGGGTGCCTGATCAGCGATGACCTGCTCGAGATGACGACCATACCCACCTCGGCCATCGTTTTAGGAGGGGGCCCAGTGGCTCTTGAAATGGCTCACTATCTTGAGTCATTGGGTTCGAAGGTCACGATCCTGCAGCGCAACACCCAGCTTCTCACCGGAAGTGATCGTGATGTGGCAGATGCTCTTGCCGAAGCCTTTCGCAAGCGTGGCATCGAGGTGTTGTGCGGCACCCGGTTGCTCCGCGTTGAAAAGGTCGGAGATGAATTCTCCGTTTTCTTTGAGCACGGGAACGGAGAGTCTCATTTCGAGGCCTCCTTGGTGCTCAATGCGCTGGGTCGTCGTCCGAATCTCTCCGGACTTGGCCTTGAAAAAGCCGGTGTGGCCCTTGAGGGGCATGCCATCTGCACCGATCTTGAACAGCGGACCACGGCCAGCCATCTCTTTGCTGCCGGAGACTGCTGCGGCCCATACGAAGTCGTTCACATCGCGATTACCCAGGGTGAGACAGCCGCTAAGAATGCCGCCGCCCTGCTCTGGGGTGGGAAGCCCGTGTCCCTTGATTACCGCTTAAAGCTCTTTGCGGCCTTCACCGAGCCCCAGATGGCCTCATGCGGCATGACGGAACACGAGGCCCGCGAAATGGGTCTGAACGTCATCGTGGCCAGTTACCCATTTGCCGATCATGGCAAATCGATTGTTAAGGGAGAGACAGATGGCTTTGTGAAACTTGTTGCTGATGCCGCTGATGGAAGGATTCTAGGAGGAGCCATAGTCGGCCCCGAGGGATCGGAACTAATCCATGAGATCGTCGTCGCGATGGCTTTCAACGCAACGGCTGGACAGTTAGCTCTGGTGCCTCACTACCATCCAACTCTCAGTGAGATCTGGACTTACCCCGCAGAGGAGATTGCTGAGAGGGTATCGGCCTATTGAGGAAAAATGAAAAGGCCGCTTCCCAATGAGGGAAAGCGGCCTTTTTGGTTAAGTATTCCTTTAGACTTAGCGCGACACCTTGACTGCTGCTGATGTTCCGTCCGTGAAGTAGGCTTGGAAGACAATTGCACCCGTATCATCGCTATAGGAGCGGGTCACGCCGGGGAATCCGTTATTCATCATGGAGAAGGATCTGATTACCTTGTTGGTACCTACCACGGAGATCGTCTGTCCCTGAGCAGCAATAAGATGGACCGTGGCTGAGGCATCCTGAGCCCATACTCCTTGGTTGGTTCCGGCTATTCCCACGAAGATAACGCCGCCGACATCTGGAAGTGCAATGTTACTAAATGAGGTAAAATTTGCACTTGTTCCGGGAGCAGGGGATCCAATTGATGCCACAGGTAGCAAGTTATTGGGGCCTACACCGGGCATTGCAAGATAGATAGCCGTATTGCTTGAAATGATTGGACTAGTAAACGTGTTGGTGGAAATCACTCCATTGATCGAATTGGTTTGAAAGAAGGTATTCGTGGTAAATCCATTGGTGGTATATGAATAACCAATAAATGCACTAGCACCGTTATCGTTGAGTACTGGATCAGTGACATAACTCAAGGTATTGGTTGAGCTGAAAATGGGTTGTCCCGACCTAGCAACAAGATTTAGTTGACTTTTGATATCCGTGGTCCAGACACCATTGTAGGTGGTAGTCAGTGTGGAAATTTGGTTGGTGATGCCAACAGTGGTGTTGGTTACGTAGGTCACAATATGTTTGTTTGTGACGACGGTATTCGTTGAGTAAGTGACGCGATTTAGGTTGGTTGCACCAATCGTGCTGTTGGTTATTGGAACATTATTGGTTTGGGCTGTGATGATGGAGTTAGTCACAGGAACGATGATCTCGACAGGGGTTACCGTCCGGTTGGTGATTGAAATTACATTGGTCCTGGTAACGTTCTCAGAGGCATATCCCTGAAAAGCGATACCACCAATTTCATTCATCACTATGTTGCCCATGGATAGCAACTTTGCAGAGTTTGATGTCGAGCCGTTAATCGGGTCCCCAGACTTGATAAGGATCGTAGTGGTCTGAGCGTTAAGACCTATGGTCGCGCCCAGAATGATAAGTGCGGTTATGAGGGGTGTGTTTTTCATTGCGCATAATTGTTGATGTATGACAACGCGTTTCGTCAACGCATAAAACACCCCGACCGAAAGTATAAGCCAGTCTTATCGTTGTGAGCCCGAGGCTCCTGCGGCCTGAGCGGCCACGGAGTAGGGATACTGCGTTCCCAATGATTGGAGCAGGCGCTTGGCTTCATCCACTTTTCCTTGCTGAGCCAATAGGCGGGCTTGGGCGAGAAGTGCAAACGGAGCTCCGTAAGATTGTGGAAATCCGGTGGATGCCTGCTGGTAGGCATTTAGGGCGGCGTCGACCTTTCCGGCAACACGAGCATTGGAGGCCCGACCAATAAGGCCGGATACCGCAAGAGGACTCTGCGGGTATGTCTCTGTGAAGCGGGAGTACATGGCATCCGACTCATCGAGTTTCCCCGCATCGCGAAGCGAGGCAGCCAGCAGGAGCATGGCATCGGCCGCGGCGGTGCTTTTTGGATATTTAGAGATCACCTCATTGAGGCCCGCATCATTCGTGGATTGATCCAGTAGTGTTTCCGAGGCGATGGCAGTGGCTCTGTTTGAGGTAATGACGCCCAGAACTACCAGTAGGATCACCACAATTGCTCCCAAACCTCCCAGTAATCCTCCACGATGATTCATCCAGAGTAACTCAAAGCCAGATGGGGGGGCTATTTCTTGATCTGCTTCCGGTGGCGTGAAAATGGACATGCTTCGAAGGATAGAGGTAAAACTCGGAGAGCTAAAACCTAAAAGGGAAAGTGCTTTTATCCCCCCACTTGGGCGCGGGCTTCCTCGGCAAGTGCGGTGCTGAGGTAGCGCTCTCCGGTGGAGCAGGCAATGGTAACGATAAGCTTGCCGGCATTCTCGGGACGCTTGGCCAACTCGATCGCGGCCTGCACATTCGCGCCGGAACTGATTCCCGCGAGGATTCCCTCCTCTTTTGCAAGGCGACGAGCCATTGCAAAAGCCTCGTCATTGGTCACGGTGATGACTTCGTCGACGATGTTGAGGTGCAGATTTCCGGGGACAAAGCCCGCTCCGGTTCCCTGAATCTTGTGGGGGCCCGGCTTAACTGGCTCGCCGGCGCGGGTCTGAGTGATGACTGGAGAATCCTTTGGCTCGACTGCGACAGCCTTGAATCCGGGTTTACGGTTTTTGAGGACTTCTGCCACACCGGTGATTGTTCCTCCTGTGCCAACGGCCGAGACAAGAATATCAACTTTTCCCTCAGTATCCGCCCAGATCTCCTCGGCCGTGGTTTTGGAATGGATCGCTGGATTTGCAGCGTTGTTGAACTGCTGGGGCATCCAGGAATTAGGGGTCTCTTTGAGAATCTGCTCCGCGCGGGCAATCGCACCCTTCATACCTTCTGATCCCGGGGTAAGCACCAACTGCGCTCCCAGCATGGCAAGCAGCGTGCGGCGCTCGACACTCATCGTTTCGGGCATGGTGAGGATGAGCTTGTAGCCCTTGGCGGCGGCGACAAAGGCAAGGGCGATGCCGGTGTTTCCACTTGTTGGTTCAACGATCGTCGTGCCTTCCTTGAGAAGACCCTTTTCCTCGGCATCGGCAATCATGGCTGCTCCGATGCGGTCCTTGACGCTTCCGAGGGGATTGGAGAATTCACATTTCACTGCGATCGTGGCCGGCAGGTCTTTAGTGATGCGATTCAGGCGCACGAGCGGCGTGCGGCCGATTGTGTCGACGATGGAGTTGTGGATGTTGCCCATGGTGTTAAATCTAATGGAGTGTGCAATAACTACTATAATGGTCGATTATCCATTCCAACATTTATTCTCTGACATGTCGGTTTGGGAGTTGAGTCTTGTGCAGTTTTAAAATTGGTGCTCGGAGAGGGGGTCGAACCCACACACCTTTCGGTACCAGATCCTAAGTCTGGCGCGTCTGCCAATTCCGCCATCCGAGCATCAGATAAAATTGACTGATTCCGAGGCTCTGTACAAGTACCGAAGTCGGTCGATTCTTTCTTATTTCGAATGGGTTTTTCAGAAGATGCTTAATGACATTAAATGATTTGGGTGTTATCTGCTAGCGAGATTCTGCATCCATGGTTGACCCATCCCGACTTCCCACTGCCTTAGGCAAGCGTGCCGCAAATCAAGGGTGGCTGAAGTGGGCGATCCTTCTCTCTTCGTGCCTTGGAGCGATGATGGAGACCGTCGACACCAGCATCGTGAATGTCGCTGTACCCGACATGAGGGGTAACCTTGGGGCAACTCTTTCCGAGATCGGTTGGGTCTCCACAGGTTACACGATGGCGAATGTCATCATCATCCCGCTGACAGCCTGGCTTGGATTTCAATTTGGAAAGAAGAGCTATTTTCTCTTCTCACTCGCATCCTTCACGTTCGCATCAGTCCTCTGCGGACTCTCCGACAGTCTCGGCATGTTGATTGCGGCGCGCGTTTTCCAAGGGCTTGCCGGCGGTGGTCTGCTGGCCAAGGCCCAGTCGTTGCTTTTCGAGACATTTCCCCGTGAGGAGCAAGGGCAGGCGAGCGCCATCTTTGGTCTGGGAGTCATTGTTGGCCCGGCGATAGGACCGACTCTCGGAGGTCTCATCACGGACTGGCTCGATTGGCGTTGGATTTTCTTCATCAATGTTCCGATCGGCCTCGCCGCGATTTGGATGATCTACACCTTCCTTCCTGAGGATGAACAGAAGGCGCGGATGTCCGTGCCGGGTTCCACTGTGGACTGGTGGGGCATCCTTTGGCTGACTCTTGGGCTCGGCACCTTCCAGATGGTCCTTGAACAGGGGCAGCAGGAGGATTGGTTCGCCTCAGGCTTCATCCGCTGGTCGAGCATGATCAGCCTTGTCAGTTTGGTTCTCTTCGTTCGTCGGGAACTTACCACCCATCATCCCGCCGTTGATCTCCGAGTGCTTCGGCACAAGGCCCTCATGGCGGGAAGCCTCTACTCGATCGTGCTCGGGTTTGGTCTTTACGGAGCGGTTTTCATCATCCCGGTCTTTGCCCAGGCCCAGCTCAACTTCACCGCGACAAAGACCGGACTGCTCCTGATGCCTGGAGCTCTGGCTTCAGCGGTCGTCATGATCATGTTTGGCAAGTTCCTGAAAAACTTCGATCAACGCCTTTTGATTGCCGCTGGGGCACTTATTCTCTGTGTCTCCATGGGCACGCTCTCCGGCCTGAGTCCCATGAGTAATGAGGACACTCTCTTCTGGCCTCTTATCGGACGTGGTGTCGGCACGGCACTGATCTTCCTGCCGCTTTCGATCGCCGCCTTGGGGGGAATTCCCAAAGCCGAAATTCCTGCCGCCGCGGGACTTTTCAGTCTTACCCGTCAGATGGGTGGTAGCATCGGCATCGCCGTGCTGACGACGATGCTGGAGAAGTTCTCCTCGATTCATCGTGGTCAACTGGTCGAGCGCATCACACCGCTGAGCATTCCCTTTCAGGAAAGGTCACTCCTTGCAAACTTCTACCTGGATTCACGGACCCCGAACATTCAGGTGGCATCACAGAAAGCCTTGGGGATCTTTGATAACATCATCTCCCTGCAGTCGAGTATTCTCGCATCGATCGACATCTTTCAGACACTCTCCTGGATGTTCTTGCTGACACTTCCCTTGATCTTGCTGCTGAGCAGGGGCGGGGTAAAACCCGGCGGAGCTCATTGAGCAGAGCCATTTATCAATAAACACCAACTCAGATCATTTCATGAGCGAACAACCGAACCCCATGGCCCCCGCCGCCCCCTCTAAAATCAAACCTCATCACCGCAAGGGTATCCTGCTGGCCGTTGGAGTGATCTGTGCGTTTTTCTTCCTAAAGTACGCCATCTTTCAGTTCTTTCATGAGACTACCGACAACGCTTATGTCACCGGGCATATCCATTACATCGCTCCTCAGGTAACCGGTGTTGTGAAGACGGTTGCCGTCGAGAATAACGACCGGGTGAAAGCCGGTGACCTGCTTGTGCAGATCGATCCGGAACCCTTTGATGCTCAGCTTGCTGATGCCCAGGCCAAGTTTGAGCGTGCCAAGGGGGATTATCTGCGTGAGGTGGAGCTTGAGAAAACGCGCGTTGTATCCGCTCAGGATTTTGCCCATGCGAAGAACGATTTCGAATCGGCTGCAGCCCAGCTTCGCACGGCGCAACTCAACCGGAAGTATACAACGATCATTTCACCGGTGGATGGGTTCATCGGAGGAAGAAGTGTCGAGGTGGGCAATACCGTCATGCCGATGATCAATACGCTTGCCGTGGTCGAGGGACATCCCTGGGTCGAGGCCAACTTCAAGGAGACGCAGGTGGGGCACATCAAGATCGGTCAGAAGGCCACGCTCAAAATCGATGCGATTTCAGGAAAGACCTTCACGGGAAAAGTCGTGAGCATTGCACCGGCAAGCGGTCGTCAGTTCGCTCTTCTTCCCGCCGACAACGCGACTGGGAATTTCACCAAGATCGTTCAGCGTCTTCCCGTCCGCATTGAGTTTGATCAGGAATCGATGCGAGGTTATGAAGACCGAATCGTTCCTGGACTATCGGTAATCACAAGTGTTAGAATCCGCTAAGGCCCGGATGACTCCACGCGAGCAAGCCCGCCGCATCGTCGACTACGAGGCTCGGCGTGATGCGCAGGGGCACCTGAAGGTCTATCATCTTCCCGCCGGTGATGGGGGAGGGGAACGTGAGGTAGCTGGAATCAATGACCGCTACCACCCCGAGGTTTTGGATCGGATCGAGCGGTTGCTCTTGGAGGGGAAATACTTCGAAGCCGAGGATGCCGCAGCGGAGCACATCATGCGCTACACCGATCCGGTGGCGATGCTTTCGGAGGTTCCCGCGGTTCAATTTGCCCTCAGGGACATGGCTTTCAATCGCGGTCCCAGGGGTGCCGTCAAGATTCTTCAGGATTCATTGGGGTTACCCACAGACGGGATCGCCGGACCAAAGACGAAGGAGGCACTTCGTTATGCCGAGCAGTATCCGGACAAATTGCTCGGGGAACTTCGCGCGGCCCGTGAGAGGTATGAGCGCCGGACACGAGACGAATCCTCCAAGTTTTGGGCCGGTCTCTCCAATCGTTGGGACCGTCAGCATGCTGACAGTCTCTCCATGCTCTCTTAGACTCGCGATTCCTCATCGGATGGATTATCAGAACTAGTCTTGCGCAGGGCATGGTTCCTGTTTTTTAATGACCCCTTATCGCAAGAAGCCAGAAAACAAAATCCACCCCCCCACCTCCCCATGATGTCGAAAATCTCCAATCTGTTCCGCGGTCGCGATGGCAGAAATCTCCTTGTCACGTTCCTCTTGGTCACTTCGCTCTTTTTTGTCTGGGGTTTCTGCAATGGTCTCCTCGACATCCTCAACAAGCACTTCCAGAACACGCTTCACATCAGCAAATTCCAATCCGGGTTTGTCCAGTCAGCCAATTTCATCGCCTATTTCCTGATGGCGATACCGGCGGGATTGATGGCTAAAAAGTTCGGTTACAAGGGTGGTATCCTCATCGGCTTGGGTTTGATCGCAGCCGGGGCCTTCTGGTTCATCCCCGCAGTACAGATCGGCGCCTACTGGGCCTTCCTGCTCGGGATATTCATCATCGCCTCCGGAATGACGACGCTGGAGACCCTGGCCAATCCCTATGCCACTGTGCTCGGACCAACGGAAACGGGCGCGCTTCGCATCAACATGGCCCAGACCCTCAATGGAGTGGGAACCACGCTTGGTCCCTGGATCGGCGGGCTCTTTGTCTTCGCCGACCATGGCGCTGCTGCGGGTCAGAACGAGGGACTCTCCACGCCGTATATCGGCATCGGGGTGTTGGTCCTGATCATCTTCGTCGCCTTCCTGCTAGCCTATGTGCCTGATATCCATGCCGAAGAGGAGAATGCCTTGGAGGCCTCCGGCAAAGAGACCGTTCCCCTGATCAAGAGGAGGCACTTTCTAGGTGGCGTTGCTGCCCAGTTCCTTTATGTGGCTGCCCAGGTCGGCATCATGAGTTTCATCATCAACTATGTCGTGGAGAATGTTCCTGGTACCACCGACAAGGCGGGCACCCAGTGGTTCGCCCTGGGCATGTTCATCTTCCTGATCGGTCGCCTCTGCGGAAGCGCCGTGGTGGGCTTGGCAAAGCCCCAGTCGGTTCTGGCCGCCTATGCGGTGATCAATGTCCTGCTTACAGCGGTGGTGATTCTGGGACTTGGAAAAATCAGCCTGATCGCCCTGTTGGCGATCTTCTTTTTCATGTCGATCATGTTCCCGACGATCTTCGCCCTGGGAATTCATGGCCTTGGCGAACACACCAAGATCGGTTCCTCGCTGATTGTAATGGCGATCGTCGGAGGTGCTATTGCTCCACCGCTGATGGGACGAATCGCCGATCTCTCGAACATGAGACTCGGTTTTTTCATTCCCATGGTGTGCTTTGCCCTGATCGCCCTCTACGGGTTTTTCTGGGAGAAACTCAGCGGCCACAAGGGCAAGGTGACTGTAGCCGCGGGCGGTCACTAAAATCCAAACGGATCCTCAGGAGGTTCCGGGAAGTGGGTTTGCTTACATCATCCCACTTCCTCCCGTAAGGAAGAATCAGATATCCAGCGCAAGGAAGTCCCTCACGAACGTATTCCCCGCACCCGATTTGATTTCATCAGGGGTGCCGATCTGCTGGATCGCCCCCTTGTCGATGATGACGACGCGGTCGGCCACTTCGAATGCCTCTTCCTGATCATGGGTGACAAAGAGGCTGGTCAGGTGAGTCTTTTCGTGGAACTCCGCCAACCAGCGGCGAAGTTCGCGGCGCACCTTGGCATCCAATGCCCCGAATGGCTCGTCCAGCAGGAGCACCCGAGGCTCCACGGCCAGTGCCCTGGCAAAGGCGACTCTCTGCCGCTGACCGCCCGAAAGTTGTGAGGGAAATCGGTTTCCCAGACCCGGGAGTTGGATTGCTTCAAGAAGTGAAATGACCCTCTCTTGGATCATTTCGTGTGAGAGGCGTTTGGAGCGGGGAGCGACCCGTAGTCCGAAGGCAATATTCTCGAAGATCGTCATATGATTGAAGAGCGCGTAGCTCTGGAAGACGAAGCCGGCCTTGCGTTCATTGGCGCTCTTGGCTGTCACATTGTCACCATGGAAGGAGATCTCGCCGCTATCCGCGAATTCCAATCCCGCCACAATACGCAGGAGGGTCGTCTTTCCAGATCCACTGGGGCCAAGGAAAGCAACCATCTCTCCGGTCTTGATGTGAAGGCTCACATCATTGACGGCGGGGAATGCGCCGAAACTCTTACGGATATTAAGGATCTCGATACTCATGAAGCGGGTGGAGTAGTTTAGGTCAGGGGGGAGGAGAGAGGTTCGATGGTTGTTTCCAGGCTAACGCGCCGGCTTGCCTCGAACTGGCGGGCATTCTCCCACTCGGAGAGTGTCTTGAGCACCAGGGTGACCAGTGCCAACAGTGCCAGTGCTGCGGCCACGGCAAAGGCTTGGGGAAAAAGGTAGTCGTTGTAAAGCCGCTCGATCTCCAGCGGCATGGTGTTTGTTCTGCCGCTGATTTTGGCGGAGACAACGCTGACAGCGCCGAATTCCCCCATGGCACGTGCGTTGCACAGAATGACTCCGTAGAAAAGCCCCCAGCGGATCTTCGGAAGGGTGATGCGCCAGAGAATTTGGAATCCCCCTGCTCCAAGGGTGAGCGCCGCCTCTTCCTCTTCGACTCCCTGTGCCTGCATCAAGGGAATCAGACTCCGCGCCACAAAGGGGAGGGTGACGAAGATAGTTGCCATCGCCATGCCGGGGAGGGCGAAGATGATCTTGATGTCGTGAGCCGTCAACCAGGGGCCGAAGTATCCGCGACGTCCGTATAGCAGCACATAGATAAGTCCCCCGATGACCGGAGAAACCCAAAGAGGCAGATCAATGAGTGCAAGCAGAAGCCCCCTGCCCATGAAGCGGTAACGTGTGATCGCCCACGCCGCAGCAACGCCAAACGCGGTGTTTGCCGGGACGGCAATCAGGGCAACCACAAGGGTCATTTGGATCGAGTGGAGAATATCATGATCTTGAAAGGCATTCGCAATGACTCCGAATCCCTTGGCCAAGGCTCCCTGAAAAACAACGGTCAGCGGCAGGAAAAGAAAGAGAATGAAGAACGCCAGCACGGAACCGATCAGGATCCTTCGGATCCACAGCGGCTCCGCCGTGGCACGCACGGCGGTGTCTGCGCGACGGTCGCTGCCCGGAGGATTACGGAAGTCGATGAAGCTGGCCATGGTATCAGGCTTCTTTACGGAATCGGTTGCCCCATGCCTGGAGTCTGTTGCCGATCGCGACGATCACCAGCGATGCCGCAAGCATCGTTACCCCGATGGCTGCCGCACCCGGGTAGTCGTACTGTTCAAGCTTCTGGAAAATCATCAGCGGAGTGATCTCGGTTTTGTAAGGAATATTTCCCGAGATAAAGACAATGGAGCCGTATTCCCCGACCGCACGGCCATACGACATGATCGCTCCGGTCAATAGAGCTGGCAGGAGGGGGGGGAGAACGACACGGCGGATGGTTTCCCAGCGTGTGGCTCCCAGGCATGCGGCCGCCTCTTCCACATCAGCGGGAAGATCTGCGATCACCGGTTGGAGTGCCCTGACGACAAAGGGAAATCCGATGAAGATCATTGCGACGAGCACTCCTGCGGGTGCAAAGGCAATCTTGATCCCCAAGGGTTCCAGATGCTTGCCGATCCACTCGTTCGGGGAATAGAGGGCGGTCAGGGCAATTCCTGCCACGGCTGTAGGCAGGGCGAAAGGGAGATCGGTCGCGGCTTCCAACAGTCGACGACCCGGGAATTCGTATCGTGCAAAGATCCAGGCGGCAAAAAATCCGAAGACTCCGTTGATCAGTGCCGCGAGAAAGGAAATGCCGAAGCTGACCCGGTAGGAGGCAACGACCTCGGGGTCGGTGATTGTTTCCCAGAAGTGCTCCCATCCTCCGGAGGCCGACTTTCCAAGGAGAGCGGCTAAGGGAAGGAGTACCAACAGGGAGACCCAAGTAACGGACCACCCCATGCTGATCCCGAATCCGGGCAGGATATGTCTCTTGGACGCCATGGGTGGAAAGGATGCTGAATAACGTGAAAACAGATCGTCTATTGGAGACGATCTTCTTTCAGATGTCCATTCCGTGCGAGCTGATTTGAGGGAAAAGTCGTAGGATCTCCTGCATGGCCTTCAGGTGGGCCTCGACTTGAAGGCCGAAGGGTGCCAGATGAGGTGTCTCAAATACGATTTCGAACGGTTTGGGATGCTGATCCGCAGGAGCGGAGAGGATTCCGGAAAAACCGCCCGTGATGATCGATGATTCAGCTGGGTGTGAGTCGATTTCCGGACGTTCATCACGAGGAAGCACGGAAGAAGCGGCTTGGAGGGAGGGCTCGAGGAGGTGACGTGTCAGGGTGCTGCCGTTGACATAGCCGTAAATTCCCTCGCTGGTATCATCGGTGTGCAGGGCGATGATACCATCGAAACGTTTGGCGCGCAGTTCCTGTTCGATCAGGAGAACCTCGCGTTCTTCCTGCCAGAAGAGGCGATTAAGATCCTGTCCGGATTCCCCATGCCGCTGATTGTTATCGAAACCCCAGGGATTGCACACGGGGTAGATGAAGAGTTCCAGGAATCGCCCCAAGCTTGGGTCAATAGCAAGCCGGTGCAGGAGCTGGATGGTCGCCACGACACCCGACTGCTCATCGCCATGAATACCGGCAAAGATACCGATCCGATAGGCGGGCTTTCCTGACGGGTCAGACCATCGATATCGTGCAAGCTTTCGACCATTCGGTGCGTCCGAGACATGAAGAGGGTCAAGGTTTAGACTTCGAGCGGCAAGTTGATCGCCATAACGAATGATCGAACTGGTCCTGTGACCTCCGGTGGGACTCCCTCCGAGAGTATTCCTGCCTTGGGAGACCGTTCCGATCATGACTCGCCTCGTAGCTTACCTCTCAGGATTACTTCCGGATACCCTTGATGATCTGGTCGAAAATACCTCGGTCGGCAAAGAAGGTTTTCTGAGCATTAGTCCAGCCGCCGAAGTCGGCGATCGTTGTCAGATTAACACTCTTGAATTGTCCGGCGTATTTACTCTTCGCGCTGGGATCAATAGGGCGATAAAAATTCCTACCAATGATGTTCTGGCCTTCAGGGCTGTAAAGATACTCGAGGTAGGCTGTGGCCTGTTTGCGGGTGTTGTGTCGATCTACATTCGCGTCAATGACTGTGACCGGAGGTTCTGCAAGGATGCTGATCGAAGGGGTGACGATTTCATAGTCATTGGGGCTCTGTTTTTTGACAAGCAGAGCCTCGTTTTCCCAAGAGATGGAGACATCGCCCAACTTGCGTTCCGTGAAGGCGATAGTGCCAGCGCGTGCCGCCGGGGGAAGTCCGTTCTTCAGCGCGTTCTTGTAGATCTTGCCTACGAAGTCACGAATGGCCGTCTCGTCACCATTGAATCTTTTCTTCGCGTACGACCATGCTCCCAGAAAGTTCCAGCGGGCGCCTCCGCCGGTCTTGGGATTCGGGGTAATGACCGAAACATCCTCCCGTGCGAGGTCATCCCAATCCTTGATATTCTTCGGGTTACCTTTGCGAACCAGAAAGACAATTGTGGAAGTGTAAGGAGAGCTGTTGTGAGGAAGTCGGGATTGCCAATCTTTTGGAATCAGCGGTTTATCGAAAGCGCCCGTACTGCCCTTGTCGTGGATCGCGTCGATATCGTAGGCTAGTGCAAGAGTGGCGACGTCGGCTTCGCTTCCATCTTGAATGAGACGCGATTGGGATCCTGACCCGCCATGTGATGTGGCGATCGTAACATCTTCGCCAGTCTGTTTCTTCCAATGATCGGAGAAAGCCTTGTTAAACTCCGCGTAGAGTTCGCGGGTTGGATCATAGCTGACGTTAAGAAGTTCCACGGAGGCATGCAGTTGGCTTGCTGCAAGAAGACTTAGAGTGATGGCAATTGTTTGTTTCATGGTCGTTGGGTGTGCGATTCAGCCGTAAAATTATGGATCTTTTTTATAGGGTCAAGATAAATAACGATCAAAAAAGTCGTTTATAAATTCAAAAGAGTAAAGTGAACCATTGAACATTCTTTTAATTGTTTCCCCTGCTCAGATCCCTTCGCCGTCGATGCCTTGAATTCGTTGAATCTCCTCCTTGCTAACAGGTGAAGATTTCATGACGTCAGCAAGTGTTGTTCTGTCCATCAGACCTGCGACAAGATTTCTGGCGGTGAGCATCACTCGGCGAAACCTGCAGGTCGGCTCCTGAGAACACCGCTTGTAGTCTGTTACGGAGACGCAGGCAATCGGTGCCAGGAAGCCGTCGAAGTGACGTACGACCTCACCCATGGTGATCTTCTCGGGTGCTTTTGCGAGCTGGTAACCACCTCTTTTGCCAGCCGTGCTGGCAACCCAGCCCTTCTCCTTCAGATCCAGCATGATGTGCTCCAGGAAGCGCTTTGGGACATCATTGCGCCGCGCTAGCTCGAGGATGGGGATCGGTGGCCCGCCCCGATGCTCTACAAGGGTAAAAAGCGCCCTGAGGGCATAATCAGTTCGCATCGAGAGCTGCATGAAGCAATCAATACACGACTTGAAATATCGGGAAAAGCCGGAATCAGCTGTTCAGATCATGAAATCGATCTCGTCAGCTGAAATCTCCACGGTAACAGAGCCTTTCCCCTTCACGGATTTCTTATCCAGTCGGCTCTGAATCTGTTCTCCACGGACAAGCAGGGTATCCGGCGGAACGCTCTTCATGAGGAAGACATTGGCACCGATCGTACTGCGGGCACCGATCGTGGTGTCTCCACCAAGAATGATTCCGTTCGGATAGATCGTGACATCATCCTCCACGTGGGGGTGGCGGCGAAGCCCCTTGATGATCGCTCCCTGCTCATCCTTCTGGAAACTGCGGGCTCCGAGTGTCACGCCGTGATAGAGTTTCACGCGATTGCCGATGACGCAGGTTTCGCCGATGACGACGCCGGTACCGTGATCGATGAAGAAGTGGGAGCCGATAGAGGCGCCGGGGTGGATATCGATGCCCGTACGGCTGTGAGCCCATTCGGTCATCATACGGGGAAGCAGAGGAACCTCCTCTTTGTAGAGCAGATGAGCCATGCGCTGGATTGCAACAGCCTCGAGGCCGGGGTAGGCAAGGACGATTTCCTCAAGGCTGCGCGCGGCAGGATCACCGGCATAAGCCGCCTCGACATCGGTTTTTAGAAGTGCCCGCACACCGGGGATTCCAAGGAGAAAGCGTTCCGTGATGGCGGATGCTTTCCTGCCGAGTTCCTCATTGGGCACATTCGCCTCGCGCAGACTCACGGTGATGGCCGCGTCCAGTTCCTCAGCGATCTGATCAATCATCACCTGAGCAGCTTCGGGCAGTTCATCCGAGGAGACAGCCTCGTCGGAGAAAAAACCGGGGAAGAGCAGATGCAACAAGTCCTCACTGAGCAAGGCCACCGCCTTCTTCGAGGGGAGATTAGAGCGATCGACATGGTTGATCCCCCCACTTTCCCGATAGGAATCGAGAATCGCTTGGAGAAGATGTTTCCGTGAGTTCATTCCGGAGAGATTATTGATTTCGACGGATCCACGCCAGAAAAAGCCAGATTTCGAGTGTTTGCCGACTTTTGGTGCAAGAATAAGTCAGCTTTCAGCGAATATGTCGGCCGGCGTTTGACACTATCTCCAACGGTGGGTATGAGGGAGCGGTCTTACTGCCTTTCTCATCCTCTTAATCAACACAACCCCTTCACTCGCCATGACTCCCGGATACGATAAAAAACTCTATCTTCTAGCCTTTGATCACCGTGGTTCCTTCGAGCACGGACTCTTCGGGGCTACCCCTCCCGTCTCCCTAGAAGTCAGAACCAAAATCATCGAACTGAAAAATATCATTTTCGAGGCGAACCAATCGGCGATTTCAGGAGGAGCCTCGAAAGATATCTCAGGGATCCTGGTTGACGAAGAGTTCGGCGCCGACGTTGCCCGCAAGGCAATTTCCGAAGGAGTGCCGTTGGCAATGCCTGTCGAGAAATCCGGGCAGGATGAGTTTGAATTTCAATACGGGGATGATTTCGGAAGCCATATCGAGGCTTTTAATCCAACCTTTGCCAAGGTCCTTGTTCGTTACAATCCGGAGGGTGACGCCGCCATGAATGATCGTCAGACTGCACGACTGGCAACATTGAGCCGCTGGTTGAAAGCCAATGGTCGCAGACTCCTCTTTGAACTCCTGGTGCCCGCCACTACCGCACAATTGGACCGATTCGAAGGTCATCAGCGCGAGTTTGACGCACAACTTCGACCACAGCTCGTCCTTGAGATCATTCGCCGTATGCAGGCAGCGGGGGTTGAGGCGGATATCTGGAAAATTGAGGGACTGGATTCCTCGGAGGCTTGCGATGCCGTCGCCAAGCAGTCCAGGGCGGGTGGTCGCGATGAGGTGAAATGCATCATTCTGGGCCGAGGAGCCGATCTCGATCAGGTGCTGACCTGGATCAAGCTCGCCGCTCCCGTCGAAGGATTTGATGGCTTTGCCGTGGGGCGAACACTCTGGCAAGAAGCGCTCAAGGGGTATGTGGCCGGCACCCTGTCGCGGGAGGCAACCGTCAAGACGATCGCTAATCGCTACCTCTCCTGCATCAGTGCGTACGAGGCCGCCGCTAGCAACTAACTCTTAACGCAACAGCAGGAATCATCCTCTTCTCCCAACCATGACGACTCCAAACCAAATCCGCATGATGATCGCCGATGTGGACGGCACTCTGGTAACTCAGGAAAAAGTTCTCACCGAACGTGCCATAGCTGCGGTTCACAAGCTTCATGATGCCGGGATTATTTTTGCTGTCACTAGCGGTCGTCCTCCCCGCGGTATGTCAATGCTCATCGACCCGCTGAAGTTAACGACTCCAATCTCCGGATTCAACGGAGGTATCGTCGTTGACCGAGAGATGAATGTCATCGACCAGAAAGTCATCCAGCAGGATCTCGTGAAGCCGATGTTCAAGCTTCTCAAGTCAATGTCTCTTGATGTCTGGGTCTATCAGGGTGCCAGCTGGTTTGTGGGGAACCGCAAGGCGCCTCATGTGGACCGCGAAGCATGGACTGTGAAATTCGAGCCCACAGTGGTGGATGATATCGAATCAATCACTGAGAATATCGCGAAAATCGTCGGTGTGAGTGATGATCTGAATGCCGTCCAGCAGGCCACGGAGGCTGCTCATAAGGAGTTCGGAACCCACGTTTCAGCAGAGCCTTCCCAGCCCTACTACCTCGACATCACGCATCCCGAAGCCAACAAGGGCTCGACCGTCGACTACCTTGCCGCAAAGTACAACATTCCCGCTTCCGCAATAGCAACAATCGGGGACATGCCGACCGATGTCCTGATGTTCGAGCGTTCCGGTGTCGGGATTGCCATGGGCAATGCCAAGCCCGACGTGCAGAAGGCCGCCCGCGACGTGACTCTCTCCAACGAGCAGGAAGGTTTTGCG
>Ga0164297_10001642_pt1 | contig 23381 bp, 15 predicted proteins | sample GEODES058metaG_FD_113539 | JGI IMG/M metagenome (GOLD analysis project Ga0164297, IMG submission 113539) | Dystrophic lake water microbial communities from Trout Bog Lake, Wisconsin, USA - GEODES058 metaG | ecosystem: Environmental > Aquatic > Freshwater > Lake | place: USA: Trout Bog Lake... | reverse complement strand
TCTTCCAGATGTTAGCGCAGCGTATCTTGAAGTATGGATAAAAGGGATATTCATCCCAACTTACAAAAAGTGCAGCTACACCTACACGAGGCTTCCTGATAAATACATAATGGCTTTTTTTACTTAATTCAATCGTTTTCGGAATTAGCACGAAAACGAAAGAATAATTTTCTCATTTTTACACACTTATTAAGTGCGCCATTTAAAAAACAGTATGAAGGTTATCAAATACATTCTTATCATTCAAATTGTATTATTCTTTGGATTTATTCCCTCCTCTGCCCAAATAGACAACTCCTCTATCTATAAAGATGGTTGGATTGACTTTAACAAGAATGGCAAGAAAGACGTTTTCGAAGATCCTTCCCAACCAGTAGAAAAGCGGGTGGCTGATTTACTTTCCCAAATGACTTTGGAGGAAAAGACTTGTCAACTAGCTACCCTTTATGGGTATGGTCGTGTACTGAAAGATGAATTGCCTACGCCTGAATGGAAGAATAAAATCTGGAAAGACGGCATTGCTAACATAGACGAAGACCTAGCTTCTTGCAATGGTCGCTCTAAAACATTTACAAAGTATTCCTACCCATATAGTCGTCATGCCGAAGCTATCAATACCATACAAAAGTGGTTTATTGAAGATACTCGAATGGGTATCCCTGTGGATTTTACCGATGAAGGCATCCACGGGTTGGAGAATGAAAAAGCAACTGCATTGCCCGCTCCCATTGCGATGGGCTGTACTTGGGATAAAAATATCATCCTGAAAGCGGGTCATATCGTGGGTAGGGAAACGAAGGCTTTGGGTTATACAAATGTATATACCCCTATCCTCGATTTATCCCGCGATCCTCGTTGGGGACGAGTTGTAGAAACGTATGGCGAAGACCCCTTCCTAATTGCCGAATTGGGTAAACAAATGGTACTCGGTGTACAAAGTGAGGGTGTGGCTTCTACCCTAAAACACTATTGCGCCTACAGCGTTCCAAAGGGTGGACGAGATGGCAATGCCCGCACCGATCCACATATCAATCCCCGTGAGTTGTTCGATTTGTATTTATATCCCTACGAAAGAATTATTAAAGAAGCCAATCCTTTGGGGGTGATGAGCAGCTACAACGACTGGAATGGGATGCCCGTTACTGGTAGTTATTACTTCCTGACTGAACTCCTTCGTCAAAAATTTGGCTTTACGGGGTATGTGGTGAGTGATAGTGATGCTGTTGAGTTTCTCTTTACCAAGCACCACGTTGCAAAAGATTCTGCCGATGCAGTTAGGTTGTCTTTAGAGGCAGGCTTAGATGTACGCACCAACTTCCAACAGCCAGAAACCTTCATTTTACCTGCTCGCAAGTTGGTAAAAGATGGTCTATTAAGCATGAATACCATTGACAAAAGAGCTGGGGAAGTGCTGAGTGTAAAGTTCAGGCTTGGCTTATTCGACCATCCTTATGTAGACCCGAAAAAGGCAGATGCAGTGGTGTTTAATGACGACGCAAAGGCTTTCCAAAAGCAAATTTCTAAGGAGGTGTTGGTATTATTAAAGAATGAAAACAACTTGTTGCCTTTAGATAAATCAAAAACAAAAAACATTTTGGTTACTGGGCCTTTGGCGGATGATAGGCAAACTTCCATTAGCCGTTACGGCCCTTATAATGTAAAAATTGTTTCAGTGTTGGAAGGTTTGAAAAACTATTTGGGCAATACTGCAACTGTTCAATACGCCAAAGGCTGTGAATCTTACGATAAAGATTGGCCAGAAAGTGAATTGTTCCCTACGCCCATTACTACCGAAGAACAAAAAGGGATTGATGAAGCGGTTGAAAAAGCAAAGCAATCTGATGTGGTGATAGCGGTTGTGGGAGAAACAGAAGATCAGTTTGGAGAGAGTAGAAGCCGTACCAATCTCGATTTGACTGGTCGTCAATTGCAACTCTTACAAGCATTATATGCCACCGGAAAACCCGTTGTTGCGGTTTTAATCAATGGTCAGCCGCTCACTATCAACTGGCCAAACAAATATTTACCCGCCATCATCGAGGCTTGGTGTCCGGGTGCAGAGGGTGGCAATGCCATAGCAGCAACATTGTTTGGCGACTATAATCCCGGAGGTAAATTAACCACCACTTTCCCTAAATCTGTTGGTCAGATAGAACTGAACTTTCCTTTCAAACCAGGTTCTCACGCTGGTCAGCCCGGCGATGGCCCCAATGGATTTGGCAAGACTAATATCTACGGCGCCTTATATCCTTTTGGGTATGGATTGAGTTACACTACTTTCAAATACAGCAATCTAATCGTCACCCCAACCAAGCAAAAAGCAAACGGAAACATAGAAGTTTCGGTGGATGTAACCAATACTGGCAGCAGAAAGGGTGATGAAGTGGTACAGTTGTATTTTAAACAAGAAACAAGCAGCGTTACGGTTTATGAAAGTCAGTTGAGGGGTTTTGAAAGGATTACTTTAGCTCCAAATGAAACAAAAACGGTTCATTTTACATTGAGTCCAAGGGATATTTCATTATTGGATAAAGATATGAAGCGAGTGGTAGAACCCGGTGCTTTTGATGTGTTGATTGGTAGTTCGAGCGAGGATATCAGGGTGAGTAAGCAGTTTATAATTGAGTAGATTAGTTCTTAAAAAAGGGGGATTAGGTTAGGAAATTGAATTATTGAATCTAAAAGCGGCTTGTTTCAGTCACTAAAACATTTGTTTTGTTAGCTAAAACAAGAGGTCTCTGTAAAGATGCAAGACTAATAATCATTCTTTTCATTCAAATCATTAAATCATTAATAAAAAAAGTAAATATTATGAGTATAAACAAAGCAAATATGATGGAGCAGACGATGCGTTGGTACGGGCCGAAAGACCCAGTGAGTTTAGCTGACATCAGGCAGGCTGGTTGCACAGGAGTGGTTACTGCATTGCATCACATACCAAATGGGCAAGTGTGGACGATTGAAGAAATAGAGAAAAGGAAGGCAGAAATAGAAGCTGCCGGAATGAAATGGAGTGTGGTGGAGAGCGTGCCTGTGCATGAAGCGATAAAAACACATGCCGAAGGGTATCAAAAGTATATTGACAACTATAAGCATTCTCTTAAAAACCTGAGTAGTTGTGGGATAAATATTGTAACATACAACTTTATGCCTGTACTTGATTGGACGAGAACCGACCTTGCCTACACGGTGGAAGATGGCAGCAAGGCACTTCGTTTTGAGAAGGCTGCCTTTGTGGCTTTTGATGTTTTTCTGTTGAAAAGAAAAGGGGCAGAAAAGGATTATACCAAAGAAGAAATAGCTCGTGCCGAAGAGAGATTTGCTTCAATGAGTGCCGAGGAAAAGAAGTTGTTGGAAAGAAATATTATTGCAGGATTACCCGGAAGTGAAGAGAGTTTTACGTTGGAATTATTCCAAAAAGCATTGGATGCTTATGATGGAATAGATGCCAATAAGCTTAGGGAACACCTGATTTATTTCTTAAAAGAAGTTATCCCAGTAGCAGATGATGCAAATTTAAAGATGGTAATTCACCCCGATGATCCACCGTATAGTATACTTGGTTTGCCAAGAATTGTAAGCACTGCCGCTGATGCCCAAGCGTTGTTTGCAGCCGTTCCTTCCTTAAATAACGGCTTGTGCTTCTGTACGGGTTCATTCGGTGTTCGTCCAGATAATGATTTGCCAGCAATGGTAAAACAGTTTGGCGAAAGAATAAATTTTATCCATTTGCGGGCTACAAAAAGAAACGAGTATGGAGATTTTTACGAAGACAATCACCTAGAAGGCGATGTGGATATGTTCTCGGTAGTGAAAGAATTAGTGGCAGTAATGAAGAAAAGAAACATTTCCATCCCCATGCGCCCAGACCACGGTCACCAGATGTTGGATGACTTAAAAAAGAAAACCAACCCAGGCTATTCAGGTATTGGTAGGTTGAGGGGATTGGCAGAATTGAGAGGATTGGAACTAGGAATAGTCAAATCAATTGGATAAAGGAGTTATTTCAGGTTACAAGTTTCAGGTTGCTGGCAACTAGTATCCTGAAACTTGTAACTTATTTTGTTACCGACATAGGGTACAGCGCATCTTTTTTGTCTTCATAGACTAAAGTAAAATTGTTTGCAAAGATGAAAGACTACATAATTGTCAATTATCAATTATTAATTATCAATTAACTACACAATATGATTTCATTGATTCAACAGGTAGGCAAATACGGAGAAAAGACTGCCATCGTAGTTGGCGAAAAGCAATATAGTTATCAAGAATTGTTGGCGGCATCTAGCTCTTTTGCAGGGGATTTGTTGGCAGATACAGACGATTTACACGAGGCTAGGGTTGGTTATATGGTTAATCCGGGGTTTGATTATGTAAAGGTTCAGTGGGGAATATGGCAGGCTGGTGGTGTTGCGGTGCCTTTGTGTTTGACGCATCCGTTGCCTTCTTTGCAGTATGTGATTGAAGATACAAATGCGACGATTGTGGTGGTTTCGCCAGAATATGCGCCCATTTTGGATGAACTATGTAGGGAGAAAAGTATCAGGATGATTGTTTTAGGAACCGAAACAATAAAAGAAAATGTTGTATTACCAGCGATTGATATTACCCGAAGGGGATTAATTTTATATACCAGTGGTACGACCAACAAACCAAAAGGCGTGGTTACTACCCACAAAAACTTGGAAGCGCAAGTAAGTACGTTGATAAAAGCTTGGGAATGGACTTCGTCAGATCATATTATTTGTGTGTTGCCGTTGCACCACGTTCACGGTATCATCAATGTGGTTTCTTGTTCATTGTTGAGTGGGGCTACTTGTGAGTTCTTGCCATCTTTCTCAGCAGAAGGAATCTTTAATTTGTTCCTGCAAGGCAAGTTGAATGTGTTTATGGCTGTGCCAACAATATACTTCAAACTAATTGCTTTCTGGGAAATGCAACCAAAGGAAAAGCAGGAAGAGTTGACTGTGTGTATGAAGAAATTCCGTTTGATGGTGTGCGGTTCTGCTGCTTTGCCAGTAACTGTTATGGAGAAATGGGAACACATCAGCGGACAAATATTGTTAGAGAGATACGGCATGACGGAAATAGGAATGGCAATCAGCAACCCTTACAATGGAGAAAGAAGGCGAGGACACGTAGGTATTCCTTTGCCTGGTGTGAATATCCGTTTGGTAGATGAGCAGAACCACGACGTGGCACCAGATCAACCGGGAGAAATATTAATTAATGGAGATAATGTTTTCCTAGAATATTGGAACAGACCCAACGCCACAGAAGAATCCTTTGCGGATGGAAGATGGTTTAAGTCTGGGGACATTGCCATTGTTGAAGATGGATATTACCGCATTATGGGTAGGAACTCAGTAGACATTATTAAATCTGGAGGGTATAAAATTTCTGCCTTGGAAATTGAGGAAGTCTTGCGCACCCACAACCTAATAAAAGACTGTGCGGTGGTAGGCATTGACGATGACGAATGGGGTGAATTGATTGTGGCTGCATTGGTAGTATCTGATGATAGTATTGATTTGAAAGAATTAAATAAATGGTTGCGTGAAAAGATGGCAGCTTATAAAACACCAAGGAAATACCTGTTGGTGAAAGAACTTCCACGTAACGCAATGGGTAAAGTGACTAAGAACGATGTAAAAAAACTATTTGTATGAAACAACTAAGGGTTTACTTATTGATTATTGTCTTAGGATTGGGGCTGATAAATGCTTCTGCACAGAAGAGGTATCAGTCAGAGGTCTTTGATTCAATTGATTCAACCACCAACATTCAATATGGGCAAGCCGTAAATCTTAAGGGGCAAGATGAGAAGCTTTTACTAGACGTTTTTCAACCGAAAGGGGATACAAGTAAACGCCGTCCATTGTTGATATTTATTCACGGTGGAGGTTTTGTAAGTAATACCAAAGTAACTGGCTTTGGCAATTTGGTCTGTTGGGGATTTGCGAAGCGTGGTTATGTAACTGCAAGCATTGATTATAGGTTGGGTATTGATAAAGCTAACCCAAACAAAAATGGTCATCTTGAGGCAATGTATCGGGCGCAGCAGGATGGTAAAGCTGCCATTAGGTTCTTTAAAAGATATGCTGAAACCTACGGAGTTGATACTTCACAGATATTTATTGCAGGAAGTTCTGCCGGTTCTATGACTTGCTTGGGTATTGCTTATATGCAGGAAAAAGATGTTCCTGCAAGCATTGATAAAGACAAATGGGGAACATTGGAAGGCAATAGTGGTAATGCGGGATATTCATCTAAAGTAAGTGGAGTAATCAATTGCTGGGGATCCATGACAGATTACAAGTGGATTGAAAAGGGAGATGTTCCTTTATTTAATGTAGCTGGCACAGCCGATAAATTAGTACCTTATGATAGTTCTTACGGGTACAGTAATTTTAAATATGGCTCTTATATTCTTTATCAAAGGTGTTTGGAAGTTGGTGTGCCTACAGGTCTTCGACCTTTTGTAGGAGCAGGACATACACTTGACAACAATAAAAAGAAGCAGGATAGTGCAGTTCAATCAATGGCTGCTTGGTTATATACCCAGTTGAAGATTGTAAAAGGAAAGAACGAAGAAGGGGTATTCCGTTGGGAAAAAGAAATAAATGCTTTTGATAGTTTAAATAAAGTAGAGCATTATTCCGACAATGCAATTATGTTCTTGGGTAGTTCTTACATACGGTTCTGGAAAAACATCAGGGAAGATATTGGTTATAAAGAAGTGATTCATCGTGGGTTTGGTGGTAGCAATCTAAGGGATGTTGCATATTATGTAAAGCGTATTGTTTATCCTCATAACCCCAAAGCATTGTTTATGTATGTGGGCAATGACATCGTGGATAGCGATAAGGACAAATCACCAGATCAGGTCTTTGAACTATTTAAGTATGTGGTAAAAGTTGTAAGGGAGAAGTATCCGACTATGCCGATTACTTGGTTACAGATTTCACCTAGTCCGAAACGTTGGCGTGTTTGGGATAAAGTTACAGAAGCAAATAACTTGATTAAGGCTTATTGTGAAAGCAACCCAAACCTGTATTATATACCATCATCCGATAAGTTCTTGGGCGAAGATGGTAAGCCAATAGCAAAGTATTACAGGGATGATAATCTTCATTATAACGAAGATGGATATAAGGTTTGGGGAAAGAACATTGCAGAAAAGGTTAAGGAGATTGCAGTGAAGTAGTAAGTCATAAGTATTAGGTGGTAATCATTCTATTCATTTAAATCACTAAATCATAATTGCGCTATATGAAAAAACATACGTTCAAGCTTATTTGTGCCTGTTTAGCAGGTTTTGCATACTCGGCTAACTATACTAACCACGCACCGTTGGCTGGCATTTTGATGAAACAGTTTGTTTTTTCTAAGATGTACGCAGGGTTTTTAACAACGGGCATCTTTACAACCCACGCCATTATGCAGATACCAGGAGGACATTTGGCAGACAAGTATGGGGGAAAGAAGACTTTGATAGCGGCATTGAGCATAATAATAATATGTAATGCAGGACTAGCTTTTTCTACGAGCTATGAACAGTTATTGATTTGGAAGATACTCGTTGGCTTCGGAACGGGGATAGCATTTGTAAGTGGATCTAGGTATTTGACCCAAGTATTGCCACAGGATATGTTGCTAAAAGGACAAGGCTTTTATGGTGCATCGATATTGATGGGGTCTGGATTTGTAATCTTCGCAGTACCACGTGTGGCACAAGATTTTGGATGGTCAATATCTTTTCTTACAACGGCGGGGGTTGCTTTGGCAGTATTGGTATTGTGGTTGACAGCAGCACCTAAACCAGAATTGAAACCTCACCCACATGTAAGCTTGGGAAGTCTATTATCACATGGGCAGTTGTGGTTATTGGGATTGGTTCAAATGTCAACCTTTGGCGTGGTGCTAGTAATAGGTTCTTGGGTAATAGAGATGTTGAAAATAAAAGTAGGTCTATCCCCAGTTACCGCAGGTGCCATAGGAAGCTTAGTGTTATTGTTAGGAATATTTACCCGTGTATGGGGCGGAACATTGATATTGAAGCTAGGATACAGGTGGTTATTGATACTAAGTTTATTTATGATAGGCACAGGCGCAGGGTTATTGTCACTTACTAGTTCTTCGTTTGCATTGGCACTCACTGCAATCATCATCATGGGTTTTGGCGCAGGATTGCCTTATGCGGCATTGTTCAACAGGGCGGTTGCGTTGTTTCCAGGGAGGGGAGGTGCTGCAATGGGCTTGGTAAATATGATTGGGCTGGTAATGATTTTGGCTGGTGCGCCATTGGTAGGTAAAATAGCAGAGTGGACGGGTAATTTCTCATCGGCTTTTTTGTCTATGTCCATCTTTGCTTTCGCGGTCATGTTTGCCTCGTTGGGAATTAAAAGGGAGTATCATCATCAGTAAATTGGTCTGCAAAAATGAAAGATTAAAATCATTTTGAATCACAGAAATCAATCATTTAATTCATTCAAATCATTTAATCATTGGTATAATATAGCTTTTTTATGATTATCGAATACGGCACACCAGAGTTTAAGGCAGCGTGGTTGGACTATGTTCAGCAGGATCCCGTGCATCCTAATATTCCATTGGACATAAGGATAAAGGGAACGCGCACTATTCTGGCATATCTCGATAATCCTAATGACGAACCTCATGCTATCATCTGCATCAAGCTAGGGGATAAGCTGCCACAGAACATGGAGTTTATTTTGAGTGATGATGATGCAACCGAAGTGGTGGACGACAACTATATGTTTGCCATTTTCTACACCATCTTCAAATTAGAGCATTCTACATTAAGGGGTGCGGGGGCAATTGCGATAAAGGAAGCCAAGCAACACTATAGAAACAAGGGGATGAAAAGGTTTTTTACCCTTAGTCCTATCCCTAATTTGAGAAAAGATTTTAAATACATACCTGCAGAGCGTGCCATTAAAAAATACCTGATGGCTGGCACTGGTTCTGTCTCCAAGTTCCATTTATCCAATGGGGCAACCATCCACGCCATCCACTACAATGCCGATATGAGCCCGCAGCGCATCTTCGAAAGCTGGGGTATTATGGTTAATTATGATTACTGCGATTATTTGTAACCTTTTTCAGCTTGTTGGTTTTTTGGTTCTCCTAAAATTTAGATGTCATATTCCCTCAATTGGACTATTACGCCAACTCTAATATAAAGTTTCCATCAATACCCAATTTCTGATGCACAGCTTTTAAGAAACTTACATCAGGTTGCCTTTTTCCATTGAGAATCTGAGAAAGTTTTGGAGGGGTCATTCCAAAAAGTTCTGCCAATTGCTTTTGTGAAATATCCATTTCCTCAGCTTTTTGTTGAACAATAGCATTGATAGTAACCGGCATCGGCATTAGTTTCAAAATATAGTCTTCGTAATATTCTATTGCTTTCGAAATCATTTCAATTTCTTGTGCTTCGGCGTCTGTCAGGCTGTTTTCTCCCTTATTCATAAGGCTATACACCCTATGCAATGCCTCTTTGTATTGTTTATTGTCAGTTATTTTCATCATTATTTTTTATTTAAAACCAATATTACTCGCCCCTATGCGCTTGTTTATTTTGTCGTAATCTGAGTGGGAACCAAACCATAAAACAAAAATTGTCCTCGTCCTAAAAATAATCAACACAATCAATCTAAACTCATTCCCTTTTATATTAAAACAATACCTATCGTTTCCCAGTGCATCCACACTATTAAATGTTTCCTTCATGGTGGAAAAATTGTTCCAGTCCGCATTTTTCGTTATCGCATACCAGCTATTTAAGGAATCTACTGCCAATGGGTACTTAATTGCAAAATTGGTAATCGTTGTTTTTGAAATAATTACCATAGATGCAAATGTATTGATTATTTCAAAAAATGAAATTTATTTTTAATAATGAAAGTATTTCATTATTGCAAATAGATTTATGATAAAGTAATCTTTTGTGTGAATGTAATGTGATAGGTAAACCATTAATCCATTTTAATTAATGCAAAAATGAAAAATAGTATAGTTGTAATAAACAAATTAAAAATGAGATTTGAAAGAAAGATACTTACAATCGCCTGTTTAATAATATCCTTAAATTGTATCTACAATAAATTTTTTTCCTCAACATTTCACCTCAAAACATCCTCTATTTCCAATTCTAAATGAATATTGGCATTCAAAAAGTCACTCGGAATTTAGCACAGGTGACTTTTCGTGTGTCAAAAGTCACTCGGAATAAATTCCAAGTGACTTTTCGTGCGTCAAAAGTCACTCGGAATAAAATTCAAGTGACTTTTTGTGTGTCAAAACTCACTCGGAATAAATTCAAATGACTTTTTGTGTGTCAAAAGTCACTCGGAATAAAATTCAAGTGACTTTTAGTGTGTCAAAACACGCCCGGATTAATTTGAAAATGATTTTTCGCATCCAAAAAGTCACCTTATATTTATCAAGGGTGAGTTTTCGTACGTCAAAAGTCACCTTCTAGAAATTGCAAGTGAGTTTTCGTTGTCAAAAAGTCACTTTCTGTAAATTGCAAGTGAGTTTTCGTTGTCAAAAAGTCACCTTCTGTAAATTGAAAGTGATTTTCGTGTGTCAAAAGTCACCTTCTGTAAATTGCAAGTGACTTTTCGCATCCGAAAAGTCACCCTTGTTAATTCTGTATCTTTTTTTTGTGAAGGGTTTTCCCTTAAATGAAACTACGAGTACTCTTTTTAGATTTAAAAACAAGTGTTTTCTTTATGCCATAATTGAAATAATGACTACTACGGAGTTATTGCTGATGGTGCTTCTTTAAATCCAAATAATCCAGAAAGTATATCACTTTGAAGGATATGTTATTCTGTTGTTCGCTTCCAAAGATATTATTTAGGTTTTTGAGATAAGTCTGGCTAACATAAGTATCCGACGTAGCAATGGCATTCTTCCAACTAATGGTAAAAAAACTACCCAACCTAAACTGCCAAGTATATACCATATCTATGTTCAGGTAGTTTACATTATAGTCAGGATCGGTGCTTATGCCACCAATTTTTGTAAGTGTTCCATCCGTGGATAGGTTAAATAACTGTTGGTTGCCCAGTTCGCTCCAATAGTGTCTCAGCCTAAAACTTAGCCCCATCGTATTGCTAAAGTTATATTTAGCACTATAAATGTTCTCAACACTCCTCACCCGCCTCAATCCAAATATTACACTATCATTTACATTGGTGGTATAGCCCAAACTGTTGTTCTGGAATGTAAGCGTGCTTTGTATGTTGGCAGACAGCTTTTTGTTGAACCTATATTGCGTATATAAATCAATTTCATTAGAAGTGGATCCATCTGAATGAAACCTAGGGAAAAGGCCATAACCATACGAAAACTTCAAAGCATCGTTTGTTTGAATATAAAACCCAAACATCCAGCTTCCTGTTCTTTTGAAAAAGTAACCGTCTGTTCGTGGTTCATAATAATCGTGCTGTGGAGCATTTATGTTCAATGTGAAATAGTAAGAACCTAGGTTTTTGAATTGCCCATTGATGTTTGTGTTCATCTGAACACTCTGATAGTCCCTGGGCAGGTAATGTTGAGAGTAATACAAATTGAAATTGTAATACATGTTGTTGTAAAAAGAATGAGGTTTCAACCATTTGTAACCAATGTAAAGTGTATGGTCTAGATAATTATTGTTTGTAAAATAGCCCAAATCTTTGTGGGTATAGTTGCCGTCGGCGAAGTCTCTTGTTAGGGTAAAGCCGAATCTGCCACTCACTTTGGCAAAGTTCACATTATAGTTATATCCCCGTAGTCCCCCATTCGGCATCGTATCCCCAAATAGTTGGCTTACCCCAATCTTCCCAAAAAAGTTCCATTTTATTTTCTTGTCATACAAATCCCAAAGCCCGTCGGTAACATTGGCGTTATAGTCCCTACTGTTGCGCGATACATTTGTATTGATGAGCGAAATGCTTGAATTATGCTTTAAGCTTTGATCCAAAACAAAAACATTATAATTGGTAAGCGGGGTTGTCTGTTCGAGGAACTGCTTTTTGTTTACAGTATTCAGTATGGTTGCATATTGTGCGTCCGTAACTGCATTCAATACACCAATTCCCAGTCCACCAGCCGTTCTTCCACTAATTTTTGTTGCATTGATTATTCTGCTCGATGTAGGATTCTTTAGTATTGTATCACCTGCTGGAAGGTTGTTCTGCACATCATCAAAATGTAGCGGCGTGCCACCAATCCTTCGGCTATAAAAGATATTTCCTTTAGAGAATAATTCAGTGCCTTCGGTAAAGAAGCTACGGTATTCATTGTACTTTACTTCAAACGGCGAAAGATTTAAAATATGATTATCACTCTGCACCTGTCCAAAGTCTGGCACCAAAGTCATATCCAAAGTAAATGCTTGGTTGATGCCATATTTAACATCCATTCCCCCATTTACTACTGTGTTAGTATTCGGGATGCCGGGTGTATTGTAGGGATAGTTAGTAATGTCGGTAGATAGATAAGGAGAGAAAGACAGGCGCACAGGAAGCTTGATATTGGTGATGTCGGTCCACAAACCAAACTGTGCAAAGAACGAATGCTCCCTTTCATCAATCGGGTTCCAAACAAGGTTCTCGCCCGATTTCTTTCTCTTCCGGAAGATGTTCATCCCCCATGTCTGCACTTTTTTATTACTGAACCTGATGGCAGAATAAGGGACCCTCATTTCAAATGTCCATCCATCATTCACAATCTTTGCTTCGGTTTTATACACACTGTTCCATGTGCCATCTTCCCCGGTATTCGAATATTTTGCATCGTATTGCTCACCCAAAGGGGTTACATAGTATCCAAAACCATTTATCTTATCGTTGTATGTATCAAACAACACGCCCACAAAGTCATTGGCCCCAATCATATCCCTGCCCACCAATTCGCTCGATAGACTATCCCGGTTGCTTTCGTGGCAATACCCAGCAATGTATATGGCATCATCATCATACAAAATCTTTATTTCCGTCCTGTTTTCATACCGCTCAGGCTTTCCATAAGTAGGCTCACGCTCCGTGAAATTTGTAGCAATTGGTGCAGTTTTCCATGCTTCATCGCTCAAGTCACCATCAATAATTATCTTTTGTGAAGTTCTAACGGCAGGTAGTTTCTTGTGTATAGAAGTATCCACTTGCGCATTGACAAGAAATATGTTTAGGAGGAATAAAAACAGAAAGGTTGCTTTCACTAACATAATTTAATCGGTTACAAACATATCAGTTGTTTGTGTTCCTTGCCGTTTAATTGTTGTAAACGGTTGTTAGAAGTTGATTTTAAACAATCTTTATTTTCTATTTTAATGATGAAAGGAGTTTTGGGGTGATGTAACAATTACTGATGGGTTTAAATAAAAACTAATTGTACTACTTCAATGCCTATTACGCTGTATCCAATTACAAAACTTACTATTCAGACTTTGGAGAAATAAGCAATACTTTTAAAACTAGGAGAGAATTGGGAATAATGCATAATCTCTCAGTCATTGCTAGATTATGCGATGTAGTAAAATATAAAACAAAAAAAGCCGCCACAGTAAACTGCGACGGCTTAGTGTAGACTTCTAAGGGTTAACTACTTTTTTATAATAATTTCTTGTGCTTGGTACTTCACTCCTTCGCCTTCTAGGGTAACGAAGTAAATACTGCCACTGTTAATCGCATGGGTTAAGTTTATTGCCACTTCGTTCTTGCCAGTGATTGCATTTACCAACGTACTGCTTATAACCCTACCCGTAATGTCTATCACTTTTAGGTTCAGTTGAGAAGCACTTGGGCTTGCAAAGCTTACCTTGAAGTTACCATTGTTAGGATTAGGACTAACACCCACTGTCTTCACATTCAATGACTTTTGGTAAGCAATATCCTCGGTGCTGAACGCCGCATTGCTGATGCTAGCCGTGATACTGATGCTTTGACCAGTAGGATTGATTACATTATAAACAACTGATGTAATGTCCGAAGCATCAATTGTTGCAGGCAATGTTCCATCGGCCGATTTGAAATCACTCAATGCCAACTGATAAGTCTGTCCATCTTGAATGTTGCTAATGGTATATGTGTATTGACTATTCCAATTATTTACACTTTGCTTAGTGATAGTCACCTGTAGGTTCATACCCTCAGCGTTTGTATTGGTAGTGAAATGGAACGATTTGTATGCACCCAAATCAACAGAAGCGGCACCACCTTTAAGGTATTTGTAGATAGAAAGATAGCTAGGCGTAGTCACTTGCACTTGCACATCCCTCAACAATGGATACTCGTTTTCAGAGTATTGCCTGTTGCTGTTTATCACATTGAATTGAGAAACAGTTGTGCTATTGTCGCCACTTGTACCCCAGATACCATCAGCCATATACAGCATATCGGTAGTTGTATTGTTGAACACCATAGATATGTTAGCATCATACGAATCACCCACAGGGATAGAAACAATTGTTTTTCCGTTTGCATTTACAGTGAACGGAACAACCAAATTGTTGCTTACCGAAGTGTTTTCGGTTGTTCTTTGTGTCAATTGGAAGTATCCAGTTGTGTTTGCTGTCCTGTTGTTTACTGTCAAGAAAAGGTTGGTTCCTTCTCTTTTTGCTGCAGATACATACGCACCAGGCAAGTCGTTGGCACTATATAACTGAGCCACTGGCATAGTCGCTTGCAATTTGCTAAGAACCTCAGTAGCCATCGTGTTTACATCAGCTGGTGATGAAGCCCACAATTGATAATTGTACATGGTGTCTTCGCTTGTATAGTCAGGCATCAACCAATTGCTCTGGATAGAGAAAGTATTTCTTCCACCTTTCACACCTGCAGAGAAACTGACTGCATATTCGGTGCTTCCATCAGGTTGTTGGATGGTGTAGCGAATAAAGTTCATTCCTTGAATCTGAATGTTCTTGATGTCCAACAATTGTGCACCTTTCAACCTGTCGCAGATTGGCTTAGCGTGACTGTAAATGCCACCAATAGTTTGGGTAGCAAATGCAACAGCTTTAGGTAGATTGCTTTCTGTAAAATCTATTGCACGAACATCAACCGCATTAGTGATAGAAGTAAGGTCGTTAACAGATGAAGATTGATCGTAAGCAACATAAGCTTTTACTTGGTCAGGCATTGTAGCGGCCAAAGTACTTACGCTAGTGATGCCGAATGTTCCGAAGCTACCTTTCTTAGGTGCTTTTATCAGCTCATCTTCAGTGTATTGTACAGGACCGTTCTTGCCATTCTTGTACAAGTTAAAGTTCCTTTGACCAATTGCTGCTCCAAGGCTCTTACTTTCCAATCCACCTGTGCTACCGGAACTAACTGTAGTAGGAACTGAACAAACAGATATAGGTTCGGCAGTAATTAAGTCTTGAGAGTTAGTAGTATTCAAAGCAACTGCATGCCATACTGATGGAACGTAGGTCGTCCAATCCCAATTTTTGCTTTGAATATCTTTTACCCATGCTTCGGCACTATCCAATATTGATTGACCAACAGATGTATTTGAATTGTAATCGAAATAAACGCCGTTTGGTGTTGCATTCTTTACAGTAAAATCAATGCTGCTAGTATTGTATTGGTCGTGAGTAATTTCCCACATCGCAATTTGGAAAGCAAAAGCTGTGTTGTTGTTCGTCCAACCTGTATCAGTTGAATTGGTAGAAACAAAGTGTTTATCAACCAAGTAACGAACCATGCCAGCCCTTACTGGGCCAATGCCGCCATCAGGAATCTGAACACCCTGCGTTCCTGCTTTGCCAGCGTTTTCTTTAGCCAAATATTCCAAAGGCTCTATGGTGTAACTGCTATAGATGTTGCCAATATATAAATCCCTAGATAAATCAGAGCAGAAAGCAGGGTAATTAGTTAATCCTTGACTTTCTATAGTAAGGTGACCAGGAGCATACATGGTAAATGAACTAACTGGAGCAACACCAGGTTGATAGAACCCATACATATTTACAACATCATCTCCATCTGTCAACCATTGCAATGTATCCAAAGGCGAACCAATTGGGAATACTGTATTAGGGCATTGACCACCACACAAAACTTCAGAAACAGTAACTGTTTTGTCAACATAACAACTTGCATCGCTACCATAAACCCTTAATATATAAGTACCACCAGTGTTTGGTACAGAAGTTTTTGCATTGATAGGAAAAGAACCAATTGCAGTTGCAGTAGAATAGTCAGCACCATTGTATGATGAAGCATTCAAAGAACTGATACCAAACTTGCTGGCATAGCTTGCACTTTGCAAAGTGATAGCGCCATCATAATTAGGATTGTTCAAAGAGTTACAAGTAGCAACAGTTTGCGCAACAACGATATTTGAAGGAGAACTAACTGTCAATACTAAAGTTGCAGCACTATCGCAACCAGCAGCATTGGTTAAATGAACTGTGTAAGAACCAGCAGTTGAATAAGCAGAGCCGTTGAAAGTATATGAACTTCCTGCACAGATGCTTGCATTAGTAGATGAAGTACTTGTTGATTTTATTGTCAAATTCAAAGTCGTCAAACTATCACATCCACCATGATTCAAACTGTCAAATGTGTGAGTGCCACTTGTATTGTAAGTTGTTCCGTGCCAAGTATAACTAGTACAAGCAGTAACATTCAATGTGGCAGTTGTAGGAGTACAAGATACTGCGCAGCCACTTACAGAAGGAGTAAAAGGATAATAATGCAACTCACCACCACTTTGTGTAAACGATTGACCTATAACTTGTCCTTCTATGTTTGATTGATTGACAGTCTTAACGATTGATGCGTTAGGTGCAAAAACAGTTCCTTCGATGGTGCTGTTTCCATTAATGTTTAAAGTAGTTGTATTGTAAAAGTTGTAGATGATATAAGGGGCATTCGACCCACCAATACCTGCTTGGTTCCATACGCTCCAGTTGAAAGTACCTGCTGCATTTACATTTATCACCAATACGTGGTTAGCATCAGGGCTGTTAGTAAATGTGATGCCATTTGTAACACTATTCAAATCACTACCTGAAACATTCAAAACGTTAGTGCCACTAGCCAAGGTAATCTTTAGTTGACCACCAGTCAATACACTACTAATTGTAGAACCATGTACATTTCCATTAGGATTGGAAAGAATATTACTTGTAGAACTGCAAGCAGCCAAACTAGTTGCGGTTGCTTCCATTGTGGTAAATGCAGATGAGAAATTTATTTCAGAGCCAGTATTTGCATCGCAAACAGGATTGTTGGATGTTGAAAGCACTGGTGTTCCCCAAGAATTATTGTGTGCATTAATATTAATGTTGGGCGTAGATGAATAAGAAGCACTGCTACCAGTAATATAGATATTGGAAGCGGCATTGTTGTTATCAACATACCATACTTTTACATTAGAACCAGCACAATTGCCAATCTTCACGTAGCTAGTACCATCTACTTGCAATGAGTTGGAGGAAAGATTAACCTGTCCACCAACAAACAATCCAATAGGTACGCTGCTTACTGTGAACGCATTGATACTGTGGATATTCACTTGATAATTACCATTTACTGTAAGGTTGCCACCAAGAGCAATTGGCCCTTCTGATTCATTGGTTGTTAGCGTTGCGTTTTGTTGCAAGAAAGCATTGAACCCTAAGGCTGGTGCAGTAGGACTTTGCGCATAAATGCAGGTTGACAGTATTAATGTTGCCGTCATCGAGAGAAGTGTGTAAATTACTTTTTTCATTTGTTTACTTTTATTATTAAGAGTTATAAAACTGCTCAGTAGTAGTTATCCATTTTTCTAAAACCCTTTTTTGTAGTTTGATGTATTATAACTTTCAACCAAATTATAGCTACAATCTACCAGGACAACTACGTTTACTACAGCACAAAAGTGTAAAGCAACTACTACGCGATATATCGCTTAAATTAGGGGGGAGCACTGGGATAAGCTAGAAAAGGGCTTTATACCGTTTAATTAAGGGATGATAATAGGCAATAGCTCGGCTTCAAAAAGTTCTTTTTAGTGCCATACATCATTTAAAATGAACTAAAACGAGTTGTAAAAAGAGAAAAGTGGAGGAATAGAATAAGTTTACAAGAAAAGGCGTTTCCACCTCAAAGGGCTTTGATATTTACTACAAGAAAATCGTGTGAATACTACAAACCTTTTAGCTGAATTTGTAAAATAAGGAGCTGATTCTATCAATTGAGAGGAAGTTCGCAACTCATATAAGAAGTGTAATTTTCTTTCATTTTCCCGCCATAAGCAATAACACACTAGTCAAACTTAGTAACAGCCAGTCCATGACAGAGTCATGAACTAGACCCCGATATTCATGCGCTAGTTGGAGATCAACCCTAAGGGGACTTCCTTTTTCTTTCAAAAGTAAATAAAGGAAAAAACTACCATATCGAGCACCCTGACAATAAAGCTACATAGGATACTGATGTTGTACGTTCGCCTTATTTTAGAACTTCAAAATTATTATCCTTCCAAACAAACAATTCAGGTGTCCCCTCTAAATCATTGTAATATTTTAAACTGTCGTCCTGGAAAACGTTTGAATTTGCTATCAATAAATAACTGTCTTTCTTATATAAATAACCGTATCGTCCATCATTAGGTCTTATGTTAATAAAGATTTTTCCAGTTATCCGGTCAACAATAAAAATGTGTACACACCCTGCCCCGCAACTTCTTTCAATTATTGTATAGTGTCCGCCAAAGTTTATATCATTCTTATTACATCCATCAGTTATGAATTTGACATATTTTTTATCACTAGAAAACTCGTTGTCACTAAAGTTAGGGGGAGCAACTTTTCCGATAAATAGTTTGGCTTTAAATGTTTCAAAATTGTAAAGCGAAGTGAATTTGATAATTTGTCCTTCTTTCGTATTTGAGTTGCTGTCACCCTTTGAAATCGCTTTTCGTGTTGTGTCTATGGAAATATGTTGTGTCTTTTTATGGTTAGCGTCCTTACAAAAAGTAAAGGTTAATAAAAATATTATTACAATAAGGTGTCTCATAAAGGTGACGTACAACGAATGAGTGTTTAGGAAGGTGCTTGACAAGAATGTTAGGTCCGAAACTACTGCTAAAAGAAAGAGGAATTGCTGAATTACTTCCGCAAGCACTTTACTAAACGCTTTTGTAGTGCGTTCGTGCTTTCGTCAAGCATGCTCAAACTCTTTTAAAGTTTTAGGCTCTTTTTGTTTACCAATTGTTCTCAATTTGTTTTTTTCTTTGTCCGCTTTTATGAATGCACTTATAAGAAGCTCTTCCTCCTTAGTAAGCGGTTCCTGTCCGCCAATAAAATCAACGTCAAGTTGAGTAAGTTTATTTTTCATTTGAAAAGTATTTATTGATGAGTTTTAATGCTGCTTTAGTGTCAATAATCATAATTCTTCCACCAACGTGCATTGCACCTAATGAATCAATATAATGTTGAACAAGTTGTGATTTAGAAAAGAATGATACGTTTCCTTCATGCCCCCTTTGAAAAGAAAGTTTACAAGCAAAAGCTACTAAATTGCTTGGAACACCTGCATAAACTTTTGATTTTCCTTTGTTGAAAGGGGCACTTTCAACAAGATGCATATAAACATGGTCGGACTTGATTTCTAAACTTATTAAACCTTGAATTACTGTTTGATTATTTACAATTGTCAATTTGTAAACGTCTCTTTGTGGTTGTTTACATTCAAACTTCCAATCAAATTGCCAACTATTCTTCTTAATAACATTCTTTAAGTCCGAAACTGAAACCAAAGTTATGTCTGTAGCAAAACTGTCTCCTGATACAACGTTTTGTATTGAGTTAGTCAATTTGTCAACAATGAAATCAAGTCCTATGTTTTTTTGCTTTTTCACTCGGCGAATTTACTGATTACTTATGTACTCGACAAATGAAATTAAGGTGTCAATTAGCATGACGCACAACGAATGAGTGTTTGGGAAGGTGCTTGACAAGAATGTTCCGACTGCCGATGGACAATTGCTTAATAGAGTGATGAATTTCCTTTTTCTTTCAAAAGTAAATAAAGGAAAAAACTACCATATCGAGCACCCTGACAATAAAGCTACATAGGATACTGATGTTGCCCGCATGTGCCGTCTAGTGAGCCTTCTTGTTTAATGGTGTCCTCCAAATCAAGTTGAGCGAAAAATAGTGTTGATAATCTATTGTTGGCCTAAAGCTGTTATTTAATAGGTTTGGCTGATAGAGTACACCCAACCTAAAATAGTTAGTTAACCTATAATCTGCTGAAAAGCTTCCTCCTATTCCCACATTGGATAACGACTGTGAATTTTGCCCAGATTCCTTTATTAAATACCAGTAGTATTTAGATATGTTTATTCCATAACCAATGTCAATGTTTCCTAGCACCCTATTGTTCCTAAAGTTTGCATAGACTAAATCTGATTGTTCGTGAGGTCCAAAATAATCTATCGGTAGCGGCAGTACGTCCGTACCAAATCCAATATCAGCGGATATGTAATCTTTTTTTGAATAATAATAATTCAGTCCAGCACTCAACCCAATCATTCCGCTTGATTCATAATTCCCATAAGGTGAGTTAACTACAAGATTAGTCATAATTGGCGCCGACAAAGAAAAGTTTAGCATCCCTTTTTCAGCTGGTATAAATTTAGGCAGTGTTAAAAAAGTTCCCTTGTTAATAATCTTGCCGTTCTCTTCTGTAAAATAATTATTGGCTCGGTATCTACAGCGTTTAACATTCTTCCAATCCACCAACATCCCAAGTCCATAATTAAAATAGATGTTAGCCCAGAAAGCCAATGAGTTCCTAGGTCGTAATAATAATGTTTTTTGAATGCTGTCTATTTGAATTGTTACTTTAAGGGGGTTGTTACTCCTAGGAACATAATATGCTTTAGGTGCATCTTTACTTTTGAAAGCAGAGTCTACATAAGTAGCCTTGTCAACAGATACGATTTTCACATCCTTACCACTTGAGATGTAAATTTTTTGTACTGGACTATTTAATATAGTAGCACATGAAGACAAAAGCAACATTGCTATTAAAAGAATCCCTGAATTTTTATTTCTATTTAGTGTCATTGTCGTGGTCTAGCATTGCGGGCAACTCTTAAATAGACGCATGTTTGTTGATAAAACTTAATTTCTAAATTATCCCTCAAACCCTACCACAGCGTCAGTTCCACTAACAAATGTAAGGGTTTGTTTACATAAAGTGCATAAGCATCTATTTAAATAGATACGTATGTACATTTCCAATAGACAAACTACGTACTCTATTTAAGTATTAGCTTACTTTAATCATTTTTAGAATCTTTTTTCACATAAAGCCCTCCCACAACTTCCCAACTGCTCGATTGACTTCTCGCACTCAACCTAAAAAGGTGTGAAGTCGAACGAAAAAGTTAGCTATTTTCCTTCAATAGCGTGAAGTCAGACGAAAAAGTTAGCTTTTTTCGTCCAATAGTGTGAAGTCAAGAGAAAAAGTTAGCTTTTTTCCTCCGATTGCGCGCAATTGGAGGGCAATTGCGTGAAGTCAGAGGATGATTGCGCGTAATCAACCGAAAAAGTTAGCTTTTTTCCTCCAATTGCGTGAAGTCAGACGAAAAAGTTAGCTTTTTTCGTCCAATTGCGTGAAGTCAGACGAAAAAGTTAGCTTTTTTCGTCCAATAGTGTGAAGTCAAGCGAAAAAGTTAGCTTTTTTCCTCCAATTGCGCGCAATCATCGGTTGACTTCACGCAATTGAGCTTTTTTGGCATTTTATTCCACCGTTGTTGGTGTTCTTCACCAACAACTTATTCAAACCATTTTTTATTTTTTAATTCGATTATGAAAATTCATTTTATTGATGTTGGTGAAGAACACCAACATCGGCGTAAATGCCTTAAAAATCCAAATAATTACTATTTTAATAGGAATCAGCCCATTAGTTGGGTATTATTAACAACTAAAATTATATTATGATAGCATTAACACTCCCTGTGGCTTTTTGTACGCATATACACAACTAAGTACCTCGCTCTACTAAACTTGTGGTTTCGTAGTCGTACTCCGTTGCTTTGAGCAACAAAATAAGCCTTCGAGGCTAAAATCCATTTTAGAGCAGGGGTTCGTACCCAACAAACCAACCTTATTTTACAAGTGATATTGCTACGCTTTTGCTTCTCATCCCAGAAGATTTCAAACTAATTTCTTTCAGTCAGGTCACACACTTTCACCACCTTTTCCGCATTTTACCGTCATAAGCAATAATTGATGCTCTCGTGGCAATAATTGACCCCACCATATCGAATAATTGACAAGGATGCACGATTTCAGGACAAAATGATAACTACCCCGAAGTTGTAGATACAAAAAATGATGAATTAATTAGCTCTAATATCCTCTCTACATATTTATCTAAATTAACAAAAGTTATCGTTACATTTCTCAACATTCTAGCACTTTTGTAGAAAACAATCATAGAATGAAAAAACTCATTACACTTTCACTAACATTAATAGCGTTTGGTTATCTGCTAGCCAACCCTATAGATGAAACTACTGCCAAAACTGTTGGCATCAACTTCTTTGCTACTAAGGTTCTCTCTAAGAAACTTGGCATTGTGTCCGACCTTCAAATCGCATATACCGCAAAAGATGCCAATGGCAACAATAGCTTTTATGTATATAATATTGCCAATGCCAAAGGCTATGTGATTGTTGCAGCCGATGATGCGTCGAAACCTATATTGGGCTATTCCGATGAGGGTAGCTTTGACCTTGCACACCTGCCGGAACAATTGAAAGTGTGGCTCAACATATATAATAAACAGATAAGTGCATCCATTGCAAATAAATCCGTAGCTACTAACAAGATAAAGGCTAGCTGGCAAGAACTATTGAACCCGCCTGCAAAGAAAAAGATAGAAGACTTTGGCACATCACCCAATGGTGTATCGGCAGTAGAGCCATTGGTAAAAGTGTTTTGGAACCAGTCTCCACAATACAATAACCTTTGCCCTTACGATTCGAGCGGAGGAGGCAAGTCTGTTACAGGATGCGTTGCCACTGCAATGGCACAAGTGATGAAATACTGGAACTACCCTACCAAAGGGATTGGTTCTAACTCTTATACTCCTGCAAAACACGCTTGGGAAGGGGTACAAACAGTTAACTTTGATAGTACTATTTACCAATGGGACTCTATGCCTGCCTACATTGGCACAGCTACAAGTGCCAACCAAATTAAAGCCATTGCTACCCTGATGTATAGTTGCGGGGTAAGTGTCAATATGGACTATAGCTCAACTGGAAGTGGTGCACACGGGAGTGCTGTAGGTACTTCTCTAGTAAAATATTTTGGGTACGACCCCGATGTACAAGTTCTTGATAGAAGCTTG